>Ga0209396_1000307_pt1 | contig 60609 bp, 54 predicted proteins | sample GOMGulsemesocosm_6_FD_184638 | JGI IMG/M metagenome (GOLD analysis project Ga0209396, IMG submission 184638) | Methane-oxidizing microbial communities from mesocosms in the Gulf of Mexico - GOM8C Gulf of Mexico (SPAdes) (version 2) | ecosystem: Environmental > Aquatic > Marine > Cold seeps... | reverse complement strand
CCCTTTAGAAAGAGGTTTTAACCAATCCTTAATAATGCCTTCTGCTTTGTTTAATTTAATTCTCATTTATATTCCTAAAGATTCTTTCTTTTTTAGAAATAGCACTAAACAATTACAAAATCAAACTTACAAAAACACACCAAGCTTTTGTTTTTTAACATATTATACCAATATCTATATAATATGTCACAGGGTGTTTTTTCAAAAAAACAAGAGAAATGAAAGAGATAACTCTGGACTTAATATAACCATATATATATATTAACAGCCTAGTATAGTCCGTTTAGTTATATTGATTAAAGCTGATAAAACAAACCATTCTATAAATATGAGGAATAGTTTTTCTTGGTTCAAGTTGGGATAACTGTTTTAATCATTAAATTGTTTATTTGATGATTTTTCGAATATTCTAAATGTAAAATTTTAAAAGGAATGTACTTTTGACAAAACATAAGAAAATCATCTTATGCCTAGATGGAACCTGGAACAATACATATGCAGAAGCACTGCGAGATGATGGTAGTAAACTAATTAAACCATCAAATGTACTGAAGGTTGCTCGTGGCCTGAAGACTATATGTGATGATGGTTGTGTCCAGCTAGTACATTATGATTATGGAGTTGGTGCTTTACCTGCTTATGTTGGTTTACCCAATAAGTTATTACATTTAACAGACAAATACCTTGGTGGTGTATTCGGAGCAGGTTTTGAAGCAAATATTGAAGAGGCAATAACCTTTTTAGTGAATAACTTCATTGAGGGCGACGAAGTTTTTATCTTCGGTTTTAGCCGAGGGGCAGCAACTGCTAGAGCATTAACAAATTTCATAGATTGGTTGGGTGGACTCCCTACAAAAAAGGATGCGTTTTATATCCCAAAACTATTACGACTTTATATAGAGTATGAAGGCTCTGAGCCGAGCAACATCTTTATAGAAGAAATTAACAGTGCACTATCAGAACAAACACCTAATCGTTCGCTAATTAATTTTACTCCTGTTAAATTTAAATTTATGGGATTATGGGACACCGTCTTAGCCTTAAAACCCAGAAATTCACGTAAAAAGTATCATATAGGAACAAAACCCGCTGCGTGTGTTGATAATGCTAACCACGCATTAGCTACTGATGAGTCAAGAAGTGACTTTCAACCTGAAATATGGGAATCAACACACCCGAACCAGAAAGTAAAACAATACTGGTTTCCTGGTGTCCATTCAAACATTGGTGGTGGTTATGCTAAAGATGGATTAGCTAATATAGCTTTAAAGTGGGTACTTAATGATGCGGAAAGTTTCGGCCTGGAATTTGACACTTCTTACATTCGCTATTTTAAACCCTATTACCAAGATTTACTCGTTGACTCAAACACTTCAAGGTATCGAGTATTAGATAAACTGCGTACGAAATCTGGCAAGAGAGTTATTAAAAGTAACAACCACCTCCCAGACATCCACTATTCTATAGTAAAACGAACGTGTGCTATACCTGATGATGAACACCCTAATCTAAAGGAATATACCCCAAAAAACATAAAAAAATATTTTCAAAGTTTTTCAATTGAGGAGCTTAAAGACATATTAAATGACCTATGCCTTAGAGATTATAGAAAATCAGCTTCAAAAAAAGAAATAGATAGATTTACAGTTTTTGTTTTTAATTAAAACTTATAAATAACTAGCAGACCCTGTAAATAGACAATCGTTTTCTATTCATCAATAGCTACTTTACCGAACGACTCTAATTTTAAAAACTTAGACTTAAATAAATTACTTGGCATCTTTTTCTTAAGTAATTCGTGAAAATTTTCATCGTGAGTAGAAATAATAAGCTGTTTGTTGAATCGAACTGAAATATTTCTTAATAGGTCAATTATGCTTAGCACATTGATAGCATCCATAGATTGAACTGGATCATCAATAAAAATACAGTTTGCTGGTTCGCCATCATTAGATTTTGTATTCAGTGCTTTGGCTAAAAATATACTGAGACTTAGAACATTAATTTGGGCAGAGCTAAAATGTAAAGCAGGAGCAACTGTATCCCTATCAGCTTCTCCTTTAACTTTAATATGTAGCTCTGGACTCTTATTGGAAACATATTCAAACTTGATAGATTTAAACTCTGGATGAGGATCAATTGAGTTATAAAGTTCATTAATTAAATCTACATAAAAGTAATCATCTATATAATTTTTTATTTCACTATCAATTAAATCAATATCTACTTTCATTACAGTTTGCAGCTTAGATAGTCCTTCACGATCAACTTCCAAGGTATTTAATTCATTTTGTAGTTTGATTCCTTCACTAAGTGAAGATGCCTCTTCAGCCAATTTCCTTAAAAGTTGCAAGTTACTGTGTTTTTGTTGAACTAATTCCGAATCACTCTTTGCTTTTTCTAAAGCACTATTAACTTCGGCGTGTGCTCGTTCTAAATCTAACCAATAGTAAGTATCTTCTTTAAATAATTCGCAGTATCGTGTGAAATCTTCGCGTATTTCCTTTTCGGACAATTCATTTTTCACTATAAAATCAGTAACTTGCTCTTTTGAGAAATGTGTTAACTTAGTAGGAGTTTTTGATTCTAGTTCTTTTTTAAGAGCCTTTTCTGATGTTACATTAGAAAAAATAGTATCCAGCTTAGCTGATATATCTTCTTGCAAAACTTTAAGTTCGTTTTTTGTACTTTTATCTCCTTCATTAATATCAATAAACTGCTCATCACAATAGTTAGTAAAACTTTGATAAAAGGTATTCAGTTCAATAGAGTTAATTTCATCATAACTTTTATTAATACTTATATTTAACGGTTTTTGGAGTTCATTAAACCTGACTAACTCTTGTTTAATAACGTTTATTTTCAGTTTGTTTTCAGAAATATCATTTACAGACTTTTGGATTTTCAAAAAAAGATGCTCTCGCAAACTTTCTTTTGACATCATTAGTGTTTCAGATTTTAAGGCAGTATGTTGTTCCTCAAGGATTAAAAACTTACTATTAAATTCACTTTCATCTTTATTAATTATTAATAACTCAGTTTCGGCTGCCTGCTTAACACTTAAATGTCGATCTAACTGCTTAGAAATTATTGATTGATAATCAGTTATCAATTTCTTGTTCTGGAAACTTAGTTTTGATTTTTCTTCATTCAGGCTTGAAAGCTCTTTAAGAATTTTCTCTGAGAGAGAGTCTATTATCTTATTGCCTTCGATAGCTGACTTTAAGTCATCAAAGTCTTTATAAGGATGACTACATAAAGGACAGTCTGTAGACTTGTTTTTATTTATTAATTCATAGCTAATACTTATCAATTTGGAAACAGAACCTTCCTGAAATTTCAATTGTTCTAGCTCTGTATTATTCTCTTTTATCTTGAAGTCTATGCTTCTATTGCTTCCACTATTTTTCTTAAATTGATTGTGCAGTACATTCAATTCATCAATGTTGATAACTAAACTATTAGGTTCAAAGAAACTATTAATACTAAAACTTGAAAGTACATTTTTCGCATCATCACATGCAACGATCTTATTTTCAGCACTTACAATTTTAGACTTTAATTTTTTCAAGTTAGTGCTAATAAGTGTTTTTTCCTCTAAAACTAACTTTATTTTATTAAACAACAACTCTACATTATTTTGTAGTTTCTCATCTGTATTACGCTGTTCAGACTGTTGACTAATAGTCCTTCTTATTGCTTCAATTTCCTTGGACGCTATTTCAGATTTACTTTGTAAAGCAGTGTTATTTTCACCTTCAATAGACTTACTTTTAACTAAACTGACTTTCTTGTTATGTAACTTGTAAAACTCTTCGTTTCTTAAATAGAAAGAGTTAACCTTTGTAAAATTCAGCTCTAAAACTTCTTTCTCTTCATTATATTGCTTAATAAGCTTATTTTTTTTGGAAATAAGTTTTAGAGTCGATAACAATGCTCTTAGCTGCTCTAAATCTTTGTTCAAAACTTTCATTTCTTTTGCAGAGATATGAAGCTTTTTGGAGTCATTTATAAAGCTATTTGACAATCTAACTTTTTCATCTAACTCAATTTTATCTGAATTTGTTCTTTCAAAAGCTTCTGTAATACCCATTATTAAGCTTTGATGTGTAGATAGATCGTATGACTTAGATATAAGATCTAACTTTACTCCTATAGCGTTACATTTGACGATCGACTTATTAATTTTTTCTAGAATATCTTTATCCGTATCAATTAAGACAAGTTCGCACATTTTTTCATGCTCTTGGCTCCTAATTTCTCGGAGGTTGGTCTCTATATCTGCTAATAATTGACTGATTGTCATCCTTTTCTCATTTAACAAAGAAAGGTCATTAACCTGTTTAGTAGCAAATTTTTTAAACCTATCGACAGGATTCGTCTCTCTTAAAAATGAATCAATAGCTTCTTGGCTAAGCATCAAATCCCTAAAGTACTTCCTGTTTTCAGGTGTGTTATCTTTGTCAAATTTATAGTCAGCACCTTTATGCGAATGTACAATTACAGGGCTGTTAAATACAATTTCATCCGCAGTTTCAATGCTTACTTTAGTATCTAGTTGTTCTATTTCATTATCCGCATTTCGATTTCTTATAATGAACGATTGCCGAGTTGCATTTTTTTTATTTTGGACTCTAATTTTATCGTCCCTAATATAGCGAGTAATATTCTTTGTATAACAATAATCAACTGCATCATAGAACGATGTTTTACCAAAACCATTAGGAGCATAAATCGAAACAAGGTTTGCTACTTGTGAACTATCTTTTAGCCAAGAGAAATCAAAAGTTGAATCCTTCTCTTTTAAATAAGATTTAAAAGCTTGAATCTTTACTTTTCTAATTTTCATTTAGCACAATCCTTTTCAGCTCAATGTTAATCCACTCTTGTCTTTGCTTAATAGATTCGTCCTTACGATCAAGAGGTAGATCTTTTGATAAAAGATTTTGACTTATGGTCGAAAGCTCAATATTTTCAGATCTTGATTGCAGGCTATCCGACAGATGAATATTTAAATCCAATATCTTATTATTAATAATTATTGTTATTTCATCTTCAGATATAGTCTCACTAATACCTTCCAACAATATTTTTCTGGCTGCAAATTTATCATTTTCTATTTTGTACTTTAAATCTTTAGATATTTCTGATGAACAAAGAAAAACGATATAACAGTTCCATTTTGAAAATCCATTTTCTAGGTGTGCTATATAATTCATAGCTACTTCATTTGTAATGCTTTGCCAGATATTCTCAAGGTCTGTAGAAGTAATAAGAAATGAAAAACAAGTAAGTTTCGAGTTCTTATCCCCCTCTAATACACATGTATGAAACCATTTCGTTAAGCCATTAGCTATTTCATTATCTACAAGTAAATTATTACCTGAAGAAGAAAAACCATTATTCATGTTCCATTTCCTCCAGCGATAGATACTCAGAATATCCATCAGTTATCAATTGAATTATCTGCTCTCTATCGCTAACCCTGTTCATTTTTTCTAGTGATTCTTCACGGTCAATTATGCAATGATCATGAAGCTTAGGGAGATGAATTATTGAAATAGACTTCTGTGACATTGACTGAACGTGAGCAATAGACTCTTCCTCAATACCATTAGCTACATTATTAGGTATTCTGTCCCGATAATAATTTAATTTGTCTGGTGACTGTGGCATTTGCCCATAATCAACAACTAACATTTTTCCACCTTGCCTCAAATGTTCAACATCTGTTGAAAGTATTTGAGGTAAAAAGCCTCGATATCCTTTTTTAGATTTAATATAGACGAATTTATAAGAACGTCTCAAGTATTCTAAAAAATCTTCATCCCAATTTTCTTGAGGAGAGATTAGCTCATTAACATGTAAAAACTCTAAGAAAGCTATCCAGAACTCACGCTCTTCTAATTCACCGTATTCATCACTTATGCAGCTTATAACTTCTTGATACTCATTTAACACTTTATAGGGAGTGATTTCACAATCTTGTTGTAAATTAGTTGATCTACTCTTTAATATGTCAGTAGCTTTTTTTACATCTTCTTGAGATATACAATTTTCAAATTGAAATAGACCTGACTTTAATTCAAAAAAATCACCTAAAAATACTGGTCTAACGAGGGCAATCCCTGCATCTTCGACTATTTTATGGATGTTTGTTATCGGTATTGAAAGTATACGATTTACATATTCACCTGATTTTTCAAAAGCGTATTCAATTCCAACTAAAAATGGTTTACCTTCCTTAATTCTGAAAACTCCTCCTCCAGAAAAGCCCTCGATATCAGAAAGCTGGGCATCTTCAGATACTCTAGTTTTTATTTCTTCATCGTTATAATCCAAAACATTTACATCGTAAGTTTCAATCCAATTTTGGCGAGAGATTTCATTATTTCGATGATTGGCATTATAGTCTGGATAACCATATAAAATCAGGCTGTCGTTTCGTTCTAGCTCCTTCCGATCTAACTCGATCCTCAAATCAATAAAATCTACTTTTATAATAGCTAGGTCTAAGTGAGGGTGTAAATAAACTGCTCTAGCTATTACATGGGTATCGTCCGGTCTATGTATTACAATTTCATCTAAGGGTAAAATCCCATTTTCAGGTCGAATTTTATCTATTTGAATAACATGCTTAGCGGTAATAACATAACTATAATCCCTAATCATTGCCTGAAGCAAAACACCGCTACCGTCATTAACGACAAAAGAGATACTCTTAATTTTATCTAAAGCAGCTACCATAATTAAAATATTGTTCCATCTTCAGAAATATCAAATTCTGTACTTTCAAAATGAGTAATTTCATTTTGAGTAAAAATTTTTGCATTAATAATTTCAGGATAATTAAAGAATAGTGATGCAAGAGGGTTAGATGCGTAGATTCTAGCCAAAGTTAATTTATTTGGTAATCCATGTTTAGATGCATCGGTTGAAATAACAAATTTATTGCAGTCTATGAGGTTTAAAAAGTCGGGACTGGTATTGTGCTTGCTGCCATGGTGAGATAATTTGACTAATTCAAATTTGTTAGATTCTCCTGATTCGATTCTATTTTTCAAACTTTCAACTACAACATCATCATGTGCATCTCCCAATAACAGGATTCTCCTATCACCATATTCGAATATGAATGCAATTGAACTCCCATTATGAACTGACTTATCTTCTTTGAAAGTATCAGAAGCCAGTAAATCATCAAATGTTTTACTGTAATCTGTGTTTTGTGAAGAGGTTAATGATTCTGGTCTTTCTGTCTCCCATTTATTTAACAACTTTTTCAACTTACCTTCTGTTGGTGAGAGGAAGCTAAACTTTGCGCCAAACTCTATTCGTTCTTGGCCTTCAACTATTAGGTTTCTATCCCAAATATTATTTTCTTCAATATAAGATTCAAAAGTCACACCCTGTCTAATACTTGTATATCCATCACCATTAGAAACAATGTTTCCAATAGAGACTAAATTTGAATCATCAGGCTCTTTATCAAAATATTCAAAAATAAGTTTTCCTGAATTAAACCAAACCTTACGAGTAAGTTGGGCTAGTAAACCTTCATTTTTAAATCCATGTAAAAGGCCACCAATATGATCATCGTCAACATGAGTTAAAATCAGAAGGTCAATGACCTGCTCTGAGGCTTTGATGCTTTCTAGCTCTTTTAATAACTCTCCCTTATACCGACGGTACTCATAAGCTTTACTAGGGCCACCATCGATCAAAATATTACGAGGTATGCCACCATCAAAAACACCACGGATAAAAATGCAATCACCGTGTGCAGCTTTTAATATTTTTATTTGGAAACTCATGAGCAAATCCTTTTGTAAATATGTAAACATCATATTCTATAAGTAGGAAACTTAACAGTTTGATTTTGTCTAAACTTTATTACAAATCAAGAAGTTCTGGTGTTTAACTAATTTTTGAAAAAAAAAGGGCGAATCATTTCTGATTCACCCTTATATCTATTGTATTGAGATATTAACCAACTTATTAAAGTTAACCATCTTAATTAAATCGTTAACCAACTTAATTACTTACCCCCATCAACCAGTTCCTAGTCCATATAACTTTCAATCGGAGGACATGAACAAACCAAATTACGATCCCCGTATACATCATCAATACGGTTAACGGTTGGCCAGAATTTGTTCGCCGCTGCTGCTGGTACTGGGAATACTGCTTCTTTAATCGTGTAACCACGATCCCATGTATCAGTAATATCCGCTAAGGTATGCGGTGCATTTTGTAGTGGGTTGTTGTTTAATTCCCACTCACCTGACTCAACTTTACGTACTTCATCACGAATACAGGTCATTGCTTCAATGAAACGGTCAAGCTCAACTTTAGACTCTGATTCCGTTGGTTCAATCATGAACGTGCCCGCTACTGGGAACGACATTGTTGGTGCATGGAAACCGTAATCAATTAAACGTTTTGCTATATCAACTTCAGTAATACCTGATGTTGCTTTAAGTGGACGTAAATCGATAATACACTCGTGAGCAACACGGCCATTTTTGCCTGTGTATAACAACGGATAACTTTGGCTTAGTTTAGTTGCCATGTAGTTAGCATTAGTGATGGCATATTTACTTGCATCCGTAACACCTTTTTTACCTAAAAGGGCAACGTAAAGGTAAGAGATACATAAAATACCGGCACTACCGTATGGTGCTGCTGATACTGCGCCATTACCTTTAGTTTCTTCACCAACATTGATTAACGCATGGTCTGGTAAGAATGGTGCTAAATGCGCTTTAACGCCGATAGGACCCATACCTGGACCACCGCCACCGTGCGGAATAGCGAAAGTTTTGTGCAAATTAAGGTGAGAAACATCAGCGCCAATATGGCCCGGAGATGTTAAGCCTACTTGAGCATTCATGTTCGCGCCATCAAGGTAAACTTGGCCGCCATTGTCATGAACGATGTTACAAATTTCTGCAATCGTTGTTTCATATACGCCGTGCGTAGACGGGTAAGTGATCATGATACAAGCAAGGTTGTCTGCTAACTCTTCAGCTTTCGCTTGAAGGTCTGCCATGTCAACGTTACCTTCTTTGTCACAATTTACTACAACAACTTTAAAACCAACCATTTGCGCTGTTGCAGGGTTAGTTCCGTGTGCTGAAGATGGAATTAAACAAATGTTACGATGGCTGTCGCCACGGCTTTCGTGATACTTACTAATGGCGATTAAACCTGCGTATTCACCTTGAGCACCAGAGTTAGGTTGCATAGACATTTTGTCGTAACCTGTTAACTCAACTAACCAGTCGGCTAGCTCATCAATCATTTTCTTGTAACCTAGTGCTTGGTTAACTGGCGCAAATGGATGCATATTAGCAAATTCAGGCCATGATACTGGTATCATCTGCGCGGTTGCATTTAATTTCATGGTACAAGAGCCAAGAGAAATCATTGAATGGTTCAATGCTAAATCTTTGTTCTCTAGTTTTTTGATATAACGAAGCATTTCTGTTTCGCTATGGTACGAGTTAAATACTGGATGAGTTAGTATTGCTGACTCACGTACTAATGACGCCGGAATTGAAGAATGACCACAAGCAACGATTTGGTCGTCAAGGTCACTTACGTCTAAACCGTGTCCTTCGCCTAATAAAATATCGAATAAACCAGCGATATTTTCACGAGTCGTTGTTTCATCAATTGAAATACTGATTTGGCCGTCTACGTCGCTACGAAAGTTAACGCCAGCAGCTAATGCGCGTGCAACGATTTCTTCTTTGTTATCTAAGTTGAATGTTAGTGTGTCGAAGTAGTTAGCATGAACAGCCGTTAAGCCTTTTGTTGCTGTACCTAAACATAAAATGTCTGCGAAACGGTGAATACGATTAGCTATAATTTTTAAGCCTTTAGGACCATGGTAAACCGCGTAAAACGCCGCCATGTTCGCTAATAATACTTGCGCTGTACAAATGTTTGAGTTGGCTTTTTCACGACGTATATGTTGCTCACGTGTTTGCATTGCCATACGTAGTGCGTTGTTACCGCGTGTATCTCTTGAAACACCGATAATACGACCCGGTAATGAACGTTTGTATTTTTCAGACGTGGTGAAGAATGCAGCGTGTGGTCCGCCGTATCCCATAGGTACGCCAAAACGTTGTGTTGAACCAATAACAGCGTCTGCGCCAAGTTCACCAGGAGACTTCAATAAGACTAAGCTCATGATATCGGCAGCTACGGCAACGATAGCTTTCTTCTCATGAAGTTTAGCAATTAAATCACTGATATCAGTTACTTCACCGCTTGCGCCAGGATATTGGATAAGGGCGCCGAAAACATCGTGATCTGCTGCTTCGCTAGCAGGAGCCACGATAATATCGAAATCAAACATTTGTGCACGTTGCTTAACAACGTCAATTGTTTGTGGGAAAACATCATCAGAGATAAAGAATAAGTTTGATTTTTTGTTTTTAGAAACACGTTTGGCTAATGCCATCGCTTCTGCTGCTGCTGTAGATTCATCTAATAATGAAGCTGAAGCGAGATCAAGACCGGTAAGGTCGATACACATTTGTTGGAAGTTTAATAATGACTCTAAACGACCTTGAGCAATTTCTGGTTGGTAAGGCGTGTAAGCCGTGTACCAGCCTGGATTTTCTAACACGTTACGTAAAATAACGTTTGGCGTTAACGTACCGTAGTAACCTAAACCAATATAAGTGTCATTTACTTTGTTCAAGCTTGCTACTGCTTTTAGGTCAGCCAATGCTTGTACTTCTGTTTTACTTTCTTCAATCGCAGGAAGCTCTGATAAACGAATATCGCTTGGTACGATTTCGTTGATAAGTGCGTCAACTGACTCTGCGCCAATGTCGTTTAACATTGCTTGAGTTTGTTCAGCATTTGGGCCAATGTGACGACGAATAAAGTCTTGAGTTTGCTCTAAATAAGCAAGTGATTTTGATTGAGTAGTCATAAAACAGCTTCTCTTAAAATATATAAATTGATACCAATTAAAATAATTAATCGATCATTCTAAAACGGTCTAAATATCCAATCACTACGTTGCTTTCAATCCCAATAGCTAGCTATTGCTCATTCAAGCGCCTTGTTCTTGAAAGTTTATCCTCACTTTTAATTGATCACTTATTTAATTCAGTTGGTATTAGTTAACTGGGTTTTTAGTTACTTGGTAACTAAAAGAAAGCCTCGAACAATCAGTTAGAGGCTTAAATCAGATTACCGTAAGTAGTCTGCTTTTAGGCAAAGCCGTCAAGCTATTTATTTTCTGAGCTTAGTGTACTAAGTGATAAAAATTAATAACGCAGTCAATGCCGACTAAAAGTAGAATACGACCGGTAATTAGTCTTCGTCTATCGAGTTTGCGTAACCTTCAGCATCTAATAATGCGTCTAAATCTGAAGCGTCATCTAGTTGAACTTTAAATAACCAACCTTCGCCAAATGCGTCAGAGTTAACTAATTCAGGAGAATCGTCTAAGTCTTCATTTACTTCAATAACTTTACCTGAAACTGGTGCGTAGATGTCTGAAGCGGCTTTAACTGATTCAGCTACTGCAACGTCGTCACCTGTGCTGATTTCGTCATCAACGTCTGGTAATTCAACAAACACCATGTCACCTAATAAACCTTGCGCATGTTCGGTAATTCCAACTGTAACGACACCGTTACCTTCGTTGCGTACCCATTCGTGTGATGTTGCATATTTTAGTTCTGAAGGAATGTTGCTCATTTTTTTATTTTCCTAATGTTAATTATTATTTATTGTAAACTCGTTTCAATTGTTACTACTTGCTAACAATTAAATACTATAGCTTAATTATTCGGCGATATTGACCTAGAGTGAATAAATTTAACCTAGATCAATTCTCTAATGTTTTGACTTTTTAATCGACGGTCCTATTAATATAAACCGATTTTAAATATCGATTAAAAAACTTTTTTACCGTTACGAACAAAGCCTGCTTTGATCACTTTAACGTTAACTAATTTTTTACGCATTTCAACTTCAACTGTATCGCCTATGCTTACGCTACGAGGTACACGTGCCATAGCAATACTATGACCTAATGTTGGAGAAAATGTTCCTGAAGTAATAACGCCTTCACCAAATGGAGTAATCACTTTAAGGCCAGTACGTAATACGCCTTTTTCTTCAAAAACCAAGCCAACAAGTTTAGGTTGGTCGCCAGCAGCTCTTTGAGCAGCTAAAACATCACGGCCAATAAAGTTACGATCGGCTGGTTCCCAGCTAATTGTCCACGCCATGTTAGCGGCTAATGGCGAAACTGTCTCGTCCATGTCTAAACCGTAAAGGTTCATACCCGCTTCTAAACGTAAAGTATCACGTGCACCAAGACCACAAGGTTGAACGCCAGCATCAAGTAGTTGTTGCCATAAATCAGCTGCTTGTTCAGCAGGTAACGCAATTTCGTAACCATTTTCGCCAGTGTAACCTGTTGTTGCGATAAATAAATCGCCAGCTTGTGCTGAAAAGAATGGCTTCATGCCGTCAACAGCTGCTAATTGCTCAGCATTTAATAACGTTGCTACTTTCGCTTTGGCTTGTGGGCCTTGAACGGCGATCATGGCAAATTCTGGACGCTCTGTAACAGTTACGTCAAATTCAGCTGATTGTTCTGCAATCCATGCTAAATCTTTTTCGCGTGTTGCAGAGTTAACCACTAAGCGATAATCGGTCGTTGTAAAAAAGTAAACGATTAAGTCATCAATTACACCACCTTCGTGATTACACATTCCTGTGTATAATGCTTTACCTTCAACGTCTAGTTTAGCGACATCGTTAATCACTAAACGGCGTAAAAATGCTTGTGCATCAACACCTTTAACATCAACAATGGTCATGTGTGATACATCAAACATACCAGCATCAGTTCGAACAGCATGATGCTCTTCAATTTGTGAGCCGTAGTTAATTGGCATTTCCCAGCCATAAAAATCAACTAGTTTTGCGCCAGCTTCAATGTGCTTAGCATGTAATACGGTTTTATTAGTCATCGTATGTATTCCACTTTTATTGTATGAATTCGCCATTAAGTGAGCTTAAAGGCCGTCTATTTACAAAATAATTGGCGTGATTATACCGATGGTCAGTAAGTGATTCAACAAAAAGAAAAGAAAACAGCCAAAACTTCAAATTTTAAACCGGATAAATATTTTATTCCAAATTTAATATTTATTTAGTCAACTATGGAAAATTATCATCAGAATTAGCTCATCAAAAAATAGTTTGATGGGGTTTTATTTTGTTATTTTTGTGAGTATTTTTTTTTGCCATAAAAAAATAAATTAAAAACGTTAAAAATCAACAAAATAAAGAGATGAGGATAAGATATTCACGGAACAAAATGTCATCTAGAGATTGTTAGCGTCTATTTAGAATAAACGCCGTATTTACACTAATACTTTCAGGGCAATAGCCTAACAAACTCTTTTAAAGGCTGTCTTTAGGGATAGCCAGTAGTGGTAAGTCACTCTTCAAGCCGAGTGCTTGTTTTATCATGGCTTGCTTTACTGGTTTTATATTATCGAGTAACGACAAGCCAAAGCCACGCACCAACTTAGCAGCACCTTGTTGAGGCGTAAAAATTTGTTTAATTGCTTCCATGGCAGCAATCATTTCTGCAGCTTCTGCTTTACGCCAACGAGAATATTCATTAAGTAAACGAGTACTCAACCAAGGTTCATCCATTAATTTCTGTTGATTAATAGTCGTTGTTTTCTCACTGATTAGTTGTGATAACGATACGGCGTCAAGCAAACCTAAGTTAACTCCCTGCCCCGCTAACGGATGAATGGTATGGGCTGCATCACCTACTAAAGCGACGCGTTCTTGCGTAAATGTTTGTGCCATTCGCATGGTTAATGGATGGGTAAAGCGTTCACTCTCTAGAGTAATACGCCCTAGTTGTCCGTCACTTGCTGCGGTTAATTCTTTTGAAAACTCTTCAGCACTTAAGGCATTTAAGCGCTGTGCGTCTTCAGGTGATGTTGACCAAACAATAGAGCATAAATCGTTTTCTTTGTCATGGCTGTCTAGTGGAAGTAATGCTAATGGTCCGGTTTCAAGGAAAACTTGCCAAGCGGTATTTTGGTGGCCTTGTGAACATTTAACAGTAGCAACGATAGCATGATGGTCGTAATCACGAAAAGTAAGCGGTATATCCATTTGGTTACGTAGCCAAGAATTAGCACCGTCTGCGCCAACAATAAGTTTAGCGGTTACCGGCATTGGGCTAGAGCTAGCGTTGGTGATAGAGTTAGTTGCTTCAAAACTAGCAAAAACTTCACTGTCGCCAATGCCAATGTTACTTAAGCGGTTTTCAGTATAAAAGGTGATCCCTGAATCGTTTTGAGCTTTTTCCCATAAAGCAGAACGAACAACACTGTTTTCTATTATCCAACCTAGCTGGTCGTTTACTGCACTTTGTTTGAGATCGCTCAGCGAAAAGTGCAGTTTACCAAAACCCGCTTTGTCCCATACATGCATATCGGTATAAGCTTGTAGTCGTTGTTTTTCAATCTTCGACCAAACATTAAGGTTTTCAAAAATTTGTTTGCTGGCAATATTAATAGCACTTACCCGAACATCTGGTTGACTAGATATTGCATTAATAGGTGTGGTGTCAACAATGGCAACCGTAAGCTCGGTTTGTTGGCGAATTGATAGTGCCAACGTTAAGCCCACCATGCCGCCGCCAACAATTAAAACATCAAATTTTTGCATTTTATTCTTCTTAATTTACGGCTAATGTTAGCACTAATAACCCATCGTTTTTCGAACGATGGCATTTTTCAATGGTGTGAAATAATTCATGACTTTCAAGCCAATATTACGTCCAGCGACAAGGGGCGGTAGTTGATTCGAAAACAGTGTTACTAACGAATCAGTTAAACCAATAACGTGTTGGTGGTCTTGCTTTCGCTGCATGGCATATTCACTTAATGCGGCAAAGCTACCTATGTCAGTATCATTTTTCAACGCCGCGTTAATCAACATTGCCATTTGGCTAACATCACGAACCCCTAAGTTAAAGCCCTGCCCAGCAATAGGATGAATGGTATGAGAGGCGTTACCAATAAGGGCCATTCGATGAAAAACCTGTTCATTAGCGGTTAACAGCTTAAGGGGATAAATGGCGCGCTTACCAATATGAGTAATAGCACCTAACCAACTGCCAAACGCCCTTTCTAATTCAGTTTTAAATTGTGACTCGCTAAGCTCGCTCATATCTTGAGCTTGCTCTGGTGGCAATGTCCACACCAAAGAACAACGGCTGTCATTGCTATTACTCGTATCACTGGTATTACGGATAGTAGTTTGTGCAGAAAGCGGTAACATCGCAATAGGCCCAGTTTCAGTAAATCGCTCGAATGCCAGGTTATTATGATTGATTGCTGTGCTTACATTAGCAATTAAGGCTGATTGGTTATAATCAGACTCTTGCACTGTAATGTTAGCAAGTTTTCGACAAATAGAATGGGCGCCATCGCAGGCTAACAAAAGTTTTGCGCTAAGATTTTCACTTGAGTCGAGCGTAAGTTCAACATGCTTTTCCTGCCAAGTAATATCACTAATTTTATCAGGGGCAAACCAAGTGATATTGGCGCTTTTGTTATTTTTTTCTTTTAAGCGTGCTAATAAAGCTTGTCCTAACAATGACATTTCAACAACAAAGCCTAGCGCATTAACTTGATGATGTTTGGCATATAGGCGTGCTTTGCCGTAAAAGCCACGGTCAGAAATATGGATATTTTTGATAGGCTCAGCAACATTTTTCAAAGATTGCCAAACACCTAAGCTTTCTAAATAGCTCGCTGTTCCATGAGAAAGAGCCAAGACACGATCATCAAAGGTTAACGAGGCGTCCGTTAAAATAGGATTCGCTTCAACAATGGCAATTGTTAAGTGTTGACCATCTGCCTTTATACTGTCGCTTAAACTCAGCGCCATTAACGTGCCAGATAAGCCACCACCAGAGATCACGATATCGAATTCTTTTTTCATAGTTATTATTTTAGTTATTTAATACGATCTGCTTTACCAGATACTGAAACAAGTTATTTACTTGTACTCATTATGCTTTCAATGTCGTGAATTGATTTTGGCACATTAATGGTAAAGTTTTCATGCCCCTTATCAGTAACGGCAATATTATCTTCAATGCGTACCGCAATACCACGCCATTTTTCATCAACACTTTCATCATCAAGAGGAATATATAATCCCGGCTCAATCGTCATGACCATACCTTGTTCAAAAGCACGGCATTGCTGACGTTGGTCATTTACTTGATAATCGCCAACATCATGCACGTCAAGTCCTAACCAATGACCTAAACCATGTATGAAGTATTTTTTGCAGGCCTTTTCTTCTAACAAAGTGGTTAAGTCGCCCGATAAAATACCGAGTTCATGTAAGCCAGTCGTTAAAAAGTTATTTACCAGAATGTTTAATTCAGCAAAAGTTGCTTGTGGCTTTATCGCCTCTATTGCTAAATTTTGTGCTTCTAAAACCAGTTGATAAATGTTTTTTTGTGCTTGGGTAAACTTGCCATTTACTGGGAAGGTACGGGTTATGTCAGCGGCGTAACCACTAAGTTCACCACCCGCATCAATTAACACCAATTCGTTGTTTTTCAAAACATCGTCATTATTGGTGTAATGTAAAATGTTACCGTTATCACCACCGGCCACAATAGTACCATAGGCTGGATGTCTAGCACCGTTATGTGCAAACTCATGCAATATGGCAGCTTCTAACTGATATTCAAAATTCCCTACCACTGACTCTTTCATCGCACGTGTATGCGCATCGCCGCTAATAATATTGACCCGACGCATTATGTCGAGCTCTGCTGGGCTTTTAATCAAACGCATCTCTTCAACAAGCGCGCTACAGTCAACTAATTGTGTTGGCGCTTTTACGCCAGAACGACTTTGCCCTTTAACGGTTGCTAACCAAGCGTAAACTTGACTATCAAATTTTTCATTCTGCCCTTGGCAAAACAATAATTGTGCTTTATTAGCAATATAATCAGGTAGTATTTGATCTATTTCGCTTAAAGAATAACATTCACTAAACCCGTAATCTTCAACTGCTGCCGTTTGGCCTATGCGCCTGCCATGCCATATTTCTTGCAAAGCATCTTTATCACGATTAAACAGAATGCTCTGCTCGCAAGATGTACTGTTATCGTCAGTAGCTGATTTTACTAACAGTAAAATCGCATCAGGTTCACTGTAGCCCGACAAGTAATAAAAGCTCTTGCCTTGGCAAAAAGGATATTCAGTGTCGTTGCTGCGAGTAACTTCATTAGCTGCAAAGAATATCGCCATAGAGTTTTCAGGCATCTTTGATAAAAACTTAGCTCTGCGCTCAGTAAATTCAGATAAAGGAAGTAAGGTATTGCTTAATAAAGGCATTTGTTTCATATGGTTATACTATTTATTAGTGAACGGTTTCTTCAGGAGATTTAGTTTCTGGCGGCGAACCTAACTCGGTGAAACACAATAATGACGAAATTCGAACATATTCTGCTATTTCAAAATATGACTGCTCGGTTTCTTCATTTTCTTCCATTTCGTCAGACAAGTTAGCGATTTCAGCAAAATCAACTAGCACTTCTTTTACGTCTTCAGACAATATAGCTTTATCTTTTTGCTGCAGGCCAAAGCCTAAATTAAATCCTTGTACCCAAGCGCCTAAAGCGTGACCACGTTCGACAATGCTGTCGTCGTCATCTGGTAGCATTAATTGAAAGCCGTAAGAGTCATCAATAATATCGGTCCAAAGCTGCGAGAACATTAACTTTACAGTTGATTTAACTTCACGAGGTAAACCTTCACCATTATTAAACAAGTCATTGATCATCGCGAGATAATCATCACTTTCAAAAGTAAAACCAGCACATACGAGGCCAGTTAATACTCCGTGTAATTCCGAGCCATGGGCTTCTATACTTTCAGAGGTAAGAATTGCTTGCACTGAGGCGAAGTCTAAAGAGCTTTCATTGGACATGTTAGTTATCTTTTAGTTATTAATTTTAACGAGATATAATGCAGTCTATCGTAACATTCACGCTTTTATGATGCTAGAGAATAAAATAGAAAACCAACAGAGAACGCTTGCATAGTGTACGGGTCATCGCTATAGTGCTGTGATAAGCATATATTGCTATTTATTAACGTTTTTTTTGTGAGAATTCCTCTTTATGAGTCAACACTCGGTTACTATTGAAGTTGCTAATAGAAGATTGAAGATATCTTGTCCCGCTGGGCAGGAATCGGCTTTGCTCTTAGCGGCGAAAGAATTAAACCAACGGTTGTTTAAAGACAGTGAAACGTACTCAATAAAAACCCCTGAGCAATCTCTCGTCATGACCGCGCTTAACTTATCGAATGATTTATTAGCTGCTCGAAAAGAACTTGCCCAAGAACGTGCTGCTATGCAAAGCAAAATTGACCTACTTCAAACCACAATAAAACAAGCAGTGAATACCGAATACCGCAAGAAAGCCTGATTTTTCAGCAACCTCTGTTCACTAAAAAAACAAACAAACTTAAGTTACAAAATAAAGCTTAATACACGAGAAAAGATTAGCTATAATGTCTTCGTCTTCTGGGGTGTTTGTATGTTAACTATGTCCCTGAGCCGATAAGTTTTACCTAAGGAAGTTGACTATTAGCTATTGTGCAAGCCCGGCTCGTATCGGGAAGCCTACGGTTAGAAAGATACCTCCGTCTTGAACACCCGGTGTTCAGGACTAAAGTCGACTACGGCACCTTGGAAGCACACTTTCTTTTTTACTCTATTAATTTATAGCCATTCAGCTCTGCGATACGATTGAACATAACGACAAGTTTTCATTTAATACTTTTAATATATCATTTCGACTTAACGTTCCTATCAGCTTATCGTCCGTTAATACTGGATAGATATTCGATGCTTCGTTTTGCATTTTTATCGCCACCTCAGCAATATAATCGTTAGCCTCAATGCTAATAAAATTTTGATTCATAATGTCATTAACAATCACTGGTTTGTCGCAGTGATAACTACTTATCAGTATCGCTTTATGACAATCTATAGCTGACACAAAACCAAGTAACTTGTTTTGATTATTAACAACCGCTATTTCATCTATATTTTGCTCTAAGAGAGTGGTTACTATATCTGCTAAGGGTGTACTGCATTTTAGTGTTTTTGGGTTTAGTTTCATTAGCTCTTTCACTGTAATATCAGTCATTATTTTCGCCTTTTTAGTTTTAAATCTTGTAACAATAATACTACCTGCATTAATATAGATATAATTGATTAAATAAATTATATTGATAGATATTAACTATGGTTAAAATAAGAGATTTAGAGTATTTGTCTGCAATCGGTGAACACCGTCATTTTGGTAGAGCCGCAGAATCATGCTTTGTGAGTCAACCCACCCTTAGTGGTCAAATAATGAAGCTAGAAGAGCAACTTGGCTTAACACTTGTTGAACGTCAAACAAGAAAGGTCATGCTTACTCCAGCAGGCGAACAACTACTTATTGAAGCCCATAATGTTTTAAAAGCAGCGAATGCTTTTGAAACGTCTGCAAAAGCATTGTTAGACCCTTTTGCTGGTGATCTCCATGTTGGCCTTATTCCAACACTCGCTCCTTATTTGTTGCCACATATCATGGAGCCGTTGAATGCCCTACTGCCTAACATTAACTTTTACTTACATGAAAACCAGACAAAAACGTTATTAAAACAGTTAGAGGAAGGCAAGCTAGACATGCTGATACTGCCTTGGTTAGCTGATATGGATAAATTCGATCGCTATGACTTATTCGAAGAGCCGTTAGTATTAGCCGTTTCACCACAACACTCTTTAGCAAATGCTAACAAGCTTAATTTATTTGATCTTAGAGGGCATAATATTCTTAGTTTAGAAGATGGCCATTGTTTACGAGACCAAGCAATGGGTTATTGTTTTACTGCGGGGGCTAGTGAAGACCAAAGATTTAAAGCAACGAGTTTAGAAACATTACGCTATATGGTGGCAAGTAATATGGGGATCACTTTGCTACCTAAACTTGCTACTTTAAATACCTCTTTAACCAAAACGATAAACTATATTTCTTTTGAAAAGCCAGAACCTGTAAGGCAAATATCCTTATTAATTAGGTCGGGTTATTCAAGAATGGAATGTGTTCGAGCTGTTGCTAAATCTGTTAAAGCTTCAATTTCATCGGTGCTTTAACAGAGGTATTAACAACAACATTAGCAAGAGTATCGATAACAGTATTTAGCAAAGTTATTAATTATGCGGCGATGTCTTCTTTACTATCGATAGGTGTTCTGATCAGGTAATCAAAAGCACTAAGTGCCGCTGTAGCACCACTGCCCATAGCAATAATTATTTGCTTATAGGGGCTGTCTGTCACATCACCTGCCGCAAATACGCCCGCCATATTAGTTTCTCCACGGCTATCAGTAATAATTTCGCCGCGTTCAGTTAATGTTATATCACCTTGTAAAAACTGTGAGTTAGGAACAAGGCCTATTTGTACAAAAATACCGGCTAATTCAATACTTTTAGTGGTATTTGATTCACGACATAAGTAATTAAGCCCGGTAACATGTTTACTGTTACCAATAACTTCTGCCGTTTGCGCATTCATAATTATATCTATATTTGCCATTGAATTAGCTTTATTTTGCAGCACCGCATCGGCACGAAGTTTTGAGTCAAACTCTAGAACCGTTACATGTTCAACGATACCTGCAAGGTCTATTGCCGCTTCAATACCGGAATTACCGCCGCCAATAACAGCAACAGATTTCCCTTTAAATAACGGTCCATCACAATGCGGACAATAAGCGACGCCTTTACCGCGATATTCTTGCTCGCCAGGAACATTCATTTCACGCCATTTTGCCCCCGTAGCGATAACCGCTGAACGTGTGTGTAAACTTGCGCCGTTTTCAAGTTCGAGAGTAATCAATCCCCCTTCTATTTCACTGCTAATTATTTTTTTAACTTGTTGGCCATTCATCACATCAACATCATAATCTTTGACATGTGCTTCGAGGCTAGCAACGAGTTTAGGGCCTTCTGTTGCTTTTACTGATATGAAGTTTTCAATAGCCATTGTATCTTGTACTTGGCCACCAAATCGGTCAGCAACAACACCTGTTTTAATGCCTTTACGAGCACTGTATATAGCTGAAGCTGCGCCTGCAGGTCCGCCGCCAATAACCAGTAAATCAAATGCTTCTTTATTATTTATCGCTTTAGCTTGGCGTTGGTCAGCATTTACATCAACTTTTTTAAGAATTTCACCAATGCTCATTCTGCCTTGGCTAAAAGCTTGACCATTCAAGTAAACAGCCGGTACCGATAAAATATCACGTGAATAAACTTCCTCTGAAAATACCGAACCATCAATCATTACATTGGTTATATGAGGATTTATCGCTGCCATCATATTCAGGGCTTGCACTACATCAGGACAATTTTGACAGCTTAAAGATATATAGGTTTCGAATTGAAATTCACCGTCAAGTTGACGTACTTGTTCAATAGTTTCATTATCTAACTTTATTGGATGACCACCACTATGTAATAAGGCCATGATGAGTGAGGTAAATTCATGTCCCATAGGTACACCCGCAAATCGTATCTCGGTATTATTTTGTACAGATCTCACCAACATTGAAGGCGCTCTTTCTGAGGTTGCATCTAACTTAACTAGATTGATAAGTGGTGACATTGCTGCGATTTCATTCGCTAGCGCATTCAGCTCTTTTGATTTAAGCCCGTCATCTAAAAACACGGCTAATTCAACGGTTGATTTTAAGTTCTGTAAGTAGGTTTGTAATTGCGCTTTTAAGTTTGCATCTAGCATGTTGAATCTACCTTATCTGTATTTTAGAGAGGAAAAGTAGGCCTTATTTTGAAAAAAGGTTAATAAGGCCTTTAAGCTAATTAGCGCTCGTTGCTAATTAATGAAGGGTGAAAATTAGATTTTACCGACTAGGTCTAATGAGGGTGCTAATGTGTCTGCACCCGGCTGCCATGCCGCTGGACATACTTCACCATCGTGCTCTGCAACATATTGTGCAGCTTGTATTTTACGTACTAACTCTTTAGCACTACGACCTATGCCTAAATCATGAACTTCAGCGACTTTAATTTCACCTTCAGGGTTAATCACAAAAGTACCACGAAGTGCTAAACCATCTTCTTCAATCATGACACCGAAGTTACGAGTAATTTTACCTGTTGGGTCGCCTATCATAGGATAATTAATTTTAGCTATTGTATCGGAAGTGTCATGCCATGCTTTATGGGTAAAATGCGTGTCGGTTGATACTGAATACACTTCAACACCCATTTCTTGAAGCTGTGCATAATGGTCAGCCATGTCGCCTAACTCAGTTGGACATACAAAAGTAAAATCTGCCGGGTAGAAAAAGAATACCGCCCATTTGCCTGCAACGTCTGCTTCACTAACTTCAATGAAGTCGCCATGACTAAATGCTGTTGCTTTAAAAGGAAGTAATTTTGTATTGATTATTGATTGTGTCATTTTGTTCTCCGTGAACGATAAAGGGTAAGTTGTTTCGACAGGAGAGATAATAACCAAGAACGCGGCATAGATTAAATTGATTGATTCTATATTATTCATAGGTTTTACCTATAAATAATATATTGATGAGCCTTAGAGTTGCACTGAAGAGACTTTATAAAACGAAAATTAAAAAAATAAGCTTAGGCACTTTCTTTTTTAACTTCAAATTCACTAAAGTCAGGTCGCTTAAAATAAGGTAAAATTCGATATAAATAAATAACAACAAAACACAGCATTGAAGCCACCATAAACAACCAAAAACCACCAAAATGGTCTAGTACAAAACCTCCAACTAATGGAGCAATAGCAAAGCCTAATGAATAAAATGATGCAGCACCAAAGTAAGCGCCGCGTAAGTGTGCAGGAGCTAGTCGGTCAATATGAACATTCATCGTAGGAAAAAGAATGGCTTCAGCAATACTCATCACTAATACTGCACCTATCCAGCCCCAGAAAAAATCGAGCGGGTTTACCGCAAACCAAATCTGCGATGCGGCAAGTAACAGTAGGCCCACTTGAATACGACTTTCCAATGCCATCGATGCCATCATTTTTAATAAAAGAAACTGACAACAAATAATTAATAATGAGTTTGCGACGATCATCGACGAAATCAGAAAAATAAGATCAGGTACTTCAGCGCGCGTTAAATATTGGATAAGCGACGAGTCCATTTGCGCATAAATGAACATACAGATAATATTTGCGACAATTAAGCATTGTAGTAACTTGTCTTGTTTTAAAATGTTGAGTGTACTTTTAAAACTACTGTCAGGTGTCTTTTCTACTTTTTGCTGACTTTCATCATCGTTATTATGGCTTTTCCCCACTTCTACTTTGCCATGTGCTTTAAAACCAAAGTGAAGCACAACAAGTAAACCAGCAAAAGCTCCTGCTGTTATATAAAAGCTTGACTGCTCTCCCGTTAAACCAAACCACACGCCCGCCATAGGCCCTATTGCAGCCCCGGCATTAACAACAAAATAGCGCATTTGCATGGCTAATTCTCGGGTCTGAGGATTCGGTACTATATCGCTAATTAACGCTGAAGTTGGTGGTTCCCATAAGGCTTTGGCTATAGAACATAACGTAATAACAATGACGTATTCAGGTAAGCTACTGGCTTGTGCTAAATAAGCAAAGGCAAAAACGTACAAAATACCACTGGTATACATTAATTGATGCCGTCCAACTTTGTCGGATAACGTACCGCCTATAAAACCAATAAATACCGATACTAAAGCAGCAAAAGACAAAATCATGCCAACTTCTGTTGCGGAGATGCCAAAGCGTTTATACAAAATAATAGAGAGAAATGGCCATACCATATAAAAACTACCACGGGTAATAAAGGCGCCAAATAATATAATCCACAACAAACGTGGAAATTGCTTTATTCGTTTTAATGACACATCGCTTTTCATTTATATTCTCTTTTAATCTACTGCTCGTTATTTAGTAAGGATGAATCAAGTTATTGCTGATATTATAGTGGGGAATGCAACAGGATAAACTTTACTTTTATACTTATAAATTAATATAACAAATTCAATCTTTAATAGTGAATCTACACGTAATGAATAATGACACAAACTAGCGCGCTTTTTTCAACTAAAATCACTTCAAGTAAAAGTAACGTAAATAGCCAAGCTATTGGCATTTTCGACTCTGGTGTTGGCGGTTTATCTATAGCTAAATGTATCCATAAACACTTACCTAATGAAAATCTTATTTATGTCGCAGATAGTTTATATGCTCCATACGGCGATAAATCATCAACGGTGATTATTGAACGAGTAAACAAGCTTGCTGATTGGCTGATTAGCCAGAATGTTAAAGCGATTGTTGTTGCCTGTAATACTGCAACCGTAATTGCTATTGAACAATTACGCTCAAGAGTGAACCTTCCTATTATCGGTGTTGAACCCGCGATTAAACCCGCAGCAATACACAGTAAAACTCAAAAAATAGCCTTACTTGTAACAGAAGCAACCGCCGTTAATCGCCGTTTTTTAGCTTTAGTGAATAAACATAAAAATGGTGCTCAAGCTTTTATTCAACCTTGTGCTGGGCTTGTGGAACTTATTGAACAAGGGTTACACGAAAGTGATCAGTGCCGACAGTTGCTTAATGGTTTTTTACAGCCGTTACTACAAAGTAATATTGATAAACTCGTGCTCGGTTGTACGCATTACCCGTTTGTTAGTGCAATGATACAAGAAATCGTTGGCGAGAAAATCACCATAATGGAAACCGCACTACCGGTAACCGAGCAACTTATTAGGCAACTCAGCAATAATAATTTATTGGCAAGTGGTGTTCATAATTTCCATCAAGCATTTTTTAGCTCTAAAATATCTCTCCATCAAGAAAAATTAATGTCGACGTTATTTGAGAAAAATAGCTCTCTACAGTCACTTCCTCTAATATAGATCAATAAATCACAACTATTTTTGGACGTTTAGCCATCTAGGCGTAAAAAAACTAGAAAATAGTTAATCTTGCAGTTAGAATAACTTCATTACGAAAAAATCTTAAACAATTACATTTTCCTGGGGTTATATGTCTACTCAATTTTTCACTTCTGAATCAGTTTCTGAAGGTCATCCGGATAAAATTGCCGATCAAATTTCTGATGCGGTACTTGATGCTATTATCGCTAAAGACAAGAATGCTCGCGTTGCCTGTGAAACTATGGTGAAAACAGGTGTAGCGATTATTTCAGGTGAAGTATCTACAACAGCATGGGTTGATTTAGAAACGATCACCCGTAACGTTATCAGTAATATCGGCTACACTTCGTCAGACGTAGGATTTGACGGTGAAACGTGTGGCATTATGAACTTAATTGGTCAGCAATCGCCTGAAATTGCTCAAGGTGTTGACCGTTCAAAACCTGAAGAACAAGGCGCTGGTGACCAAGGCTTAATGTTTGGTTATGCGACCAACGAAACTGAAACATTAATGCCGGCACCGATATTTTATTCTCATCGTTTAGTTGAGCGTCAAGCAGAAATGCGTAAATCAGGGGTATTACCTTGGTTACGTCCTGATGCAAAGTCTCAAGTAACTTTTGTTTATGAAGATAATAAGCCAGTAGCGATTGATGCTGTTGTATTATCTACGCAACATAATCCAGAAATATCGCAAGAAGATTTACACGAAGCGGTGATGGAAAATATCATTAAAGCGGTGTTACCTGCTGAATTATTAACGAAAGACACTAAGTATTTTATTAATCCTACTGGTCGCTTTGTTATTGGCGGCCCTGTTGGCGATTGTGGTTTAACCGGTCGTAAAATTATTGTTGATACCTACGGCGGTATGGCGCGTCATGGTGGTGGTGCTTTTTCAGGTAAAGATCCATCAAAAGTTGATCGCAGTGCCGCTTATGCGGGTCGCTATGTAGCAAAAAATATTGTTGCCGCAGGTTTAGCTGACCGTTGTGAAATTCAAATATCGTATGCTATAGGTGTTGCCGAGCCTACTTCAATATCAATTGAAACGTTCGGTACGGGTAAAGTATCTGAAGAAAAATTAATTGAGTTAGTACGCGAGCATTTTGATTTACGCCCTTACGGTATAACGAAGATGCTTGATTTATTACACCCTATGTATCAGATGACAGCAGCTTATGGACATTTTGGTCGTAAGCCGGTTGAAGTAACCGTTGGTGATGACACCTTTACCGCTTTCACTTGGGAAAAAACCGATAAAGTTGATGCGTTGCGTAAGTCAGCCGGTTTGTAAACTCTTAGTAAGTTTAGGTACATGCATAAAAATGACTCCATGAGTCTACTGCCTGTTAGTTAATAGCTAACAGGCTTTTTTTCCTCTGTTATCTGGATAAATGGCGCTCGCTTTTACATAAGAGCCATGAAAGATAGACTGATAACTTGTAGTTCAATGCTGAGTTAGTAAATAAAAGCTCTAACGAATAAATCTTCAAGTAAACTGATAACGCTCCAATAATAACTTTCCGTGTTTTTAGCTTCGACTCTAAGTTTTTCAAGTTGTACTTTGTCTAACCATTGACCTTTTTTTACCACGGCATAAGGGCTTTTAAGTACGTTAATATCGTCTAGTGGGTTTTGAGTCACTAAGACTAAATCTGCAATTTTTCCTACTGCTACGCTGCCATAGTCATGTTCTATCGCTAGTGTTTCTGCTGCATTAATCGTTGCTGCTTTTAGTACATCATAATTTGATAACCCTGATTTTTTTAATAACTGCATTTCATTGTGAGTGGAAACTCCCGGTAAGCTATACATAGTACCAGCATCAGATCCCACTAAGAGCTTTACTTTATGTTGATGAAGTATTTTCACGATATCAAATAAGAACGATTGTTTTTTCAGATGATATGCACTTTGTTGTTTATTATCCTTCAACCAACGTGCAACGGTAAACTTGCTCTCAATATCAAAATAAAGTGGATTTAAGTAATCCAACGCTAGGCTGTCGATGTACGTATTTTTACCATTACTTAGCTGAGTTAAATGATTAAATGTTGCTAACGTTGATACAACTGAAACATTTAATTTCTTAATTTTTAGGGTGATGTTTTGTGCCATCACTTTATCAAATTGATAGTTTAAAGGTCCTTGAAAAATGTCTTCTACATGCTCTATTGACTGTAAACCCATCAGGTAACTCCAATCAGAACCCTTGGGTGGATGAGGACCGTGTTTTGCTACAGCCATATCAATTTTTCTGGCTTCATCAATTATCGCTTCAAAAAGACTAGGCTCTAAATAACCATATACTTTTATTAAGTCGTAGCCACTCGCTTTGGCTTTATGCACTTCTGCTCGAGCTTCTTGCGGAGATAATATCTCTTGATTGAGAGCATGGGTTCCTTTACCTGCCAAGATAGGCGAGCTTATATACAAATTGCTCCCCAACCACTCTTCATTGTTTAATTCTTCTCGCCAACGTAAGTGCATTTTTTTTCCGTTTAAATTACGGACACTAGTTACGCCATAAGCAAGATTCAGCGTTAAGTATTTTCGGTCATGTAAATGAACATGCATGTCAAACAAGCCAGGTGTAACGTAAGCGTTATTGCCATCAACCACTCGAATATTACTTATTACTGGTGAATTGTTTTTGTTAATGGCTGTTATTCGCCCATTCTGAATTACTAACTGTCTATTATTGAGTAGTCAGTTTTTTTTAACCAATACAATATTAACGTTATTAATAACTAATGTGCCGCTATTATTTACCTGTGATATACCTTCAGGTTTTCTATAATCTAAAGAAAATATGGAAATAGTAATAACGGCAACTAAGGTAAATAACAAAATAGAGAGGGTGTAAAAAAGTGTTTTTATTGGCTTAGCAAATTGAGATGTTTTCATGGTTACTCCTGCATTATTGAATAAACAATAATTTACAGAAGATCATTAAAAAAGCGTCCTAGATCGTGATAATGGACTTGAAAACAAGTCTTAATAAAATAAACTATTGTTTTAAAATGCATTTTTAACCTGTAGCTTTTTTATAAACTGTGTGGGGGTTGTCCCTGTTTCTCTTTTGAATATTAAATTAAAACTAGATTTTGAGTTAAATCCAACATCAAACGCCATGTCTAGAATCGAAATTTTAGCTTCAGTTTTAGTGCGTAACCTCTCTTTTAAATCTTCAACTCTTAGCTTGTTTATATAATCACAAAAATTACAATTAGCGCTTTGATTAATGGCTCGTGATATTTCACGAGTATTTAAACCCGTTTCTGTCGCTAAGTCATTCAAGGATAGACGACTTTTATGGTGCAGTGATTTATCTTTAATCACCTGTTCTAAACTCTCAAATATTGTTTTAGTGAAAACTTCGTCTTCTAACGATTCCTTTTCATCCATTTTTTGTTCTAAATGCTCAAATGAACTCATGCCATTAAATAATAGTGGATGATTTATGGCTCTAAAAGTCAGATAACTAAATAACAATAAAACAGCTGAATTCTCAAATAATTGTCCTACTAGATTTAACTCCAACGTGATATTTGGTTGTAAATTTAGCCTGATTAGATCAAGTACTCCTAACAAGAGTAGAGTCACAAGCACCTTAATTAGCCAAAAAAGTTGTAATGAGTCCGCATCAGATCGCATCGAAAAAGAAGCTTTATGATAAGAAGAAATTAACCTTATCGACAATAAAACATAAATCAGTTGGCTTAATGTACCCACTCCAATAACTAACTGTGGCGATTGTGTAAACGGCAAAGCCATTAACATCGGACAGAGATGAATTAATAGTGCTTTAGTAATGTTCTTATCGGGGTAAACTAATTGATATACAAAAAAGTAAAATAGAGGTCCCTTACCAAGGAGAAAAATAGGGGTAACCAAATAATATTCTCTAAAACCGCCCAATTCTTCAGCTAAGTTAAAGGCCATCGAACATGCTGCAAATATTAATAAATAACATAAACCGCGATAACGCTTATTTTTCCAAAGCAGAAAAAGGCCGAATATCATTTGAAAGACAAAGATAAATTGAACAATGTTAGTTAGTTGTATTTTCATTATCTCTGCTATTTTACGTTTAGTATTATGTGTGTTTTTTCAATTAATTAAGAAAGCGCGTCGCTTTCAAAAGTTATACCTTGCCAACCTTGCTTAATAAAATTTCGAATATTACCGTGATCATTTCCTTGTGGGTTTTGTAAAACATCCTCTCGGTAATACTGGCCAAAACACGCTAATGTTGCCTGCTCGGATAAATGATGCAATTGAGCAAAAGCAAAGATTTTACATGAGCCCTCATTCGTACCTGCCTCATTCACTAACTCACCATTGTTAAACTTGCATGGCTGATAATAATAATTTTCGCTAATAACGGTTATCACTTCGCTAAATTCAACGAGTTCAGGCTGTGACTTTATTTTTACTAATAAGTTCTTTAACTGCATAATATTCCTATTGTTATCTATCTTGTTTTTCTAAAATAAAGTAGTAAAACGACCGCTGTTATATAAACCAATCAGCAGTCCTGAACCACCTCCTAAAAAGCCTACAATAAGGCCAAATTTACACCAAAACTTATCTTGGCTACTTTGTGCAATTAGGTCAGTATCAATTAATGTAACTTTAGCTGATGAAAGATAGACTAATTCATTAACACCTTGGGTTGAACGATAAATAACAAAAAATAGTGCAATAAAACATAAACATGGCAACAACCAACCTTGAGTCAGCTCATAACTAAATGTAAGTAAAACACCACTCAAAAATAGTTGAAGTGCCGTCTTATTACGCAAAAGCACCAATTTAGCTCTTTGTTTTTCGCTTACCGATCTTTCAATCACTTTAGACATGCCGATATAACTTGCCACCATACCTAACATTGCACCAAGCATGGCTCCACCAGTGGTTAACAATATTTTAGCTAACCAGTGGCTTTGACTACTCACGACACTTTTAGTGACGACTGCAGCTGCAACAGGTGAGCTAACCGAAAGTCCCGAGACAAAAATAGCCGTTAAGCCCAAAGGACTAGTTGATAAAATAACCTTGCCATAACGGGCTAACACTTGTTCTTTTATTAATGCTCGCACTCGACTTAAACGCTTTCTAACGGTAGCTTCATTTAAGCCTAATAATAGAGCAACAGACTGACTACTTTGCTGTTCACGATAATACAACAAAACTATTTCTCGGCTCTCGTCTGGCAATTCAGCTAAAAGGCTCTGAATCAAACTATTTTGCTCTTCACGTAGTAAACGTTCGTCAGCAGAATGGCTAGGATCTATAAGTGTCGCAAGTAAGATATCGGTATCATCACCTTTTACGTTACGGTTAACCTTTTCATCTCTGATGTGGTTTAAAGCGGTATACCTGGTAATTTGTCGAACCCAAGGTAAAAAGCTTATATTTTCTTTTAGCTGTTCTATTTCGCGCCACACTTTAATAAACACTTTTTGGCTAACGTCTTCACTGCTATCAAGGTCTTTAGTGATAGCTAGCGCGATAGAGCCTACAGTATTCGTTAACTGCTCAATTAAACGGGTAAAAGCTAATTTATCACCCCGTTTTGCTAAAGCAATATCAGGCAGTAATTGTTGTTCATTAGTAAGTAACATAATTATAAAACGTCCTTTAAGAATGAATCAGTTTGTGTCATTAGCCATTTATTATCGTCCCACATAATAAAGTGTCTAACCTGCGAATTCACCACTAATTTAGCATTAATTACACCCGAAATTTGTTGTTGGTACAAAGAGCTAGCATTTAGACGGTCTTTTTCATTGGTAAATGCACCTTGCGCTGCAATTAATAATAATGGCGTTTTCACTTGTTTTAAAGATTCTCTTAAATCCGTAGTCATTAAGAAATGTAATGCTGACGCAACTGTTTTTTGATCCGAATTTTTTGCCATTGCAATAACCGCTTGCTGGCTTTCCTTTGATCTTGCTTGAATATTAATTCCTTGCTTGGTCATATCAGCCACTTGTTGATGAGAAGCTTGTAGGTAAATGTTTTTTATATACTCGGCTTGCTGCTTCATATCTTTAGGCTGAGTGGCCGCTGACCTTGTAAAAATAGGCGCCACATAAGGTAAGCCATCGACAGCAACAATGGCCGAAAATAACTGTTCGTTATCTATCGCTAAACTATAAGATAAAAAAGCCCCCAAGCTATGGCCAATTAATATCGTCTTTTGTAATTTATGATGCTTTATATAGTTTACTAATTCAGACTGCACTTGTGGCAAAATATTTTCTGCAGCAGAGCATGCTGCTGTCTTTGCAAACCCTGCAATGCTTACTGTATGAACTTGGTAATTTTTTGCTAAATATTTTTCACTTTCCTGCCATACACTTCCATCACTCATTAACCCAGGAATTAAAATTAATGGCTGTCCTTTGCCTTGAACCTTAACATTAATACAACTTTCTGCTTTAGTATTTAAGCTCATCGAAAACACGATAACGGCTAATAATATATGCACTATATTCATCACTCTTCCCTAAAATAAATTTATAGGAAGAAACAAACTTCCTATTTCATTACCAAGACACCATGACTTTTCACTTCGTGACAATTTAATTTATGTTCGACACCTCATGTAACATTTGTGATTAATTTGGCTATAGAGCGAATAAGATAACTTTGCTAAGCTGATTTATATTGAATCAAAGGAGAAATCTATGAAACTTTTTCAAAATAAAGAAGTACAAGGTCTTTGTTTATGCCTTGCTATGATGGGCTTAACCTATGCCATTTTATTAATGCTTTTAATTACATTGACCGGCGTTAAGTTATATAAAACAGTTTTTGTTGTTGTTACGCTTTCAAGCCTACTTTTTACCCTAGGTCTGAGCAAACAAGTTAAAAGCCGTTTAAAAGAACAAGTAAGTGTGCTTTTTAACAAAAAAGTTTCTGCTTAGGTAATAAACAGTGAGCCAGCACACATTGTTTATTACTTAACTCAGAAATTTTATGATTTTTTAGATATACGTTCTTTTATAAGAGTAGCTTTAATTTTAACTATCTCATTGACTGGAACTTTCTTCATTACATTATTTTCTTTTCGATTAAAATGGGCTCAGTGAAAGTTTATTTTTCTGCCCCCCATCTCTTTATGACGATTTATAATTTAAGCTTTAATTTTTAAAGGCTAATCGACTCATTAGTTTCGTATTTATCTTCATATTTTTAGTTATCTTTTGACCCAGCGCATAACATTGGTACACTTGAATATTTGTGGCGGCCGTCTCTTCTACTTTATTTATACGGCTGTTTTCATGGGGTTAAATAGCCATTGCATGTTCGACGTTTAATAATCACCATCTCAGTCTTAAGCTTATTTTAAGGGTGCTAAATATCACTTTTATTGATTGATTTTTTCTTATCATTTAATATTTACAGCTACATATAATATTGTTATTTTTTACAAAAAAAATCTATATTCACTAATACAAAAATATGATTAGAAAATATAGATTGATATAAATAAATGCCGTATTGGTATATAAACTAATTATTATCGGTCTACGGCACTTTGATTAAACCTCGACTTTGTTTATTCTTAACCAATAGGTTCCATATAACAAAGCCAAGCCGATAATGACAGTGCCAATTTCTAATTTTGACACGAGCGCTTGTAAAGGTACGGTTCTAGAAAATGTATCTTGTCCTTGAACTGACGCCACAAACTCTTTAGATATCGAAAAGTAATCAACAAGTAAACTACCAATAAAAGGTTCTGATAAGTTGAAGTAATGAACAACAAACCCTTCAACCAATAATATTACGGCAATGGGTAGTATCGCCCATAAGAAGGGTGCTTTTTTAGCAAACATAGACGCTAACATTAACCAAGCAAATAACGGCAACATCCAAATAGCATAAGGCAGTAGGTGTAACCATAATAATCCGATACCACTTAAAATATCACCATCGATCCACAACGACCATAAACTCACATCATAGCCAACCGATAATATAATACAGGTCAGTAGACACAGCGTTAAAATGAAAAGTAAAGTTGCTGTTGCCGCTCCCAAAAATACAGCGGGTATAACCAAAGCACCTGTAATAAACTTTGAAATAACCGTTACCGCGTCAGGAACCGGTAATGAGCGCCAAAACATCACCGACATATCTCGACGTTCATCAAACAAACATACCGTAAAGTAATAAAGCTGAATGATTACCGCTACGGCAACAAAGGGAGAAAATAATCCAAGCATGCTCACGAAAAACATCTTGGGCAGCATTTCTAGGTGTCCCTGTGAAGATAATTGATCAGGGAAGCTTGCTAATTTTTGAAATAGTTCAGAAAAGGTATTAGTGCTTTCCATAAATATAAGTGTTGGTATCAGTAGTACTAATGCGGCAATGACTATGGGTACCCACTTTAAAATAGCACTAAATTCCCATAATTCTCTTTTAATTGAGGTCGATATTACTTGCATGTTCATGCGCAAATCTCCTTAGTCATTACACCTACAAATATGTCAGCTAAACTAGGTACGCTAATTTTACCAAGAGCCTGCAAAGTGTCTGCTTTTTGGTCGTCAAACAACATAGTCGTTAAACCCATTAAGCTGTTTGAAAACAGTGGTTTTAATTGTTTAGCTTGATCTACATTTTCAGATGTAACCGCTAATAATTTAAAACGGTCTCGAATACCTTCAGCACTTTCTGCTAAGACAATTTTTCCTTCTTGAATAAAAGCGACATCTGTTAAAATATGTTCGATTTCTTCAATCTGGTGAGTGGTAATAACTATGCATTTGTCTTCGGTGTAAAAGTCTTCAAGTAAGTGTGTATAAAATTGTCTACGAGTTAGGATATCTAAACCTAAGGTCGGCTCATCTAAGACAAGTACTTTGGCATCTACCGCCAGCACTAGTGCTAAATGCAATTGCGTTACCATACCTTTTGATAAAGCTTTTACTTTGTCAGTTAGTAGAATATTAGTTTTGGCTAAAAACTCGCGGGCTTTATCAATATCAAAATTAGGATGTATTTCACTCATATAGGTTAATGCTTGCGATACTTTTAGCCATTTAGGCAAAATAGCAACATCAGAAATATAGGCAACATCGTTAAGCATTTTTTCACGATCTTTTCTTGGGTGATGCCCCAGTACGCTGATATCACCGTCAAAATCGGTTAAACCTAATAAAGCTTGCAAACAAGTTGTTTTACCTGCGCCATTAGGACCCACTAAACCAATTATTTGCCCCGCATGAACACTTAAATTTACGTCGGTAACGACATGCTTTTTACCGTAAGATTTATTTAAACCCGTTATAGAAATTAGTTCACTCATGTGTTCTCTCCTGCTAGTAACTGCTTGGCAGATAAGTTTAAACGAGTTATTTGCTTTAATATTGCCGGCCACTGTTGAACAAGAAAAGTTTCACGTTCACGGTCTAACATCAACTCTTGTGCGCCAGGCTTAACAAACAAACCTTTGCCACGTTGTTTTTCTACAATTTGTTCGTCCTGTAACATTTGATATGCCTTAGAGATTGTGATTGGATTTACTTGATATTCTGCTGCCACTTTTCTAACCGATGGCAACGCTTCGCCTTCTGTAATATAGCCATCTAGAATACGGGCAACGACTTGCTGATATAGCTGCAGATATATTGGCTTTTCACTATCCCACTGAGGTGTCATGATATTTCCTTACGGTTGTTGAACTAAGTTTGTTTACTTTGTTTAACGTTAAAACAAAACGATATAGGTGTTATACACCACCAACACACTAACACACAAGTTTTTTTGTTTAATAATTATTCAAAAAATGTAAATGAATATTTCTAAGGTATTGTATAGAAGAGGTAAGATCAGGTTATTCGCTTAATAAACAATGAGTAACCTGATTTGTCTTTTAGATAATGAGAATATAAGGAAAGAAAATGATTTAAATTTATTAACTTTCTTGTAATTTTAATCCCGCAAGTGTTTTTCCATGAGGGATCGGTACCTTAGTTTCAGGATCAACTTGCACAAAAACAATATCGTCAGCTAAACAAATTGTTTTTTTAGTCATTTTATTACGCATTAAGCAGGTAATAGTAATTGATGTTCTGCCAACACTTTTAGTTGATAAACCAAATTCAACAACATCACCCTGCAAGCCTGGAGATTCAAAGTTGATCGCACCGATATGCTTAGTAACTAAGCAATTAGTTTCTAATTGGCATATCGCAAAAATAGCCGCCTCTTCATCAATCCACTCTAACGCCCTACCACCAAATAATGAGTTAGCATAATTTAGGTCACTAGGAAGAATTAACCGACGAGATAAGAAGCGCATAAATAAACCTTAATAATATAGTCATGTACTATCATATATAGCACAGTGATATTTCGAAGAGTAATTTAGGTATATTTCATTTTTCTGAAACAAAATTAATGAACCTTCACCCTAAACATAAAAAAAGGGATGCACATTATGTGCATCCCTTAATAGTATAGCGAATTATTAGTATGAATTAACTAGCTGATAACCATAATGTTAACTTATCTTCGCCGACTTCTTTTTCATCATCTTCATCATAATGTTTACCATACAAAAATAAAATATCGGCTTTTCCGTCGCCATTGAAATCTTTTATTTCTGTACGGACACTTTGAGGCAGTGATATTTCATAGTCTGCGCCACGCTTGCCAAACAAACGCTTCCCGTTTGAGCCAGAGTAAATGGTAAACTCATCATCATCGGTTTTAAGGATTAAGTCATTAATACCATCACCGTTAAAATCGCTTACATCAGTAAGTACTTCATTGTCACTGCCTGAACTCATCAACATTTCAACTTCGTTTTCATAGGAAGGTTTTTTTATATATTTACCATTTTTTCCTAATTTATAGAAACGTAAGTCCATGTCAATGGAACCAGACATCAGCGACATCATGGTACCGATCCCCATCTCAACACTTAAGGTGTAGTAATCTTTTAAGCCATCACCGTCGACATCTTTAAACTTAATCATACCTTCGCCATCAAAAGTTGCCATTCCATCAGCTTCCTTCTTGTAATTCATCACGCCATCGTTGATAAAACCATAACGCACCATTAATACATTGGTTCTAGACATCATGCCTTCGCGAACTGACTCTTTAGTTACTATATCGACTAAACCATCACCATTTATATCTTCAATTGTCTCAAGGTTTACATCAGCAGCCTTTTCGCCTTGTTGTTTCTTTATCGCTGAATTTTTATTTTCTAAATGGGCATTTAGCGTCACTACGATACTTTTATCATTAAATGATTTATCTTCTTTTTGTGTAAAGACCGTCAGTTGATCATCAACTTGGAAGGCGATATCTTTCTTATCATCATGATTAAAGTCAGCATGATAAAAGTTCTGTGGACTAAACTTAATACCAGCACCTGACTTTTCAATACGAGGTGAAATTGCTAAAGATTGATGAGTGAACGACCCATCTGTATTTTGTAGGTAAACATGAGTTTTATCTAAACTATAAGTGATAAAGTCGCTTAATCCGTCTTGATTGAAGTCTTGAACAAACTCACCAAAACCTATCTCAAACTCGCGTTGATATTTATATAAAGTATCAACCGTTAATAATTTACTGATTGTTTTCTTTTCAATGTTATAAGACATCACCGCATCGCTCGTTAAATAAACAATGACTTCGTTTGGTGTATTCGCCAATTTTGCTTGGTTATAAAACTGGGCATTGTCAGGCGTTGCAATAATTTGTGCTTGTTGTGTTAAGCCCTCTTTGGCAATATGCGGATAATAACTAAAACTATTATCATCATGAATAAGTAAATCAACATCGCCATTTTGTTCGTTCAAATATAATAACTTTCCCGTGACTTTCTGCTCTGCACTTTGTTGAGATTTATGGAAGTTTAATTTTTTCGCTTTGGCTGATACTTGAGGGGAAACTAGCGTACTTAATAATAAAGCCGTCGTTATTGTTACTATTTTTGACATGATAGTCCTTTAAAGTTGGTTCATTTCCCCTGCACATAAAATTAATCACAAGGAGGTTGAACTAGTATTGATTACAAATAATTTACAAAGTTCAAATTTAATGGACTTTTCCTTAAAGCCCAAGCAGGAAATTGTAACAATTCCTTATGCTACAATTTTTATTTGCTCAATTTACCAATGAATAAGCTTAAGCTGTTCTTCACCTTCGGCCAAATTCATTTTAATAACTTTGTTATCTTTACTCACCGTAATCAAACGAGGAATACCACCCACGGCAAACTGTTTATAAATACTGCGATCAACATCTGTTGCTAGCGGTACTTTGATATTATGTTCATCGCGCCACTTAATCACGTTTTCACTGGTTTCTTCTCGAGCAATAGCGATAATTTCAATGGTAGGATCATCAAGTAAAGGTGATTGGTTTAAGGCTTTAAGTGCGCGGTTAGAGTCTGAACACCAAGTAGCAAATAAAATAACTAATTTACGCTTGTTATTATCGGCTAAATTGATGTTATTACCATTTATATCAACAATTGAACTAATAGGTAGCATGTCACCTGAATGAATAAACTCTTGATACTTAGGTGCTGTTTGCTCAACATCAACATCAACAGATAAGTCTTCATTATTATTTGTCACGGGTAGTGATTGGCACCCCAAGAGAAAGAAACAGGTACTTGCTAGGAAAGCGGCAGATTTATTCATGTTATACATCCATTTTTATTATGACTAGATTTTTTGAGATGAATTTATATCAGTAAAACAATAAACTTAATAGCCATATTCATTTAATAGATAATTAACTAAGCGCTTTCAGCCACTTTACTAACAGCGGAAAGTGATCATTAACAGCGCTTGAATGCGTAAGAATGTTAATATGATCATAATTTTCTTTATTACCAGAAGCTTTTGATAACAAGGTAAATTTAGCCTGTGGATTATACTCGCCGATAAATACGTTAACATCTGTTGCATGACCTAATACCTTGTCTTTACACCCAGTAAAATGCCATGTCGGCGGCCAATCAACGGACTGCGCCGCTTGAAAATAGTCGAAACCATCTTGTGTGTCGTGCCAATCACTCTTTTTCACCCAAGCCACGCTATCAGCTAGCGACTGCTGTGTTTCATTATCTGAGCCTATTTTATGTTTTTTAGCATCAAGAAAACCTTTATTTTTAGCGAGTTTAGGCGCTAAGTTATTCCAGACAATGTTAACTTTAAAGAGCTTTTCCAAACTTTTTACGGTAACCATTCGCTTAGTACCAAAACAAGTTTTACTGAGAATAGAATCTGCAAGATGAGGAAGTCGAGCTAAGGTACTTGCCAACAAAACACCACCCCATGAATGGGCAATAAGATGAATTTTTTTCTGTGTTGTTTCAGTAATATAATTAAGAAAACAGGGTATGTCTTGAGTGATAGCTTCAAATTGGCCATGTTGTGCATCAGCATCTATTTTCGGTGTACTTTCACCTCTGCCTCGCAAATCTGCCACATAGACATCAAAGCCTTGCTCTGCTAGATAACAAGCTAACCCTTTACCTTTTTTGGTATAAAAAATCAGCCCGTTTTCAATAGCGCCATGCAGCATAAAAATTGGCGGGCCACCACTTTTTTGCCAAATATGGCGTAAGTGAAGCTGGTGTCCATCTTGTGATAAAAATAAAGATTCTTGATTTGTCATTGTGTTATTGCAACTTCGTTAAGAGAATAAAACTAAAGGTCTGACCACTTAGTAATGAGCATACGATTTTGTTTTACTTTCAGCAACAAAAATATCGATGTTAATAACCGCTAGACAGGCTAAAGAAAAGTTAATACCCTACACAGAATTTACACTTTTGCTTCATCAATATAACAAGGAATGTGGTTTGAATTTCGTAGATACAACCAATTGTTTAAACTGTAACTCGCCATTACTTACTGATTATTGTGGGGATTGTGGTCAACAAAAAGCTCAGCGTATTTCTTTCTCATTATTATTAAAAATAATGCAACGAGGCATTATTGAATTTAAGTCTCCTTTAATGTTTACCTTTTTGGGGTTATTGATTAACCCTGGTAAAGTTTATAGAGAGTACTTAGATGGCCGAAGAGTCACTTATTTTAACCCTATTCGCTACTCTTTCTGGTTGTTAACATTTTCACTAGTGTTTGCTACTTTTTTTGGCGCTTCTATTATCAATTATGATATGTTCGTCACTTCGACTGACGGCACTGGGCTACCGATCCCAACAGAAAAAATTCTCCAAAGAATAGATTCGTTTGTTATTTACATCACTTTTTTTAATGCTATTATTTGCGCTGCTTTTCTAAAACTGTTTTTTCGTAAAGAAAAGTACAATATTACAGAACTTTATATTCCTTGTTTACTCAATTTAAGCCAAATGTTCTTAGTTGCTCTCGCATTAATTTTATTAGGGTATTTAGATACACTGTATGGCCAATTATTTTACTTTATTTCTTATTCTATTTACTTTATATGGGGAATAAGCCACTTATTTAATCAGCGTACTTGGTTAACTTACGTTAAGGTATTATTTTCAGGAGCCTTATCTTTTCTGCTTTTTTGTATTACCTTTGGCTTTCTAGTCGTTTTTTCTATGGGCGTAAAGGAAGGCTTCGATGAAGCACACAATGCGAAAATTGAAAGTGAACTTAATACGACAACGAAAAAAGAAAGTAAAAAATAACAACGAGATATCAACACCCATAACTGTACTCACTTAATTAGGAATTTCATGTCTTCTCCAGTTGGAAAAATTGCGACTAAATCAGCTAAAGTCATCGCTGTATTTTTCATTACCCTATTCGTACTGATATGGGGGCTATCACCTTTTGTTAGCCAACATTATGCAACGAAGTATCTTGCAGAGCACCAGCTTGTGCTTAGCGATAGTACGACGATTCGCTATAACCCTTTTGCAGCAAATTTAACGATTGATGATTTAGTTATTACCGCGATGAAAGATGCGAAAAAGCCTCTTGTGGAGATAAAATCTTTAAGCGTCACAATAAGTTTGTATCGACTATTAACCGATACCGTACACTTATCAAAATTCGATATTGACGGTTTATTGCTTGATATTAATTTAAATGGCGAAAGCCCGATTATTGGTGGTTTTGTTATTGCAAACGACGACGCTAATGCCGTGCAGAAAACCACAGATAATGAGGATAAAAGTAACAACGAAAATGAAAGTAGTAATTACAGTGTTTCGTTACCTTACCTAAGTTTAAAGAATGCGGTATTTAACCTTGCCGTCGAACATAGCCAACAAGAGTTTGTAATAAATTCTTTAGCTATAAAAAATGTCCTCGCTTCAGCAAAAGCACAACAAGGTGAAGTTTCCCTTGAAGCCTTAGTTAATAAAGCCTTATTAAACCTAACGCTCGATGCTCAGTTAGCAAATAACCAAGGTGAAATTAATTCAGCATTAACCTTAACTGATCTAGCATTAGCGCCACTACAGCCTTTTTTATCAGCCACCAGTGCTGAGGAAGATAAGCTAACTATGCAAGGTTTAGTAACAATTAACACTAAGCAGTTAGTTTCTATTAACGACAATATCACCAAAATTAACCTTGAAACATTTGAACTGACGACTAAAGAGCTGAATTTAGTACAGCAAAACAAAACGGTAGCAATGAATATAGCTCCTTTGTCTATGGAAAATATATTAGTTGAACTTGTCCCAGAGCAAGCGCCTAAATTAACAGGTACCGCGAAACTAAACGTTAACGATATTATTGCTTATCAGAACGATAAATCACAATTACTTGCTAAAATTTCATCGTTAAATATCGACGAAATAAACTTATCAACTTCGCTATCATTAATTACAGCTAATATAGTCGACGTGATTATTGAGCAAGCTGTATTTGCAGAAGACACAACAGATGAATTTGCTCCATTAGCTCAATTTGAGCAATTAGCGTTCAGTAATATTCAAGTATCTCAACAAGGTTTATCAATAGACACCATTAACCTTTTAGGCTTAGCCGTTGATACCACCCTTGATAAAGATAAAAATCTTATCGGTTTATCAGGTGATAAAAAAAATGACAATACTGAAGAACATACAGAGGTGGTTACGCAAGAAGAGGCAAACAAAAAGAGCGACGAGACCAACAATGCAAATAATAAACCAGTTATCGAGAAGACCAAACCCGCTTTCACTTTGTCGGTTAATCAGTTTTCTTTAGTTGAAACTAAACATATTAATTTTACAGACCGCAGTACGACGCCATTTTACGAACGCTCTTTTAACATCAGTAAATTTAACGCCGGTCCTTTTGACAATCAGAAACCACAGCAAGACAGTAATTTTAGATTAGAAGGTGGTAGTAACAAATATGCACACGTTGAACTATCTGCACTTGCTAAACCTTTTAGTGAAAAAGACTTCTACCAATTAAAAGGCTTCTTTAAAGAGGTTAGCTTACCTTCATTATCAACGTATTTAGCCGATGCTATTCACCATGAACTTAAAAGTGGTCAACTTGATGTTACGCTCGATATAACTATTGATGATACTGATATTGACGGTAGTGCCCTATTAAACTTAAGAGGTGTTGAATTAGGTGCGGCTAACGATAATGAAGCAGACACGATAAAAAGCCAAACCTCCATCCCGTTTAATGTTGCCTTAGGTATGCTCAAAGATGGCGACGGTAATGTAGAACTAGATATTCCCTTAGAAGGCAGTACCGATGCCCCTTCTTTTGGTATGCGTGGTTTTATCAGTTTGATGATCAAACAAGCGACAATGTCTGCTGCTAAAGATTACTTGATGACAACCTTTGTGCCTTATGCCAATGTCGTTACCATAGCCATGTCGGCTGGCGATTACTTACTAAAAGTACGTTTCAATGACTTAACTTTTCCAGCAAAAGAAACTGAACTAAACCCTGAACACTATGAATTTTTAGCGCAATTTTCTGCGCTAATGAAAGACAAACCTGAAACGCAATTGACGCTATGTGCCATTTCAACACCCGAAGATATTGATAAACCTTTGGGCACTGAAATTGTAGATAAAGATGAAATTAAGCAATTATCGGAACTGTCTGAAGAACGACTAAATGCTTTTAAAGACCATATGGTTAATAAAGAAAAAATAGCTTCTTCTCGGTTATTGCTTTGTTCAGCAAAGGTAGACTTTTCAGAAGATGCGAAACCAAGAATTACCTTTACCGACTAACTAGCTAATATTTTAAAGCACTAAAAAATGCTGAAATATCACACTTCAGCATTTTTATTTTCTAACATACCGTTGCTTATGTTATTAAAGAGCGTCCAAGCTATATCATTAGTTGAACATATTTCTTAAGCCATCAGCAAAAGCGGTAAAGCGCTCTTTCAAGGTACGTTTAAGCTTAATATCAACACCACCAAAAATAACAAAACCCTCAATAAAGATGGTTGGAGCATCACTATGATCACTCGATGGTGCTTTATTATCCATGCCACCAAAAATACAAAATGACTTTGAAACAACTTTCACATTTTCAGGTACAGAAATATCAATACCACCAAATAAACAGAATACTTTTACGGTAACTTCACGTTGAGTGAAAATAGCTTCACTAAAGTCAATATCGCAACCGCCAAAAACACAGACCGCTTTTATTTCTTTCGCAACACGCCATTCACCACTACGTTCGCTACCACTAAAAACACTCACTAATAATTCACTCTCTTGAGCAGGTGATGACGAATAATTGAATTTAAAGTCTTCCTTTTTCTGTTCAATATATTTTTCATCCACTTTTAGCTCTAAGTCAGCAACCAATGCAATGAGGCTTTCATTTGAAGTACACGCCATCGCCTCATCAAGTCGCCTTTCAAATGCTTCATGCGAGAGCTCTCCATGGCTATAATTCATGACTAATTGGTCGACAACTTCTTCTCTTACGGTATCTATGGGTCGGTCTGCAATGTTAACGGCCATTTTCTTATTCCTTGAAATCGTTTAAATATTAATTGAGAGTAAATATAGCAAAAATCGCACCAAAATAAACCACACTAAAATATAGTTAAAATACAGTTAGTTATAAAGAAGTCGTTAGCTTGAGTATAAAGTGCTCGATATAAATTAGTAAATTTAGCCAAAATTAATGAAATTTAACAAATACTTTGCAGTTTTATTCATTCTGGCACATGGGTTCAAACAGAGGTGTTAGTTGAGCATACGCCTTACGGAGCTTTTCAATTAACGCTGGAGAAGTGTTAAGACTACTTGCTAAATACATTCTATTACGTAAATGTTCGATAGGAAGAATAGCCTCAATTTCGTCTATATATGGGGATTTTGTTGCTATTAATGATTCGACATAAGGTGAAGATAAAACGATAAGATCTACACGACCATAAACTAACATTTGAATAAATGTATCATTATTATAAGAAATGGTTAAATTCTTTCCTGCTTCAAAACCCAATGCTAATAAATACTCTGCTGACGCTTGTCCTTGTTGCACTGCAATGAGGTATCCCTTTGCATCTTTTAATGAAGAAAGTTTAATATCAGATCTTTTTTTCAATCGATAAAAAGAAAATTCAATTGTACATAATGGCATAATCCACTGAAATAATGGCTCTCTTAATTTAGTTTTCAATAATGAAAAAATAAACGTGTCAGGTTTCGTTTGAGCTAAACTGTAAGCTCTTGTCCACGGATAAAAATCAATATGGTAGTCAATATTTGCTTGCTTGAATAATGCTTGTACTTTGTCTGCCGACCAGCCCTGCAACTCTCCATTTTTATCAATAAATTGATAAGGAGGATAAATTTCAGAAATGATTTGCACGCTCGCCAATTCGACCTTTTGATTATTTACTAGTTTTTTATTATATGCTTGGCATACATCACTAAAAAGATAAGTAAGTAAACATAGAATTATTTTTATCCATATTTTCATATTATTAAATAATTATCGTCTGAATTAAGCAATCATTTCAGTAAATGGCAATAGATAAAATGAGTTGCACAAAATCTATATAAAACATTGCTCATCGAGCTCAGTTCTTATAAATTCACCCTATAGTGTTAATAATAGCTGACTAGTGAAAAAATGAATTCTAAATATTCCGAAGAAGTACAAGTAGAAGCATTAAAGGTTGCAAAATCGACACAAAAGCCTAAGCAAACAAAAGATCAAACTAAGCTTATTGCCCAAGGCATTGAGAAAGGTATTGCTGAGTATAAAAAACAGCAAAGCAAAAAGTCACGTGAGCGTGATAAAGCTAAAAAGTCTCGGCTAAAAGAGAAAGCTAATCTAGAAAAGCAAGTAATCAACAATGCTGACAAAACTCAAAATGAGGGTAAAATATTCACCTACCTACCTTGGCTATTGTTAGGGCTAAGCTGGGCAGGTTTCATATTTTATAGTTTTTACATTTAAGTAAATTTCTCATTTACAAACTGAATGAAATTTTCAGTGCGAAACACTGAATCAGTCCACAGTTAGACTAGCTTTAGATGTGTAGATATTTATGATGCCATTCTTTATCATCTAGATGAATTATTCATCGGCATAAGACCAAGGTATAAAAGCCTGGTAGTGGACATTAAGGTATACTAAAACGCCTTGATTCTAATCAATAAAGTCTTTAGCTAATACGGCATACTTTATTTATCATCATTAATGAAAGGCGCCACTATGTCATTACTCGACCAAGATAATAAAAAAGTAAAATGGGATCTGTTTTTAAAGTCTGGTAATCGTATCTTTATCGGCTCAAATGCCGCGGTGCCAAATGCCTTAATTGACGATTTAATTGATAACAGCGCAAGATTGCATGACATTGAAACTGTTCATATTTTAACGCTTTCAGATAACAAGTGGGCTAACCCTGAGCATAAAGATTTATTCAAAGTAAACGCGCTATTTATTGGTGGGAAGAATATCCGTGATGCTATTGCCGAAGGTCGCGCTGATTACACCCCTAGTTTCATTTCCGATATTCCCCGCTTATTTCGTGAGAATGTATTACCTCTTGATGCCGCTTTAATCATGGTTAGCCCGCCTGACGAATACGGTTACTGTTCATTAGGCGTTAGCGTAGATATTGTTACCTCAGCGGTAAAGTCTGCAAAATATGTTATTGCACAAATTAATTCTAAAATGCCACGTACCAATGGTCATAGTTTTGTGCATGTTAACCAAATTCATGCCTGGCTAGAAGCTGAGCAGACCCTGCCCGTTTTACCTCAGCCAAAAGTTGATCGTGTTGCAGAGCAAGTAGGCCAATATGTTTCAATGCTCATTGAAGATGGATCTACGTTACAAATAGGTATAGGTAAAATTCCTGAAGCTGTTTTACGCTACTTAGCCAATCATAAAGATCTTGGTATTCACAGTGAAATGATCTCTGACGGTGTTATTGATTTAATGCTTTCAGGGGTTATTAACAACCGTAAAAAAACCTTTCATAAAGGTAAAACTGTACTTACTTTTTGTATGGGCACACAACGACTTTATGATTTTGTTGACGGCAATCCCCATGTGGAATTTTATCCTTCTGAGCATGTGAACTCCCCCGTAAATATTGCTCGAAATGACAATATGGTCTCTATTAACAGTGCCATTGAAGTCGATTTAACCGGGCAAGTCGTTTCCGACTCTATTGGTTATCAGTTCTACAGTGGTATTGGCGGACAGGTCGATTTCATACGAGGCGCATCGTTAAGTAAAGGCGGCAAACCAATTATTGCCCTACCTTCAACAACCAAAGATGGCAAAATATCTCGTATTGTCGCTCATATTACACAAGGCGGTGGCGTGGTAACGTCTCGTGGTCATGTTGCTTATGTGGTCACTGAATACGGCATTGCTTCATTATTAGGCAAAAGTATTAGAGAACGAGCATTAGAGCTTATTCGTATTGCCCATCCTAAATTTCGTGAGCAGCTATTAAAAGATGTGCGTAAGAATTATTGGGTGCCTGAATATCAAGATAATTCACCTACCTCGGTACCTGAGTTGGGTAAAATAGAGTTGAAAAAATTTACTTTTGGAAGCATTAATTATGTATTAAGGCCATTGGCACCTGCCGATGAACGACGTTTACAAGAGTTCTTTTATTCGCATACCAAAGAAACCTTAATAATGCGATATAACCATCATGCTACGCAAATGACCAGAGAAAACTCTTGTAAGTTAGTGAGTGTAAACCAACATAAAGATTTAGCACTGTGTTTTACCCAGCGTACTAATTTAGCTGATGTTATTCATGCAGTTGGTCGTTATTATTATATTGAAAGCAGCAACTGTGGCGAAGTCGCTTTTGTTATTAGCGAGCACAAACGTGGTAAAGGTATGGCAAGAACTTTACTCGGTGAGATGATAAGAATTGCTACCATACGTAAACTAGACAAGCTAATCGCGTGTGTTCGTCGAGACAATGGCGCTATGTTGAAGGTCTTTGAAAAAGTAGGCTTTATTAGAAAGTATTCTGAAGACATGGACGAACTTAATTTAGAGTTGCAGCTCGACCAGCGGATGCAACAAGAAACAGAAGATGTGAAGGAATAATCATGACAGTAGGTGTAATTAGCCATCATAAATGTAATGGTCATAATATGGGTGTTCATCATCCTGAAAACCCAAAAAGAATGGCAGCGATTCAAGATCAACTTATCCGTAGCGGCCTTGAATATGTTATACGTCAGTACGATGCTACCCCAATCGATCGTGAACTTATTTCACTGGCCCATGATGAAAAGTACATTCAGCACATTTTTGATAATGCGCCTGATAAAAACGACAAAGACGCTATTTTTCGTGTTGACGACGACACCTGTATGAATGCTGACTCTTTACCCGCGGCGTTACTATCAGCAGGTGCAGCCATTAACGCTGTAGATTTAGTGATGAACAAAACTCTAGGCTCCGTTTTTTGCTCGACCCGTCCACCGGGACATCATGCAGAATATGATAAAGGTATGGGTTTCTGTTTTTTTAATAATATTGCGATTGCCGCCGCTTACGCGAAAAAGAAGTATCTGTTAGATCGCGTTGCGATTGTTGATTTTGATGTTCATCATGGTAACGGAACAGAAGATATTATTAAACGTGCATCTGCTAATAACAAAGAGGCCGGCTACTTATTCTGCTCAACTTACCAGTACCCTTTTTATCCCTTTGAAATGCAAGAAAGTGATACGCCACCTATAATCAATACGCCGCTTCCTGCAACCTGCAAGGGCCCTGAATTTAGAGCAGCAATAAGCAAACATTGGTTGCCTGCTTTAGAGAAATTCAAACCACAAATAATTTTCATTTCAGCGGGGTTCGACGCACATATAGAAGATGAAATGTCGCAAATAAGCTTAACTGAAAGCGATTATCGCTGGGTTACTGATGAACTTAAAATAATGGCCGACCAACACAGCGAAGGAAGAATAATATCTATGCTTGAAGGTGGTTATGCATTGAGTGCGCTAGGGCGTAGCGTAGTAGAGCATATTAAGGGATTAATAGGAAATTAATAGGAAATTAATAAAAACAATAAAATAGCTAAAAAGACCTGTTTTAGCTATTTAACTGCCACTTACTCGGCGTTCAATGTTAAGTCATCACCTAAAAATCCAGCTGTTTTTTTAACCTCAACTTTCGATAAGATAGCAACATCGTCAAGTACCGTAGCAATATCATCCAATAACGTTCATAAACTTGAACTTGCCAAGTAGCTCTCCTTGAGACTTACGGAAAAATTATACTAATAAAATGAAAAAAGGCTGCTTAAGCAACCTTTAATATTAAAACAAAATTTTAATTCGATGAGCATTACTGGCTAAGTAAAAATGCATCCGATTGCTCAACTTCATATTTTTTATGTAATTTTGCGGCCAATACACCTTTACGATGTGCCAGCGCGGCTTGTAATTTTTTCGCTGCACTAGCAATAGCTGAATACAACTCTTTACCTGAGGCTTTTACGGAAATCTCACTGCCTTCATAATGAGTTGATACTTCTAATTTTTGTTGGTGAGGCTCAACGGTAATAATTGAGCTAATCGTCATAAGGCTTGGATAATGTTTAGCAATTTTTTTAAATTTGCTCTCGATTGACTGCTTGATACCTTCAGTAATTTCAACATGGTGACCGGAAATATTTATTTTCATAACGTTACCTTTTACTAAGAGAAAAATTGTCTTCACTTAATATACTCGGGGTTAGTTGAATAAAAAACAATGGTTACTTTGTAAAAATAATGAAAAAAATTGTAACTGATTAAAAACTAATTTATCGACCGTTATTTTTTCAACATCGACTTTAAATCAGCAAACGGATTATAAGTTGCCGTATCTTGATTGGTATCACCTGCAACGACTTCAGTTTTATATTTAGCGTGATCTGTATATTTAGCGTGTTCATTGTCATGACAATATATGCACAGCAGTTCCCAGTTACTGCCATCATTAGGGTTATTGGTATGGTCATGGTCAACATGGTGAACCGTTAGTTCCATCAGATTTGAATAAACAAATTCACGTGCACAACGACCACATACCCAAGGAAATAATTTTAAAGCACGATCACGATAGCCTTTTTCTTTTGCTTTGTAGTTTAGGCTCGAGCCTAAGGTATCTGTAGACATAATTTTTTTAAACCAACCTTTTAATCATATAAAGAGAAACATTGTAAAATGATGAATAAACTTGTTCAAGGTTATTTGACTTCAATAGTATATTCAATATCTTGCATTGAATTTCCATGCAGGGCACTGTCATTTTGGTATTGAGCGTTAAACTTTATGCTATGCAAACCTTTAGCTAAAGGCTTAAGCATCAACCAATAACCATCGGTAGCTGCCGGATAAACTTTTTCTACGGTTTTTTGCTTCACTAATAACCCATGCAGATCAAAGCAGTCTTCTGACTTTATTCGATTATTACGCATATTGGGGACTGAGTCGCCATCGAGCTCAGCATAAACAAAATATAATTCGTTATTGTTCAATGCCGACTTTCGCTTTACTTCTTCACAGGTTTTACTAATGCCATTTACCGGCCAATAAGCCATATTAATAATGGGGAAAAAAAGATGTTTTCCCTGAGGAATAACACAATGACGTTTAATTTTTGAGGTACCGTAACCTCCGGCTAGAAACCAAACGTCACCACTTTGATTAACATGGCAATATTTGCCATCTCTGTCACGAATAGGCGAGGTTTCATCACTCATTGTGTTTGCCCATTGCCACCAAATATTAGCGTATTCATGCTGAGTTTTTCCTGCAACGTTTTCACTCACAGGGACAGCTATAGATTCATTGTTTTTAGCAAAAACATCAATGGTAACAAGGTGGTAAAAAAAACACAGTAAGGTGAGCAGTTTTATTTTCATATAAATTCCTTTTCGCTTTTGAAAATAGCTTAACAATCCTACTTACTATTCTTACCATCCCTTCCCCTACTTTTACAATAAAATTTTACAATTATTGAAATACCTTTTCAGCCCAACGTGTTAAACCGGCCGTAACACTGCCAAAGTGATCACCGACAATTAATGGAGTATTGGGCATTTGGGTCCGCAAAAACTGATTTAATACTGGTGATTTTGCAGTCCCCCCAGTAACAAAAATAACGTCTGGCTGACAATCCGCTTGCGTGACGCACTCGGTCATCAGTTTTGAAATTTGGTTAAGTTGCGCTGAATTTGCACTTAGCATTAACGCACGATTGACTTCAACCTGTAGATCATCTGCTAAGTCATGAAGCAGTATTTGCTGAGAGTCTTGATCTGTTAAAGCGATTTTAGCCTGCTCTGCCCCGTTCACTATGCGATGGGTTAACTTATTCTGATGCACTTTTAATAAACGAGCGAAAATATCGGGTTGCATTGCGTCGCGTTGTAATTGTTGTAAATGTCGATAGTTCGCTTGGCTATAGAAGTCTGTTTGCTCATTAATATTGTTAATTGCTACGGCCTGATTAAAACTATTAACGGGCATAGGTTTACCCGTTCTTAGCAAGTCATTCATGCCCAAACTTGGCATAATCCCCTTCAACGCTAGCTGAATATCAAAATCATTACCGCCAATACGTACTCCCGTATGAGCAAGCAAATGATGTTCTCTTGAACTTTTATTTTTGAATTCTGGGCCCATTAGCAACATTGAGCAATCTGTCGTTCCGCCGCCAATATCAACCACAAGCACTTTTTTCTCTTCAGACAAACTTGCTTCATATTCAAAGCCAGCAGCAACAGGCTCGTACTGAAATTCAACGTCTTTATAGCCAACTCTTTTTGCCGCTCGTGTTAAAATGCTCAATGCTTGGCGATTACTTTCGTCGCCTTTTAAGCCTTGAAAGTTTACCGGTCGCCCCATCACTGTTTGAGTGATTTCTTTTTGCTGGCTTTCTTCTGCTAACGTTTTTATATTACTCATCATTGCCGCAACAATGTCTTCAAATAAATTAATTTGACTGTCGACTAAGCCACTAGCCCCCAAAAATGATTTGGGCGATTTTATGTAATAACCTTCTTCGGGATCATCAAGATATGCGTCAAGTGCCAATTGCCCAAAAGCTAATTCTGGAGAAATACCATCAAGCTTAAGCTCTCGCAATACGTTTTGGCCTTTTTGTAAAGGTAAAGCTCGCTGCGCTTTGAAATGTACTTGTTGCTCTTCACTCAGTTGTTGACACAACCAATGAGCAATAATATCGCGACTCGGTGCATATAAGGTTGATGAAATATACTTACCATGTTCACCTAACGACAGCATTTTAGGCTGACCATTTTCCATTACTGCAACGGCACAATTTGAAGTGCCGTAATCAAAACCAATCATTATTTAAACTACCACTGAGCGTGAAAAGCCGCGTAGCATACTGACCATGCTATGTTATTTCAAGCCCTCTAGATAATTTTTTTGTCTATGAATAAAAAAAGCCAAATATTACTATTTGGCTTTCATGAAGTTAACAAATAAATTTTATCGTTTAATAGCAACCTGCTTGGTAACTTCAACAAGGGCTTCGATACGACGGTTTTGTGTATGCGCGCTATTATTGTCGTTATTATTAATTAAACGGTCTTCACCGTAACCAACAGCAGACAAACGGCTTGTTTCAATTGAAAACTTATTCACTAAAACACTCACAATAGCATCAGCACGTTTTTGAGAAATCTTTTGATTATATGCTTTAGAGCCAAGTTTAGAGGTGTGCCCTTCAATAACAAGTGAGGTATGCGGGTAAAGCGCTAAAAATTCAGCTATCTTTTCAATTTCAGGAAAATACTGTTTTTTTACAACCGACATATTATTGTCAAAGTTAACAAGTAATTCCATGCTAACTTTTTCATCATTAAAAATAGTACAACCACTGCTATCGACTTTATCAGTCATTGGCGTATTAACACATTTATCATGGCTGTCTAGTACGCCATCTTTATCGGAGTCTTTTTCAACAACAGCAACAACAGGAATCGCTACTGATTTTTTCTTAATAACTGGTTGTTCCTTTCTGGCAGGAAGTGATTTTGTGCTATCGCCAAAAAAGTAGATAAAACCTATTTTTGCGCTGGTATCTTTAAAGTGATCTGAAAACTGATAGTGCCCCTTACCTTCAATATATATCGCGGCTCTTTCATTTAAATAATGACGATAACCAGCACCTAAATCTAATGATGCTTGCGTATTAACTATATCTAAATAATCCAAACCACCGACTACATAGAAGTTTTTCTTAGTTGGGAAATATAAGGCATCAACAACCATTGAAGAACTATTCGGCTCATTAAAACCTTGATGTTCTTTAACTAGGTTAATTTTACTATAAGAAAAGCGAAATTCTGTAGATTCAGACCAGCGGTAACCTAACTCACCACCAAAACCGCTACCGTGATCAACGTTAGAACGTGGATCCGCTGTCATCAAGCGGTCATTATCGGTATCCATGTGAATTAAATGCGCCCCTACATATGTTTTCCCGACTAAATCAACAGCATTAGGTTGCTCATTAGCAAAAGCCGTAGTGAACAATATAGGAGAAGAAGCTAATAGTGCTTTTACCACAGATAATTTTTTCATGAAATTATTTCCTTATATAGCGAGAGAGTTTGCTATTTCATTAATGGAGTACTATTTATTTACAAAACAGTAACAAGTGTGAATTTTTGGCGCATTATATAGAAAAAACTAAACAGATAATAGAAGCGTATATGCCCCATTTCATCAATTAGAATAAAGTGCTTAAAAAACATAAATTTTACGCGTAATATTTTGTTTTAGATCAGGGCAATCTATCTCCTTATTTGTCATAATATTGGTATACTATATTTAGAATTTTTACTCTATTTAATAAGGAAATAAAATGCCAATTTCACGCTCTCGGAATAATCAGCATAAAGTATATATTCCGTCATCTGCTCGTACGAACCAATACTTACTCGTTAAGTTTCCATTAACCGATGAATTAATCGCTCAACATAGTCAATTCATTGATAGTACAAGCGAACAGCCTTACCAAAAGCTTTACCAGCAATTAGCTGAGAGTTTTTTTGATATCAACAACACATTAGATATTGAAAGTGGTCAATTTATTGCTAATGACAAATTCTCACGAATTCGTTACAGCCCTGAAAAATTAACGGTTCAAACCGAAGAGCAAATTTTATTTCTTTATAGCCCACGTAACCATTACAGCCAAAATACTTATATCAATGGTAAAAAGCGCGTTAGAGGTATTTCGTTAGTATTCTTAGCTAATGGTGATAATGTTCGCCAAACATCAGCTGAGTTCCATAAAAATGTATTATTAGCATTAAACGAATTCATCTCAGTTAATCATATAAATAAAGAGCAAGTAAGAGTGTGTGACCATCAACATTTAACTTACGATTTATTTGCTAAAGACAAAGGTGTTACTGGAACACAAACCCATAAATTACGTACCCTTAAGAACCGCTATGCCGCAGACGAAATTAGCTTGCCAGAGCAAAAAGATGTCCTAACATATGCTGTGATTGATTTACCGGTTAATCGCCGTATTAAAGAGTTACTTAATATTGATAAATCACAAGCTCAGCCTTATCAGCCACTTTATGATTTAATTAGCCATGCTTTTATTGAATCCGCTAATAAGCAGCATTTATTCGAAGGCGCTATCGTCGCTAACGGCTTAACGCCAATTGTAAGAAGTCGCTTAGAAGAAAAGTACAAAGCTGATGGTGAATTACAAAAATTAAGTTACAACATTTTTGAACCAAACAACCGCTTTACTTTACTAAGTGCCGGTGACTGTCTTGTTGATTCAATTAAATTTGTCATTATTGCGACGAAGGATCAAAAAACGAGTCAAGGTTACGGTAAGTTTCTTAATCATGTTGAACTGGCATTACGTTCAACCGCTGAGAAGTTAGGTTACGTCAATGAAAAAGAAGAATTGGTTGTTCGTTTACATCAACACCTTGGTTATGACTTGTAAGCAATAAATTCGTTTTCAACAATTGAACGTTAAACTTGCCGTTTTTAAACGGCAAGTTTATTTCTATAAAAAATGATAAAATTGACTAGATTAATAATGAGTAGAGAAATTACGTGGTTTTAAAACAGAATCTTCATCCGAAAAATCGTCATAACAAGGGTTATGATTTTTTGGCGCTTTGCCAGTTAACTCCATCGTTAAAAGTTTTTGTCGCTAAAAACAAATACCAAAACCTCTCTATCGACTTCGCTAATGCCCAAGCAGTTAAAGCGCTTAATCAGGCATTATTAAAGCTTCATTATCATGTTAACCAATGGGATATTCCTGAAGGTTATTTATGCCCCCCTATTCCGGGCAGAGTTGACTATATTCACTACCTTGCTGATTTATTGCACGAGTCAACGCCTAAAAACACGACAAGCTCAAAATCGATTATTTCTGTACTTGATATTGGTACAGGAGCCAGCTGTATTTACCCTATTTTAGGACAACGAGAATATCAATGGCACTTTACCGCCAGTGATATTGACCCTATTTCGGTAAAGGTTGCACAGCAAAACATTTCAGCCGACAAAAAATTAAAAAAATCCATTACGTGTCGATTACAGCACGACGCTTCAAAGTTTTTCTCAGGAATTATCCATGAAAATGAACGTTATGAATTAACCCTTTGCAATCCTCCGTTTCATCGTTCATTAGCTGAAGCGAGTAAAGGCTCTGCACGAAAAGTGAAAAACTTAGCCGCAAGTAAAAACAACCGAAATAAAGCGGCTAAAAGTACAAGCGCAACGCCTTTGAACTTTGGCGGACAAAAAGCAGAATTATGGTGTCCTGGCGGAGAGCTTACCTTTATTAGTAATATGATAAAAGAAAGTAAAGAAGTGCAAAATCAAGTGCTGTGGTTTAGCTGTTTAGTGTCTAAAAAAGATCATCTGGGTCTTTTAAAGTTAGCGTTAAAAAAATGTCATGCGAAACAAATCAGAGTCGTTGACATGGCACAAGGACAGAAAATAAGTCGTTTTATTGCATGGAGCTTTTTAGATAAGACTCAGCAAAAACATTGGTTTAACGTGACTGATAAATAGCATAACAGCAAGATAAAAGTAGCATGAAAAAAATCAGTAAGCGTTTACAAAAAATAGACAGTATGGTGAGTTCACATTACCAAAGTATTTGGGACTGCTGTTGTGACCATGGGCTATTAGGACTGACGTTATTAAAACGAAAAGCCGCAGACACCCTCCACTTTGTTGATATTGTCCCAGCATTAACTACCCATATTGAACAGCTGTTACAGCAGCACTTTAGCTCAATGAACTTCGCCAAAGCTTGGCAGGTTCACTGTATTGATGTAGCACAAATCCCCTTACCACTGCAAAATAAACAATTGGTTATTATTGCGGGGGTTGGTGGTGAATTACTCATAAATTTTATTGAAAAAATAATCCATGAATATCAACAAAAATGTCCTATCGACTCAATAAACGAATTAGAATTTATTCTTTGCCCCGTGCACCATAACTACCAAGTTCGTCAAACATTAATTAAGCATAACTTCGTGTTACTTGATGAATGTATTGTCAGCGAGAACAAACGTTTCTATGAAATTATTCATGTTAAAGCTGTTCATTCAATTAAACCTACCAATCAAAAAATGGTATCACCAGTAGGTGACAAAATGTGGGATTTGTCGCTGAAAGAACATCAGCACTATTTAACAAAAACGATCAACCATTATCAGCGTATCTCGCTTGCGGCTCTCCATGATGATCAAGAAAATATTAAAACGATTATTGAGCAATACTCATCGTTAGTCCCTCTAATTAACACCTAACGACGACGTTTTATTTTTATGTTATAGAGCTAAAACTTACATAGCTAAAATAACATCAATAAAAAAAATAACTTAACCCACTGATATCAAGCTAAAAAATACAAAAACAATCTTTCACTCGCTTCTATATTAACAAATAATAATCAAATTTAACTTGCCTCCCCCTCCAATCTAGTTGTACCATTACCACACACGGAACAACTGGAGCGCATATAACATGGAAATAACCATTGATATTGAAGACCCGATGCCGTTATTTACTCAACTTGTTGAGCAAATAAAGTTAGCGGTGATCAGCTGTAAAGTTCAACCTGGCGATCCTCTACCTTCGATTAGACAGTTAGCCAATGATTTAGAGCTAAACAGTAAAACCGTCGCCAAGGCATACAAACTATTAGAACGAGACTTGGTGATACAAAGTAAAGGTTACCGGGGCACATTTGTTCATCCTGAAGCTAAAACCAATAGCAGGGTTGATTTAAATAAAGAGGTATTAACACAGTTAAGTAGCGCTATTATCTCCTGTAGAAATGCCGGTGTTACCGACTCTGAAATACGAATTGCTTTTACCAATGCAATGAATAACAAAAACAACGAAGGAGCATAAAATGTCTATTAATATTTTATTTTATATCTTATTTTTAAGTCAGATAATCTTGATTTCTTATTACTATCCGAAACAAATCATCAAGCGTATCGAAAGTGTTTTGAAAAATTATCCACCGGAAAGCTATCCGAAACTTTACCCTGAATCGCCCGAAAAAGTTATTGCCGCAAAAGCCCGTTATCAGTTACTGAACCAAATTATTTTATTAATAGGCTTAGTGCTATTGGGGGCTTACGGGTTGATGTCTACGGATTACGATGATAATCAAAAACATGCTGAAGGCTTGCCATTAATGTTTGGTATGGTGCAATTCATCCCGTTTATGCTCTTAGAAGTTTCGGGTTGCCGGCAGTTTAGATTAATGAGAAATGCAAACAAGTGTACTAGCCGCACAGCAGCTCTTACACCACGTCGTTTATTTGACTATGTTTCTCCATTATTTATATTTACTGCTGTTGTACTTATTTTTACTTATCTATTCTTCAATTTGTATATCAATGATTTTGTCATTACTAATAGCTTTCTCATCCAGATTTTCGCACTTGGCTTAGTACATGTTCTTTTTATTGGATTAACTATTTGGCATTTAACAGGTAAGAGGTTGGACCCTCACCAAGCGGTAAAAGATAGAAGTAACCAAACCGAGTTTTCGATAAAGTCGATGGTATCAGTGAGTATTTTTTTCAGTCTTTTTTTAATGGCAAATGAAGCCCTTGATTTTTATCAGTTAGGCTATATAGAAATTATGATCAACAGTATTTATTTTCAAGTTATCGCCTTTTTTGGTATTGGCAGTATGCTCAAAACTGTTCGTATAGAGAATATCAACTTTGAGGTTTATAAGGCAGACAGTACCTCAGCATAGTATTGTCAGCTAAAGTCTCAACATCAAGTTATTATTTGTTGTTGAGATTTTTCTTTATATTATTCTTGCGTAGTTAGCGAGTCTTCAAAGTTTTGCTCTGATTCCATGCCTTCAATATTGATTATTTTTGAACGATTCATTGTTATTTTAAAGCGCTGTAAGTACTGTTGAGTTTTTTTATTTTCAGCGCTGAATTCTTGCACAACCACTAAGTTAATTTGATACCTTCGCTCAACGCCTTGATTCGATATTTTACTGCCATCAAGAGAAAACAAACGCCCTTCCCCTTTTTTCATAAAACGTACAAAAGGTGTTAGGTTAAAAAATGTTTGATGCTGAATTTCTTTAAAACCAGGCTTGAACGTTTTGGCAATAACTTTAGAGTTACAACGGAAATGTAATAATTGGGCTGCTTGTTTATTTTGTTGACGACGCTTTTGTAAATGCTTGTCTACATTGACAGGTAAGTGTTTTTTACTGATATATTCTAGCCAAAGGGTTTGAATCGAAATTTTGTCTTTCGATACACTATCAATAAATATATGCTGCCACTTAGGGCGACCTCGCTGTATAGCTCGCCATATATAACGTGTTAAATCGTCTTTGAATATTTCTCGAATGCCATAAATAACACCGAGAAAAGTGATCAACACTAAAGTAACTTCAGTAAATGCTGAACGAGCATTAAGCACAATCGACATAACAAATGCCATAATTATTGCCGTAATACTACCTCGAACTAAACGTTTTAAATTCGCATCTAAATCATTGGTTTTACGTTTAAATACCACACCATATTCACTTAAGCGCTGTAACAAGCGCATTTTATTAGTAATACGATTTGGATCAGCTAAGGTGATTTTAGAATTATATAATTGTGCTTCTCGGTATTGGTTTTCTTGTCGGCATAATGAAAATAATACATCACGCTGTTCACTTTGCTCACTACTTTTAGGGCCATTAGCTAACAAATTCAAGAATGACTGTTCGGTATACCAACTTAAGTAATTATCGACATTTTCAAAATACGAACTCAACTTTTGATCTGATGGTGTGTAACGTCGTAATTTTTTCAATAACGTCTGTGTTTGTTCGACAAGTTCAAGCGCGTTTTGATAAAAAGTGTCAATATCATCTTCTTGAAGTGCTTGCTTTATATCTGTCTCAAGGGCAACTCTAAATTGATATGAGAATAAGTTTAAGTTACTTCGGTAGTCAATTTGTTCACCTTTTTTCTGGCTAATAAATCGGCTTCTCACAAGAGGTAAATGCACTTGTTGCGAATAATAGGCACTGTGGCTTTTTATACTGCTGTGAAAGTAATTCTCTTCGCTGAGAGTAATGGCATTAATGCCCATTTCTTCTGGGATGGAAAAATAGAGATCTAAACGTTGTGATGCTTGCGGCAATAACTGCTGACTTATTTTAAAGGATAGATTCTCGTCTTGAACTAAACTGACTTTTCTCACTAAATAAAATCTCCTTATTACCTCGTTAGATATCTATAAGTATCTGTCATTTTGACTTTTTTTTCCATATATACCTCAGTTTCACTGAAGATAAAAAGGCTAACCTGTATACTATTCATCCTAATAAAACGTCTAGATGAGGAAAAATCATCCGACCGTTGGTTTATTTTTACCCCTTGCTGGTTGTTGTTTAAAGTATTAGCACTAAACACTTTACCTGATAATGATTCTCATTTACAATCGAGTTACAATTAGGCTACAGGACAGGCTACTGTCCTATGCAGCCTGCTCATTAAATGAAAAACAAAGACCACTTATCTCCCGCCACACTTATCGAATTAATGGAAAAACAAAGGTATGGTGTTGAATATCAGCCTATTATTAATATAAAAAATCAAGAAATTTATGCTTACGAATGTTTATCAAGATTTTTTAATGATAAGAATAGACCTATCAGGCCAGATATTGTTTACTCCTCATTGCACGACAGTCCATTAAGTTTATTCCAAGTAGAGTACCAACAGAAAAAACTACAACTGTCATATGCGCCAAACAAGGTCGATATTTTCGTTAATCTAGACCAAGACTCTTACTTTTCGACAGGGGCATTAAAGGAGGACAATCCATTTTTAAAGCTTTTCAAAAGCTTTGAAAAGTCAAAAATAATTGTCGAACTTATTGAAAATTCTGAAATTAATGATGCAATTATGAGTTTAGCGATGATAGATAATCTATCGAAAAACAATATTAACACCGCCATCGATGATGTTTGTAACCCACAATCTATGGTTTCTACTGCGGTGATCCAACTGGTTAATTATATAAAACTCGACAAATATGTTCTAAGCAATAAGCGGAATATCAACTTTATGCTGCTCGTTGAAGCATTGATTAACTATGCCCACAGTGCCGGAAAAAAAGTTATTCTAGAAGGTGTTGAAACCCTTGATGATTTACACTTTGCTAAACAACTTAATGTAGATTTAGTGCAAGGATTTTATTACCGTGAGCTCTTTAAAAATGTAGGTTAGTGTTAATTTAACCTGAAAAAAAATTGCTAGATATACTTTCGCCACTACATTCAATACAGTAAATAATACCAGTATCTAGGGTAAATTAGCTGACTCCCTGTTCTTAGTATTTAAACGGCGCAATGTTTTAAGCTAGGGTTTGGCTAGCTTGTTTTAGCATGAATTGTAATTCAGGTAACCGACTTAGCCGTCCTTGCATTACACTTACCCGACTGGGTTAATTCTGTTGTATTCTATTTTGATCTAGGCGGTTTTCCTTTTGTATTGTTTTTTTCTTGGTTTTTTTCAGCTCACTCGTTAGAAAAACATTAGACACAGATAAATTTAAATCATTTTTGACACTGTGGAGAAATAATTTAGCAAAGTACACCGAGCGAAGTCAAAATAGACTTTTGAATTAACTAGGCTACGCTTAATAACAAAGGATTTGTTACTCAATTATTAAAAGGACTTAATTATGGAATTTTCCACCCCTAATGCTATTCGACAAATAAAAGCGAATAACCATAAAGATATTTGGGTTGATGGACAAAAGCAATGCCCATTACAAGCGATGTCGTTCGCTTTTAAATATCATAAGCTTGATATTACTAATTCATCGATAGGCTTAAATGTGAGAGGAACAGTACCTGTTATTGATCATAAATAAGCAAAGTAATTCCCTTTTACCTTAAAAAAAGCCAGCATAACGCTGGCTTTTAAGTTTGAGTACCAGTAAAAACTACTTGTCTGCACGGCCCATAAATTTACGTTCTTCGGTATTTACTTTAATTTTATCACCTGTTGAAACATGCTCAGGCACTTGTATCGTTAAGCCCGTAGATAAAATTGCAGGTTTAGTTCGAGCTGTTGCTGAACCACCTTTAATTGATGGGTCAGTTTCTGTAATAACTAACTCAACACTGGGTGGTAAATCAATGCCAACTGCCGCACCGTCAACAATAATCACGGACAAACCTTGGGTATCTTCACAAATAAACAAAGCTTCTTCTTCAATACTTTCTTTATTTAGGTTGTATGGCGTGTAATCTTCATTATCCATAAACACGTATTCATCACCATCTATGTATGAAAACATAGAAGGACGACGGCTTAAGTCAGCAAAGTTAAGCATATCTGAGTCTTTAAACGTCTCATCTATTTTCCCCCCAGTTACTACATCGTACATACGCATGCGATATAAACTACCTCCAGCACGACCTTGAGGAACTGAACGTTCGATACCTCTTACAATAAATACTTTTCCGTTATGCTCTACTGCAGCATTTTTCTTTA
>Ga0209396_1000306_pt1 | contig 60799 bp, 49 predicted proteins | sample GOMGulsemesocosm_6_FD_184638 | JGI IMG/M metagenome (GOLD analysis project Ga0209396, IMG submission 184638) | Methane-oxidizing microbial communities from mesocosms in the Gulf of Mexico - GOM8C Gulf of Mexico (SPAdes) (version 2) | ecosystem: Environmental > Aquatic > Marine > Cold seeps... | reverse complement strand
TTTACTAGTGCAGTAAATAATATTATTTATTTAGCGCAAGGTATATTTCGAGTTGGCGTTTTTAAAAGTTGTTTATTCAATGCCCGAAATACCTTACATGTAGAGCGGATTAGTGAAAATAAGCCATTTATGGCGACTAACACTCAAGTGATAGCTTTTGATGTGAGTGATATCCCTGATGTTGATGACATAACACGTTTACATTCATACTTTGAAGATGGCAAAGATCCCGATGAATATTTATACCTTCCTGATGAGCTAATGGCAGTGTTATCTGAGTTAAATTTAATACATCACACAGGGTGCATTATTTTTGAAGTACTACCTAAACATTTAAAGATTCACAGCTATTTAATGTTACTTAATCATGATAAAAAAGCTGAATTCAAGGCATGTTTGGCTAAAATACTAACCTTATTGCCAACTATTGATGGTATTGGCATTTCTGGCTTTATGAAACTACCTTATAAAGATACCCGCTTTTTTGAACATATTAGCAGTATGCCCGATAAGTTTTATCCAAAAAATCCTAAATTAGTCACGAACCAAGAAAATAACATTTAGTTATTCTTCTTTGTAGTATAGATTCAATAACATAAGGCTCACCCTAAAATTTTTACCTGTATTCATTCATATCTATATGATTATAGTTAACATTTTAGTTACAAAACATCATGTGCTTTATTTCTTCACTGTTGGATATATTGTATATTTTTTGGTATCTTAATTTTATTATGGTGTTCAATATTATCAATTGAATTTACTAGCCGCTTAAAAAGAAGGAGCTTTAAAGCGCAATGTTTTTAACAAAAGCAATGACCGGGTTTATTAAGTTGTTGTTATGAATTAGGTATTTTATGAATATAAAAAACTCAGTTACCAGTAAGTTGGTTGTGACTACCTCGCTTGGTATCTTTATGGTGTTATTCTTAACCGCCATTTTTACGGTACGATTTGTAAGTGATCAGACCAGCACTCAACTTACTCGAGATATTGAAGCCTCACTTAAATTAAACTCTGCGGGTATTGAAAATTACTTTTCAGGGCATATGACGCTGGCAGATACTATTTTTAGAAATACAGCACTTATTTCTTGGTTTGAGCAACACAAACAGCGCGGAAAGAACCTTGATACTGAAAGCTTTACTGCCGTTAAAGCGACCTTTCAGCGGGAAGTTGACCTAAGAGAAGATATAACATCAGTATTTTTTGGCTCTGCTTTTACTGGGGAATACTTTGATCATGATGGTGTATCAGCCTTAGATGGTTATAACGTATTAAAGCGCCCATGGTGGAATGAGGTAAAAGATAGTCAAAAGTGGAATGTCAGTAGAGTCATTTTTGAGCCTAAATATAATGCCTTTTATCTATCACTAAACTTTCCTATTAAAAATTTTAAAAATGAGTTTATCGGAGTTGGTGGCTCAGATGTCTATTTGCATTCTATTGATTCAATAGTCTCTAAAATTAAACATGAGGGTCAGGGGCAAGCTTTCCTCATTGATAATAATAACGACATGATCGTTTTTCCTGATGAAAAACTAGCCCATGTCAATGTAGAGAAAAGAGAAACAACAAACATTAAACTTAATGAGCTTGATAAACAAAGTGCTCATGATGGTTTCAACCAATTATCACAACAAATGAGCAACAATAATGCTGGCAGCAGTCGAGTTACTTGGCAGGGTAAGCAATATTATGTTCAATTTAGGCCTGTCGTCTTATCTGAGCTACAACTTGCTTGGAAACTTGCCATTATGGTACCTGTTTCTTTCATTGATGCGCCGGTTAATCAAGCCATCACCTACTCTGGATTAATCATTTTTGGTATTTTATTGGTTACCCTGATCGTTTTGTATGTAACAACAGCCAAGTTACTGCGTCCTCTATATCAAGTTAAGCTCGCGTTGGTTGAAATCGCAGGTGGTGCTGGTGATTTATCACAGCGAATCCCTGTTAAAAGCCAAGATGAAATAGGACAGTTGTCACAAGCGTTTAACGAGTTTGTTAGCCAAATTCAAAACATTGTTAGCGAAGTGCAAGTAACCAGTGAATCGTTGAGAGAAACAACTGCACAAGTGGCAAATATTAGTGAGACCACAGTTGATAAAACCAGCTCTTCACAACAAGAAGTTCATCGTGCTACTGATACGGTTGCTCAAATGGCGGAAACTGCACATGTAATAAAAGAGCAAATATTAAGTGCTTCAGCCTCGGCCTTAACTGCCAGTGAAACCTCTAAACAAGGGCAAGAAGTACTTAGCAATGCCATGAAGGGTTTGAGCAGCCTGAATAATAACTTTGATAGTGCAGTTCACACTATAGAAGAGTTGAGGACAAGTAGTCATTCAATTGGTGAGGTGATGGATGTAATACGAAATATTGCTGATCAGACTAACTTACTCGCTTTAAATGCTGCTATTGAATCGGCGCGGGCAGGTGAACACGGCAGAGGTTTTGCCGTTGTTGCGGATGAAGTTCGTCAATTAGCTAAACGAACACAGGAGTCAACACAAAGTATCCAAGATAATATTACTGATTTACAAGATAAGGCCAAGGCAGCTGAAGATAGTATGCAGTTAACCCGTGGGCAAGTTAATCAGTACATGGATGATACCCATGTTGTGCATGAACAGTTATCAGAAATTACCACTGTGGTTAATGAAAATCAGCATAATATGAAAGAGATTGTTGATATTACTCAAGAGCAAGATAATGTATCACAAACAATTAAAAACGTGATGAAACATGTTGATGATATTGGCGATGAAACTAACTCAGAAGCACAACGTTTGATGGTTATCTGTGGTGAACTTGAACAGAAAACCAATCGTTTACAAGAGTTAGTTGAGCGCTTTAAAATTTAGTGAAACCAAGCTTTTATTAATGCATAGATAACGAAAAGATAAATAAGTAAAATCAAAAAAGCCAGCTTCCATGCTGGCTTTTTGTTGTTCGCTATCAGTGGGGGAGAAAGTTATTTAACTTCTTCACCAGCGGCTTGTTTGTCAGCATGGTAACTTGAACGTACCAGAGGTCCACAGGCTGCGTGTACATAGCCCATTTTCTTTGCTTCACGTTCAAACATGGCAAACTCATCAGGGTGAACATAACGCTCAACGGCAAGATGGTCTTTACTTGGCTGTAAGTACTGACCCACAGTTAACATAGTTACGCCATGATCACGAAGGTCTTGCATAACCGCTAGAATTTCTTCATTGGTTTCACCTAGACCAACCATTAGTCCTGATTTAGTTGCTACCGTAGGGTTTGCTTCACCAAAGCGTTTTAGTAAATCTAAAGACCACTGGTAGTTAGCGCCAGGGCGAACTTTGGTATAAAGACGCGGTACGTTTTCCATGTTGTGGTTAAATACATGAGGAGGGTGTTGATTCAAAATCTCAAGCGCTCTGTCCATGCGACCACGAAAATCGGGTACTAATATTTCAACTTTGGTATTAGGTGCTTGCTCGCTTAACTCTTTAACACAATCAGCAAATTGCTGTGCACCACCATCACGTAAATCATCTCTATCTACAGAGGTGATAACAACGTATTTTAATCCCATGTCCTTTAAGCTATTTGCTAACTTTTTAGGCTCTTCAGGGTTAGGAGGAAGTGGTCGGCCGTGACCTACATCACAAAATGGACAACGACGTGTACATAAGTCACCTAAAATCATAAAGGTAGCTGTACCGTGGTTAAAACATTCAGATAAGTTAGGGCATGATGCTTCTTCACAAACTGAGTGAAGATTGTTTTTACGCAAATTAGCCTTGATGTTATCAATACGCTCACTCGATTTGGGCAACTTGATACGTAACCAACTCGGCTTACGTAACATTGTTGCTTTTGTTGAACTAACAACTTTAATCGGTATGTGAGCTAATTTATCGGCATCGCGAAATTTTTCGCCGGCTGCACGGTTAGCCGTTTTTGTTTCTGAGATATTATTATCTGAAGTTAAGTCACTACTCATGGGACGTGTTATTCTCGTTTGGTAAACCAGTTTGATAACTAACATGATTAGCTTCAAGTAAGGTTATTAAATGTTTCACTAACGCAGTACTTGCACTAGCGGTATCTTGTGGGCCTTGTAAATCGGCTGTTTGTACCATTTCTAATCCAGCATAACCACAAGGGTTAATCCGTAAAAAAGGTGATAAATCCATATTTACATTGATCGCTAAACCATGAAATGAACAACCTTTACGGACTCGCAATCCTAATGAGGCTACTTTTTTCTCATCGATGTAAACACCGGGGGCATCGGCCTTGGCATAAGCGACAATATTATAATCAGCTAATGCAGAGACGATACTGTTTTCGATCAAGGTTACTAGCTGTCTAACACCTAATTTCTTTCTTCGCAGGTTGATCATAAAGTAGATAACGAGCTGGCCAGGGCCGTGATAAGTCACTTGACCGCCACGGTCAACTTTAACTACTTCAATGTCACCTGGAACAAGTAGGTGCTCTTCTTTTCCTGCTTGGCCTTGGGTAAAAACAGCAGGGTGCTCAACTAACCACAATTCGTCAGCAACACTGTTATCGCGATTATCAGTAAAATCCTTCATGGCATGCCAAACTTGGCTGTAATCCATGGTATTTAATTGTCTGATAACCAGTGAATCAGCGAGAGTTTTAATCTCTTGCTCATTAATTACATTAGAGTGCACTAAGCTAACCTCAATAGTTTAGGTTTAAAATCTATATTTTTAGGTTAGCGTTATAAAACGTAACGAACTTGCTCAATGGCTGTTAAGGTTTTATAGATAGTTTCAATATGTTCTTTACTGGTAACGGTTACCGCAAGAGATACAGAAAGGTATGTACCTTTTGAACTTGGTTTGATTTTTGGTGCATAATCACCTGGGGTGTGTTTTTGCAACTCTGCAATGATCAGATCAGGTAATTCGTCACAGGCAATGCCCATTACTTTAAAGTTTAATACGGTAGGAAATTCTAATAATTCGTCAAAATGGGTTTTCATCTTTGGTTACTTCTTTATCGAGCTGAATTTTTTACTTAATAGCTGCATTTTAACATTAAATATTCGGCGCTGATATTACTTTGTTGCTACTCTTATTACAAAAACAAAAAAGCCTCTATAAAGAGGCTTTGTCTAGTGAGTTTTTCCTACCCTTTTCTAAGGATATTAGTGATTGTTAGTTAGCAAATTGCAACTTAACATAATCTACTAACCGACTGAATAGGCTACCTTCGTTAACTTCTTCTAATGTTACTAGTGGATATTGAGCAATATCTTCATCATTAATTTGTAAAAATAAGGTGCCAACAACAGTACCTTTTGCTATTGGTGCAGTTAGTTGCTGGTTAAGCTCAAAGTTAGCTTTTAAGTTTTTACGTTGGCCACGAGGAATGGTAATAGGTGTATCGGAGATAATACCTAGATCAACATTTTCTTTATCACCCATCCAAACACGGTTAGCAATAAATTTTTCACCGGCTTTATAAGGGGTGATAGTTTCGAAAAAGCGAAAACCATAATTCAATAATTTTTTACTTTCAACTTTTCGTGCTCGTTCACTGGCTGTGCCCATAACCACAGTAACTAAACGCATTTCGCCTTTAGTGGCCGATGTGACTAGGCTGTAACCTGCATTGGAAGTATGGCCAGTTTTCATGCCATCAACATTTAAACTTTTATCCCACAACAACCCATTACGATTATATTGTTTGATATTGTTATAGGTAAAAGATTTTTGTTTGTAAATTGAATATTCTTCTGGAACATCACGAATAAGCGCAATAGCAAGCGTCGCCATATCACGAGGTGTCGTCATATGTGACGTACTATCTAAACCATGGCTATTTTCAAAAAAGGTGCTCGACATGCCCAGTTGTTCTGCATGTGCGTTCATTAGATCTGCAAAAGCACTTTCGCTTCCTGCGATATGTTCAGCCATGGCAACACACGCATCATTACCTGAGGCAACGATAATACCTTGGTTTAGCAGACTAACGGGGACTTCAGTACCTACTTCAATAAACATTTTGGAAGAATCAGGGAATTTTTTAGCCCAAGCATTCTCACTGATCATTACCTTATCAGTGTTTTTAATATTGCCGTTTTCCAACTCTTTACCAATGATATAGCTGGTCATTATTTTTGTTAAACTTGCTGGTGCTAGTTGTGTATCCGCATTTTCTTCAGCAATAATCTTACCTGTTGTGTAATCAATGAGGATAAAACCCTTGGCATTAATTTGAGGCGCATCAGGAATAATTGTAATGGCATGAGCAGCGGGTATTAATGCAATAGTTGCCGTTAATAAAGCACTACTAAAAAAAGTAAAAAGTTTGTTGGCAGATTTTTTGCCCGAAAGTGGCGTTGTTTTGGTCATAGTGTAGTCGTATGTGAGAAGGTTAGGGAAATCAACTAGGCGAAAGTATACCACTTATAAAAAGCTTGGCTATGGTGAAAAAACAGATATTGCCATTAAAATCGAAGAAAAGCAGTTAAAAATGTAACAACGTTTATAAAATAGTACTTTCGATACAGTCATTTTCTATCGTCATGGCGAAGTTCTAGGGTAGGCGTTTGGGTAACCGTTTTGTTTTAATGCTAATAAAAGCGCATTTAAGGTGGCAAGCTCGGTAATAGGGCCTATTTGTATACGGTAAATCCCCTTTTCCTCAGGGTAATTTGTTTGCTGTTTATATTTAGTTTGTAGCTTGTGCGCGGTACTAATTGCTAGATCTTTCTTACTGGTGGCAAATACTTGGATGTACGGGGTGGTAATGCCCATAGTCTTGATGACAGGTTTAAGACTCGCTGTGTCTTTATTATTTATAGACTCCTTAACTAGTGGCTTTGGTGTTCCCGGTGAAACTGCAGCAGGTGTAACAAGTACACTTTCATTCGCGACTATTGTCTGTGGACCTGTGTTCGAAGATTTCAGGCTTGAGTTTGCTTGGTCAAAATTGGTGATCGCACTTATATGCACTTGAGCAATACCTGTTTTTAACATATCGAGTTTATAAGCCGCGCTGTAAGATAAATCGATAATACGCGATTGGTGAAAAGGACCACGGTCGTTTACGCGAACAATAACTGATTTATTATTCGTAATATTGGTAACTTTTAAGTAAGTGGGTAATGGCAGATTTTTATGTGCAGCGCTCATAGCGTACATGTCATAGATTTCACCGTTAGAGGTTAAGTGACCATGAAATTTTCTTCCATACCAAGAAGCAGTGCCTGTTTGTTCAAACCCCTGGGCGCTTGTTAATACTTTATAATCCTTGCCCCATACTTGATAGTCCTTATTACCGCCACGACTATAGGCTTGAGCGCGCGGAGTCGCATCTTTTAATTCTGCCTTATTGGGTAATCGCGTCGGGGTGCTGTCATGCTTTTGTTGATACCGACCAGAGCTACAAGCACTCAAAAGGGTAATGAATAAAAGGTAGTACAGCAAATTGCGTTGTTGAGTCATAAAGTTTATCGTAGAAAAAATAATATTAAATTTGTGTGGTAAAGGATAATAAGTAAACATTAAACATGAAAACGGCGATGAGTACTAATGGCCATTAAGATGCCAAAACCTAGCATTAATGTCACCATGGAAGTTCCGCCATAACTGACTAGAGGTAATGGCACACCAACAACAGGTAGTAGTCCAGAAACCATACCTATATTTACAAAAACATAAACAAAGAAGGTTAGGGTGAGACTACCCGCGAGTAACTTTGTAAATGCATGTTGGGCATTAACTGCAATCCATAAACCGCGCATTACCACAAATAAATAAACAGCGAGAAGCGCAGCTACACCAATTAAACCAAACTCTTCACTAAAGACTGAAAAAATAAAATCTGTATGTCGCTCAGGTAAAAACTCTAATTGTGACTGTGTTCCTTGTAACCAACCTTTACCCTCAATGCCGCCAGAGCCGATGGCTATTTTTGATTGAATGATATGGTAGCCAGAGCCAAGTGGGTCTTGCTCGGGATTTAAAAAAGTCATTACTCGTTGTTTTTGATAAGGCTTCATCAAAAACATCCACAAAATAGGGACAAAAGCTGAGGCTAAACCGACACAAACACCAATCAATTTCCAACTTGCTCCAGCAAGAAATATAACAAATATTCCCGAGCTAGCGATTAATAATGAAGTACCTAAATCAGGTTGTTTAGCAATAAGCAAGGTCGGTAATAACACTAGAATAAAGGCAAGTATTACGGTAGATATCTTTACCGGTAAGTTATCTTGGCTAACAAACCAAGCAATCATAATAGGTACAATAAGTTTCATGATTTCTGACGGCTGAAACTTTATGAAACCGAGATCCAGCCAGCGCTGTGCCCCTTTACCCACATGACCAAAGAGCAATACACTAACTAGCAGTAACAAACCTAAGACAAAAACGGGAACGGCCCACTTTCGATAAACGAGTGGTGGGATTTGAGCAACAATAAACATGCCAAATAGCGCAACACCGATACTTCTCGCTTTGCGATAAACAACCGCTGTTTCTTGACCGCCTGCGCTATAAACAAGAAAGAGCCCCAATGCTAATAACGTTAATATACCTAATAATAGTGGTATATCTATGTGAAGACGTTGCCAGATGGTATCTACTTTTTGGTGGTCTTGTCCTGTACTGCGCATCAGTCAGCCTCACGTGATAGGGGTGTTTTGGCTGAATATATTCTTCGATTTACATCGTGTTTTTTACTGGTAATGACTCTGTCTCCAAAGTACTGATCCATAATTTGTCTAGCGACGGGGGCTGCATTGGTGGCCCCACCACCTTTTTCGACGTTTTCTATGGCAACGGCAACAACAATTTCAGGATTATCAAACGGGGCAAAAGCGATAAACATAGCATTGTCTCGTTTATTTTCTGAGGTGGCTTTTGCATCATATTTTTCATCTTGTTTAATACGGGCTACTTGCGCTGAACCTGTTTTGCCCGATGCATCATAAGTAGTGCCCTTAAAAGGGGTGTGAGCAGTAGCACCAAATTTTTGTACTGTACTGTGCATGGCTTCAAGTACTACATTCCAATGGGTATCGTCTTTGAGTTTTAGCGGTGCTCTTGGTTCATAAATTGTTGGCGTAATTTGATGATAGGCTTTACCACTGCCTTCAATCATTAATTCACTATTCGCTTTTAATAAATGCGGTACTTTTCTCTCACCGTGATTGACGAGTGTTGTTAACGCTTGTGTTAACTGCAATGGAGTAACCGTCCAAAAACTTTGACCAATACCTACGGATAACGTTTCTCCGGTATACCATGGCTTATTATACCGAGCACGTTTCCAGGCAACACTAGGCATAATGGCTCTGCTTTCTTCATGAATATCAATGCCGGTATAATCACCAAAGCCAAACCGTTCCATCATAGTGCTAATTTTGGTGATACCTAGCTTAAAGGCGAGATCATAAAAATAAATGTTACATGATTGCTCTATCGCTTTGGTTAAATTTACCTTGCCATGACCCCAAGGTTTCCAATCACGATATTTATTTGGCAAACCTTCCAATTGGTACCAACCAGGATCATTGACTACAGTACTTGGCGTAACGATATTTTCTTCTAAACCTGTTAACGCAAGAAATGGCTTAACGGTAGAAGCGGGTGGATAGCCTCGAACACCACGATTTATAAAAGGGGAGTCTTTTGAGTTGCGTAATTTATTGTAATTTTTAGTACTAATGCCATGTACAAACAAGTTGCCGTCGTAACTTGGGTTTGAATACATAGCTAAAATGCCGCCAGTGCGGGGGTCCATTGCTACAATTGCGCCACGTTTACCTGATAAAGCACGTTTAGCAATCATTTGTAATTCAATATCTAAGGTGAGTGTTAAATCCTTTCCTGGTACTGGAGGAGTATAATTAAGTGTACGGATCACTCGGCCCTGGTTGTTTATTTCAACCTCTTGGTGACCAATAGTGCCGTGCAGCATATCTTCATAGTATTTTTCAATGCCTAGCTTACCAATGCCATAAGTAGCAGCATAGTTCTCTGATTTTCCGTTCTGTTCTAACTTGTTAGCATCTTTTCTGTTAATGCGTGCGACATAACCAAGACTGTGAGTCGTTAAATCTGAAAAAGGGTAATAACGCTTTAAACGAGCATTAACAAAAACTCCTGGGAATTTGTGTTGATTTACCGAAAATAAAGCGACTTGTTGATCACTTAACCGAGGGTGTAACTCTACCGGTTTGAAACGGCGTTTACGTTTCATTGATTTAGAAAACTTGTTTTGTCGATCTTTACTAATATTAAGTAGTTCACTAACTTCTTTAATACTTGTTTGTAAATCATCAACGTCTTCGGCGATCACCTCTAAACTATAGACGGGTTTATTATCAGCAAGTAATACACCGTTTCTATCATAGATCAGCCCGCGATTAGGTGCTACGGGTAGCAACTTTATACGGTTGGAGTTTGAGCGAGTTTGATATTTTTCGAAGGATTCAACTTGTAAAGTGTATACGTTGACAAAGAGTATCAATAAAACAACTACTACACCTGCAAAGGCAATAAAGGTACGGCGAGCAAATAAATTTGCTTCAGCACTTTGATTTCGAATAACAACACGACGTGGAGACACTAAGGTACTATTTCCATATTTACTCTACCCATACACCCACTATCTAGGATAAATATTGTTATAAAAAGTCTGGCTAAAGTAGTCATTAACAAAAGCTACTCTCTATGGTATGGATGATTAGTGTTTACGCTCCAAGCGCGATAAAGGCTTTCAGCAATCAACACACGTACCATAGGGTGGGGCAGTGTTAATGCAGACAGTGACCACTTTTGCTCAGATGCTTTAATACAGGATGGCGCTAAACCTTCAGGCCCACCAACAAGTAAGGCTACATCTCTACCATCAAGTTGCCAGTTTTCGAGTTGTTTAGCAAGTTTTGGTGTGGTCCATGGTTGCCCTTCAACTTCTAGAGTAACAATTCGATTACCTTTGGGTATTGCTGCAAGTAGCAGTTCACCTTCTTTTGCCAGTATGCGGTTAATATCTGCATTTTTACCACGTTTACCTGCAGGGATCTCTACTAAATGGAAACTTAAATCACGGGGAAAGCGACGACTGTACTCAGCAAAGCCTTGGCTAACCCATGCTGGCATTTTGCTACCTACGGCATATAAGGTAAGTTTCATAAGAGAGGCTTTTGTTTATTCAATTGATTAAGTAAAGGTGGATAAAAGTAGTGTCGACTTATTTTCTCTTATCAGATAACTTAAGTCGAACAAGTTAACTATCTTAGAGACGTCTAACACTACTTAAACGTTGAGCTGACTATTATTCAGCCCAAAGTTGTTCTAGGTTATATTTATCACGTTGTTCGTCTGTCATAACATGAACAATGATGTCACCTAAGTCGACTAATGCCCACTCACCAACATCGTTACCTTCCATGCCTTTAGGTTCATGGCCTTGTGCTCTACATTCCATAGCAACTGATTGAGCAATAGACTTTACGTGGCGGTTAGAATTACCAGAAGAAATAATCATGTAATCAGCAAAGCTTGCTTTGTCGCTAATATTAAGCGCGATGATATCTCGGCCTTTCATGTCTTCAAGTTTCTCTATGACAAATGCTTTAAGTTGTTCTGTTTGCAAGGGACTATTCCTATCGTTAATCGTAATTTTTGATGTGCTATTTAACGCGCACAATAAATAATAGTGCGATATTAACACTTTTTACGCGCAGGGTTAACGGTAAAGATTATTTTTGTGAATAAAATCTGAAATTGCAGGTAATAGGTGTTGATGTTGGCTCTGATCTTGGCTTAACGCATTGCGTATTTCAGTGGATGAAATGTCGAATAACTCTGCTTTAGCCAAAAATATAAGACCGGATTCATGTTGTGATAGTTGAGCAACATCAGTAGTCTGGTATTCGCTTAATAAGCGTTTGGTTTCACTATTTAATTGCTCAATAGGGTAATGTGGACGACTGTTAATAACTAAGTGACAAAGGTTAATGATTTCTTGATAGTGATGCCAGCGGGTAAAACTCATCAGTGAGTCCATACCAATTATAAAATAAAGGGGGTGTTTAGGGTATTGCTGCTTAAGTTCTTTTAAGGTATCAACCGTGTAGGAGTGACCACTGCGCTGTAACTCTCGTGTATCACAAGTAAAGAGCGAACTTTGACGACAGGCGATTTCAACCATAGCGGCGCGCTGCTTTGCTGTAGCATGAGGTATCAAATCAGCTGAAGTTTTATGGGGCGGAATATGTGCAGGTATTAACAGAACTTTGCTTAAGCCTAACTCAGTGGCAACTCTGTGAGCTGATTGAGTATGACCTAAGTGGATTGGATCAAAAGTGCCGCCTAGTATGCCTATACCTGCTGCAAGTGTTTTAGTACTCATGTCGCTATTCACCAATATATCAGTATTTTACTAACCGTAGTTAAGGCTATATGGGGCTGTTTTTTCACCATGATATAAGGTGATACACAAATCGGCTAATAAAATGTAAATATTAAACTCACTACTGGTTTTACTTAATAAGTCGATATCAGCAATGCGTGCCATCGCACGTTTCACATTATCAAGTTTAATGTGTGTTAAGGCTTGATGGTACAGAGGTTTACGCTTATCCCAAATACGGTATTGTTTGTAAACATTAGCAATACTTTCACCTTGAGCTAATTGATTTAACATAGCATATAGCTGAGCTACTTCTTTATGAAATACCCATATTAGCTGCGCAGGTGCAGTGCCTTCTTGCTGAAGCTGATTAAGCATAGTAATACACCTTGCGCAATCACCTTGTAGTAAAGCATCAATAACTTGAAAGGGGTTGAATTTTGCTTGTTTGAGCAATAAAGGCTCTGCTTGCTCAATACTAATGCGTTGTGAACCGAATAATAGGCTAAGCTTTTCTAGCTCTTGGGCAAGCGCGAGTAAGTTACCTTCAAACAGCTCAATAAGTAGCGCGTTTAACTCGGGCGATATATTGAGTTGTAACTGCCTTGCTTGATTATTCAACCATTGAGGCATAGATTTCAGCTCAATATCATACAGTGGTAGATAACAACCAAGCTGTGACAGTGTTTTAAACCATTTTCGATTAGCGCTTGGACCATCAAGTTTAGCACCATGGAATATAAATATTACATCCCGGGGGGCATGATCACTATTGGAGTCTTGTTGCAAACGTTCAGCTAAAGCGAGCAGGGCTTTATTGCCGGCATCACCTACTTTTACCGTTGTTAATTCAACTTCTATAATACGATTGCTAGCAAAGAGGCTTAATGCTTGATATTCGTCAAGTATCTGTTGCCAATCAAACCCTGAGTCGCTGCTAAATCGGATGACTTCACTAAAACCTTGGCCTTTAGCATGTTCTTTTATAACGGCTAAGCTATTGTTTTTTTGCCAAGGTTCATCCCCAAAAACCAACCAAACAGGTTTAAAACCTTGCTGTAGGGTACTGCTTAGTTTGTTATGGTAAATTTTCATCTAGACCTTTAGTGATTATTCAAGAGGTTTTTAATTATGTTTATATTGCGTTTATATTATTTTTTTAGGTAAAGGGGGGAGTTTAATTCCTCCCCAAAAACAATATATATACTGACTGTGATAACATTTCGTTATCGTTGAATTGTTGCTAAATCACGCAATATTTTATCAGCAGCAGAAGTTCTCATTTCACTTAATAATAGAGTAAGCTCACGACTTTTTGCTAAAGCACGGTTAGGATCATCTTGATAGTCACGATACAGTTCAAAGTTAAAGTTTTGAGCATCTTCACCAGTAAAGCGTACTTGATAGTGTACTGAATATATCAGTTCATACTCTGCTACTTGACCATTAGAAAATAGCGATAAGGTACGTCTATCTAATTTATCAGAAAGAATACGTAATTCAGGTATATCTTTTTGAGAGTGTTTTAATACTTTCACTTGGTTACGTGTCAAACTGAGCTTAACCAAGCGTGTTAACTCTCCATGTACATCACTTGAACTAAGATACATTGTTTGCAAGTCATCATCGAGTAAGTAATCACCACGTAATTGAAAACCACAAGCCGTTAATAGACTTGTGGTTAACAGCGCGACGAGTATAGCTTTTAGCCATGCTCGGCTTTTAATTATTAATGACAAAATGCTTTAGTTCGCGACAATATTAAGTAATTTACCTGGAATATAAATAACTTTACGTATGGTATTACCGTCGGTAAATTTCAATACACTTTCATCATTTAAACCCAAAGCTTCAACGTCTTCTTTGCTTGCATCAGCGGCGACAGTTATTTTTGCACGTAACTTACCATTTACTTGTACTATGATTAACTTTTCATCTTCTACCATAGCGCTGTCATCAACAATCGGCCAAGGAGCATCTTCAACATTTACATCACTACCACCCACTAATTGCCATAAATGATGACAAAGATGCGGGGTAATTGGCGTTAACATTAATACTACAGCACGAACAGCTTCTTGCATTATCGCTTTGTCTTCATCACTTGCTAATTTAGCTTTACCTAAGTGATTCATCAACTCCATGATGGCAGCAATAGCCGTATTGAAAGTATTACGACGACCTATATCGTCAGTAACCTTAGCAATGGTTTTGTGCAACTCACGGCGTAATTTTTTCTGATTAGCGTTTAAGGTTAAATCAGCAAGGTTAGCAATCTCTGCCCCTTTAGTTGTTTCAACAAAATCATTCGCTAGTTTATAAACACGTTTAACAAAGCGGTGCGCACCTTCAACACCGGCATCAGACCACTCTAAAGTTTGCTCTGGCGGAGAAGTGAACATGATAAATAAACGTACCGTATCGGCGCCGTATTTTTCGATAACTTCTTGTGGGTCAATGCCGTTATTTTTCGACTTAGACATTTTGCTCATACCAGCAGAAAGTACAGGTTGACCATCAATTTTACTGATTGAAGAAATTACATTGCCTTTCTCATCGCGCTCTGAAGTAACATCACTTGGTGCAATCCATTCTTGTGCGCCATTGTCTGCTTCACGGTAATAAGTATCAGCGAGTACCATGCCTTGACATAAAAGCTTTTTAAACGGTTCATCACAGTCTACTAAACCAACATCACGTAATAATTTATGGAAAAAGCGTGAGTAAAGTAAATGCAAAATAGCATGTTCAATACCGCCAATATATTGATCTACCGGTAACCAGTAGTTCGCTTTAGCGGGATCAAGCATTTGGGTATCGTCATTTGGTGAACAATAACGCGCGTAATACCATGAAGATTCCATAAAGGTATCAAAGGTATCTGTTTCACGTAATGCATCTTCACCGTTATAGGTCGTTTTAGCCCATTCTGGGTCAGCTTTAATCGGTGATGTAGTACCGTTCATTACCACATCTTCAGGTAGCACTACTGGTAATTCACTTTCCGGAACCGGCACTGACTCGCCATTGGCAAGGTTCATCATTGGGATTGGTGTACCCCAGTAACGTTGACGTGAAACGCCCCAATCGCGTAAACGGTAATTAGTCTTAATTTTACCTTTGTTTTCACTGGTTAGTTTTTCGCTAATCGCTTTAAAAGCTTGCTCAAAATCTAAGCCATCAAATTCACCTGAATTGATTAAAGTAGATTTCTCTGTAATGGCAGCAGTATTAATATCATCGCCTTCTTGACCAGCAATAACTTGCTCTATTGCTAAACCATATTTAGTGGCAAACTCGTAATCACGTTGGTCATGACCCGGTACTGACATTACCGCGCCTGAGCCATAATCCATTAATACAAAATTCGCTGCCCATACCGGTACTAATTTACCCGTAAGCGGGTGAATAGCTTTAAGGCCCGTATCAACACCTTTCTTTTCCATTGCAGCCATATCAGCTTCAGTGGTTTTACTGCCTTTACATTCTTCGATAAACGCAGCTAAATCGGCATTATTTTTTGAAGCAGCTAATGCTAGTGGATGCTGGGCAGCAAGCGCGACATAAGTGACACCCATTAAGGTATCAGGACGTGTGGTGTAGATATCAAATTTTTCATCTGAATCGGCAACTTCAAAAGTCATCTCAACACCTTGAGAGCGACCAATCCAGTTACGTTGCATAGTTTTTACTTGTTCAGGCCATTCAGTTAACTGGTCTAAATCATTAAGTAACTCTTCAGCGTAATCGGTAATTTTGATAAACCACTGTGGTATTTCTTTACGCTCAACTTTAGCGCCAGAGCGCCAACCGCGGCCATCAATAACTTGCTCATTGGCTAGTACGGTCTGGTCAACTGGATCCCAATTTACCGTGGCATTTTTCTTATACACTAAACCTTTTTCAAAAAGTTGAGTAAAGAACCATTGTTCCCAGCGATAGTAATCAGGTTTACAGGTAGCTAATTCACGACCCCAGTCATAACCAAAACCAAGTGATTGCAATTGATTACGCATATAGTCAATGTTTTCGTAGGTCCAGTTACCCGGTGCAGTGTTGTTTTTAATAGCAGCATTTTCAGCAGGTAAACCAAAAGCATCCCAACCCATAGGTTGCATGACATTTTTGCCTTGCATGCGTTGGTAGCGAGAAATAACGTCACCCAAGCTATAGTTACGTACATGACCCATGTGTAGTCGACCACTTGGGTAAGGGAACATAGCTAAACAGTAAAACTTTTCTTTGTCTGGGTTTTCAATCGCTTGAAAGGTGTTGTTATCAGTCCAAAATTTTTGTACTGTGGCTTCTATTGCTTGAGGATTATAAATGGCTTCCATTAAGGTTTTCTCTAATGCTTTTAAAGTGTTATCGATTTAATCGCTAGGTGATGTAAAATCTCACGAACAGTGAATAAATAGATGTTAGATTATCGCAGTAGAATACCTTATCTAGCTGGGTAACAACAAGCATAATTAAGCATAAACAAGCTTAATGTTTAACTTTTCCTTTAGCTAAACTTGCAGTTAAGCCTATAGTTAAACCATAGTTAACGTAATACTCCAAGGAGAATTGTCTATGTCACAACCAAATGATTACTTTGCTGAAATTTATCAAAAGCTCAATGTTTGGTTAGTTGAAGTTAAGCGAGAACAAAAGCCACATATAAAGGCGTTTATCAAACAAGCTAATTTATATGCGGGTGCAATGGAGGCAATGTCCGAAGAGAAACTGCAACAATTTGTAGAAAATTTAAAATATGACCTTCATGATTTTTACCAGCTAAATCGTTCTCAGGCCAAACATTCAATTTATTTAGGACTACTAAACGAAGCGTTATGGGATAATTTGGCGCAGATGACCGATAAATCACAAGTTGAATGGGCTGAGCTTGTTGATGACTTTAAACATGATGGACTCTACAAAAGTGGCGACTTTATTGGTTTTGGTGAATTGCAATGTGACCAATGTGATGAAAAACTAACGATTATGCATTTTAGTGAAATTAGTGATTGTGTGCATTGTGGGTCCAGTGATTTTATTCGTTTACCACTTAACCCTTAATCTTAAAGTCCAAGCTCCCAAGTATAGGGTTTTATTAACTTAAATTAGCTTTCACCAGCTTGTTAGCAAAAAATATAGCAAGTACACTAGCCGTGCCATTTAGGTACTTAGTGTTTAATCACACCAGATTTCAAAATACTTTTAAAGGATATACATGACCAAACCTCTTGATTGCCTTGCAGAACAATGCCGTCTAGGTGCAGACTCTCTTACCTCTACTTTATCCGCATCATTATTTTCCCGTAAGAAAAATTCCAAAAATAAAAATGAATCGGCAGTACCACAGGCCTTTGTAGGTCATGAGCGTGCAAAAGAGGCGTTAGAATTTGGTTTGTCTATGTCCGCAACCGGTTTTAACGTTTTTGCGCTAGGTGAACATGGTACGGGTCGTCAAACGCTTATCAAACAAATGTTAACTTCACTTGCTACCGCTCAAACTGCACCGGATGAGTGGTGTTATATTAATAATTTTGATGAAAGCCACATCCCTTTAACGCTTTCAGTTAAGCCAGGTGAAGGTAAAAAACTGCTGACAAGCATGAATAAGTTTGTTGATGGTTTGCTAAGTATATTTCCAGAAATTTTTGACAACCCAGGTTACCAAAGACAGAAATCAGCCTTTGATAGAGAGTTTAATCAAAAATACGACCAAGCAATTTCGGTTGTTGAAGAGATCGCGTTAAAAGATAACGTGGTTTTGTATGAAGAAAATGGAGAAGTAGGGTTTTCGCCATTGGTAGATGGTAAGCCATTAAATGATAAAGAGTTTTCAAACTTAAATGAAGCCGATAGAACAAAGTTTTATCAAGTGTTAAGTGAGTTGGAAAATGTACTTTCGGAGCAATTATTAGAATTACCGTTATGGAAGCGACTTTCTTTTGATCAGTTAAGGCAACTTAAAAATGATACAGCAGAGCAGGGTGTTAAACCTTATTTAACCGAACTAGAAAAAGAGTTTTGCAATAACAAAGGGGTACTTGAGTATTTAAGTAAAGTAAAAAGTCATGTGGTTGATGCGGTATTAGAAATATTAGTCACAGAATCAGATGATACGCCAACAGATAAAGAACTACGCAAATTATTAGTTGAGCGCTTTATTCCTAATTTGCTTGTTCCTCGTGATGATAGTCAAGGTGCTCCTATCGTCTATGAACAAAATCCAACCTATCAAAATTTATTTGGTCATGTCGATTTTGCTAGCTTTCAAGGGAGTAGCTATACCAGTTATCGCTTAATTAGACCAGGTGCTTTACATAAAGCTAACGGCGGTTACCTGATATTAGATGCCGAGAAAGTCTTAAGTCAGCCTATGGTATGGTCACGGTTGAAACTTGCCTTGAAAACTCAACAAATTACCATTGAAAACCCTTACATAGAATACAGCCCACCCAGCGGCTATAGTTTACAGCCTGAAAAAATCCCTCTGCAGGTCAAAGTCATTTTGTTAGGTGATGCGGAAATTTACTATACCTTACAAGATTATGATCAAGAGTTTACAGAGCTGTTTAGAGTACTTGCCGACTTTGATCGACACTTGGATAAAACCGATACTAACTTAATTGCTTTTGGGCAACTCATTAGGCAACGTGCAGATAAACATGCTTACCCTGAAATAAGTGATGAGGCTGTTCTAGAGCTAGTGCGTTATGCTTTACGACGAGGGGAGCATAAATATAAAGTTTCTGCCAACATAGTACAAGTAAATGATTTACTAGACGAAGCAAATTATTGCTGGCAAAAACAAGGCAGCAAAGGAGTATTAACTGCGCAGCACATTGCCTTGGCTCAAGCAGCTAAAAAACGTCGAATTGGCAGACTGAGTGAAACTTGGCTGAGCGAGATTAAAGAGCAACAGGTGTTAATCAGCACGGAAGGCGAATTTATCGGTAAAGTGAACGGCTTAACGGTACTTGAAATAGGTGATAGTGTTTTTGGTACCCCTGCTCGGATTACAGCAACAGTATATGCTGGCAGTGAAGGGGTTACTGATATTGAACGCGAAGTAGATCTAGGTAAATCAATTCACTCAAAAGGGGTGTTATTATTAACGGGGTATTTAGGCCATAAATATGGGCAAACCTTTCCGGTAACCATTTCTGCCAATATAGCCATCGAACAATCCTATGGCCATATAGACGGCGATAGTGCCTCTATGGCAGAGCTTTGTGCACTTATTTCTGCAATTACCTTGTTACCTATAGATCAAAGTTTAGCGATAACGGGTTCTATTAATCAACATGGTGAAGTGCAATCTATTGGTGGTGTTAATGAGAAAATCGAAGGTTTTTTTCAGCTATGTCAAGATAAAGGTTTAACAGGCACTCAGGGGGTTATCATCCCGCAAACTAATGTAATTCATTTAATGCTCAACGATGAAGTGATTGACGCGGTTTCTCGCGGTGAGTTCTCTATCTATGCTGTTGAAACTATTGATCAAGCATTAGAGTTATTGATGAATGTTAATGCTGGAGTAATTAGTAAAACAGGCCGTTACCCCCGAAAATCTATTCATGGGCTAGCACTTGATAAATTAGAAAATTTTGCGGATATATTAAACGGCCCGGAAGAGTAGATTTATCGTTGAAGCAGAACCGTTACTTCATGATTAGGTGGAAAATTACACTCCTTTTGCGGGGATATTGCACTCGTGTTGGGTTTTTGTTATCGTAGTTAACAATATGATAACAATTGGCGCAGCTCGAAATGCAATTTTCAACGGATGAACTGGATTTCTTTAGTAATATATTTACCGAAAAGACAGCTGATTGTACGGTTGATGAAACATATCATCAACTTAGTATGAAAACCGATGTTCCCCAGTATTTAAGTCAAGTTTTAACCGGGAGTAAGTTAACCTTGTTAGCTGAGATAAGTCATTATCAATTATGGTTTCCAGTTAACTTAGCAATTGACGCTCAAGGTAACTTTGCACCTCAGTTTGGTACGCCTGAAATAATAGATGTTAAGGGAAACGAACGCAGCTGGCGAGTAAGTACACCACAAAATGTTGCGCTTGTTGATGTGAGTCACGGGCACGAAATTGAAGTGTTATCGCTTTCGGCGACAGGATTAATGTTAAGGGTACCTAGCTATAAAGAGGGTGATATAGACTTACAACAATCTTCATTGGAAATGAGCTTAGCAGGAGAAGCGCCGCTCAAGCTTGAACTTGACTTAGTTCGCCACGAAAAAAATGTTGTTGCTGCAAAGTTCAAAGACTTACAAAAAGGTCGAGAGTCTTTAAGAAAATTCTTATTTAATTCACATAAAAGAAAATATTCAAACCTTTACCAAGACGTTATTTTATAAAGTTCTTGCCAATCCTCTAAACCTCTGTATAATGCGCGCCTCGATAACAGGTTGAATGAAATTCAGCCGAAGTTAGTCCAATAAGCGACTTACTTATACCAACTAGCGATAGTTTAATGGATGTATAAGTATATTGAGATGAGTGGGGTTTTACCGCCCAATAGACTTACCAGCTAATTCGCCCCTAGAATTAGCAAGAAATATAGCGTCAATAGAACGCTATGCGCCTTAAGTCTTCCTGGTGGTTTCCTCGTATATATTTTACGCAGGTTAAGACTTAGCAATTTAAATCAAATGCTAACAAGTGCAGCTAATTAACACTGGTTAATTTGGCGGCACCTTTGTGATTGATTTTATAATTACGCCCATGTAATTATGCTCAAGTAATGCGCCTGCCTTGCGAAGATGAAATTTATTTATGACTGATCAAAAAACTGAAACTGTAACTGAACCTGTAGCTTTTGCCTCTTTAGGTTTACCTGAAAACTTATTATCCGCTGTTCTTTCTATTGGTTTTAACGCAGCTACCGATATTCAAGCACTTACCATACCGCCATTGCTTGAAGGTAAAGATGTATTAGGCGAAGCACAAACAGGTACTGGTAAAACAGCCGCCTTTGGTTTACCTGCCTTAGCAAAAATTGATACTTCAATTAGAAAACCACAATTAATGGTGTTAGCACCTACACGTGAATTAGCAATGCAAGTTGCTGAAGCAATTGAATCTTTCGGTAAAGACATGAAAGGATTACGTGTTGCTACCTTGTACGGTGGCCAATCATACGGACCACAATTTCAACAACTAGAGCGTGGAGCACAAGTTGTTGTTGGTACACCAGGTCGTTTAATGGACCATTTACGTCGTAAAAGCCTTAAATTAGATAACTTACGTGTTTGTGTGCTTGATGAAGCCGATGAAATGTTAAACATGGGTTTCTTAGAAGATATCCAATGGATCTTGGATCACTTACCAAAAACGACTCAAATGTGTTTGTTCTCTGCGACTATGCCACCAGCGATTCGTAAAATTGCTAACCGCTTCTTAAAAGATCCTGAGCATATTAAAGTAGCTGCTGTTAAAAAAGCAAAAGCTAATATTACTCAGTACGCATGGAAAGTTAGTGGCATCACTAAAATGACCGCGTTAGAGCGTATTGCAGAAGTCGTTGAATATGATGCAATGATTATATTTGTACGTACTCGTAATGATACCGTTGATGTTGCTGAAAAATTAGAGCGTGCTGGTTACCCTGCATTAGCATTAAATGGTGACATGAACCAAGCACAACGTGAACGTTGTATTGATCAAATGAAATCAGGTAAATCTTCGATTTTAGTTGCTACTGACGTTGTTGCTCGTGGTTTAGATATCCCTCGTATCTCATTAGTTATTAACTATGATTTACCAGGTGATAACGAAGCATATGTTCACCGTATCGGTCGTACTGGTCGTGCTGGTCGTGAAGGTATGTCAATTTCATTTGTACGTCCACGTGAAATGTACTCAATCCGTCACTATGAGCGTTTAACGTCTGGTACCGTACTTGATTACCAATTACCAAATATTCAAGAGATTGGTAAAATACGAATTGAGCGTACTCGTGTTGAAGTAGCTAAAATTGTTGCAGATAAAGATATCTCAGCAATGCGTGAAATTGTTGAAGGTATGGCTGCAGAGTCAGAAGTTTCGATGATTGACCTAGCCGCAGCTTTACTTTTCCAAAAGCAAATGAAGCAACCTCTTCAACCAAAAGAAGATCCTAAGCCACGTCGTGATGCACGTGAACGTAACGATAGAAATGATCGTGGTAATGATCGTAATAGTCGTGGTAATGACCGTGGTAGAGATAACCGCCGTGATGCACGTGGTGAAAAGGGTAATAATCGCGGACAGCGTGAAGAAAGACCTCGCAAAGAAAAAGTAAACCGCAATGATGTTGATTGGCAGACTTACCGTTTAGAAGTTGGTAAAGAGCATGGTGCACGTCCAGGTGATATCGTTGGCGCTATCGCTAATGAAATATCATTAGATAGCAGCTATATCGGTGCTATTAACTTGCATGATAAACATAGCTTTGTTCAATTACCTAAAGGTATTCCGACAGACTTGTTTAATCAATTGAAAGGTGTGCGTGTTCGTCGTCAACCTCTTGCGATTACAACTTCAGAAGAAGCGGTAGTTAGTCAAAAACGTGCTCCTCGTCGTACTGAACGTGCACCACGTCATAGCTAAAATGCATTAATTGTTATCTTTTAAAAAGCGCCTTATGGCGCTTTTTTTGTTTTATATTATTGATATATACAGTTTTAGTGATTTTTCTGCTAAAAAGTAACACTTTTTAACTTACTTACCTTGTTTGCTCATCACATTATCTATTACTATAGAGCCACTTAAAAAGTAGCACACTTAACTGTAGTTAATAATAAATATAGCAATGTCTGAAGTATCGCCACACTCATCACCAGCTCATCATTTTAATATTCGTGTTTATTACGAAGATACAGATGCGGGCGGCATTGTCTATTATGCGAACTATTTGAAATTTTTTGAGCGAGCTCGAACGGAGTGGCTTAGAGAAATAGGTATTAATCAAGAATTCTTTTTGCAACAAAAGTTAGGTTTTGTGGTCAGAAAAGTTGAAATGGATAACCTTGCCTCGGCAAAACTCGATGACTTACTCGAGGTAAGTTCCACCATAATAACCTTGAAACGCGCTAGTTTAGTGTTTCAACAACAAATAACTAACCAAGCTAAACAAGTGCTATGTACAGCAAAAATACGCATTGCTTGTGTTAACTTTAGTCAGAATAAACCCTGTGCTATTCCAGAATCAATACTAGGAGCGTTTAAACGTGTCAGCTGAAATATCTTTTTTCCATCTTTTTTTAGAAGCAAGCATCTTAGTGCAATTTGTCATGCTTGTTTTATTAACCTTCTCTATTGTTTGTTGGGCAATGATTTTTCAACGCAGAAAAATTATCCGCACTGCGGGAGCAGAATTGAAAGCTTTTGAAGATAAGTTTTGGAGCGGTGCAGATTTAAGTAAATTGTACAGCGAAATATCTGCCAAACCTCAGGTTCAAGGTATTGAAAGTCTTTTTGTTGCTGGCTTTAAAGAATTTGCTCGTTTAAGAAAGAGTCATATAGATAACCCTCAAATTATTGTAGATGGTACACATCGTGCGATGCGTGTTGCCTTATCTCGTGAAGTTGATGGTTTAGAGACACATCTGCCCTTTATGGCGACTGTTGGCTCTATCAGTCCATACATCGGTTTATTTGGCACAGTATGGGGCATTATGAACTCATTTATTGCCTTAGGAGCCGTTAAACAAGCTACATTACAAATGGTTGCGCCAGGAATAGCTGAAGCACTTATCGCTACAGCAATGGGTTTATTTGCCGCTATTCCTGCGGTTATGGCTTTTAACCGTTTTAGTCATAAAGTTGAAAAGCTTGAGAATAGCTATGGCAACTTTATGGATGAGTTTTCAAGTATATTACAACGTCAATCGGCCGCTGAGCAATCTACTAAGTAGGGCATTACTATGTACCAAAGAGTTAGACGCCGCAAAGTGGCTGAAATTAATGTTGTTCCCTACATTGACGTTATGTTGGTGTTGTTGATCATCTTTATGGTAACAGCACCCTTAATTACTCAAGGGGTAAAAGTGGACTTACCACAAGCAGAAGCAGAGCCACTTGATGAAGACAGTAAAACACCGCTTGTTGCCAGTGTTGATGCTCAAGGACGTTACTACTTAACTGTGGGGGCTAATGATAAAGAGCCAATGTCAGCAGAAGAAGTTGCGGTATTAGTTAAGGCACACTTAGCGGTTGAACCCGGTACTCCGGTTGTTGTTAATGGTGATGGTGCTGTTTCTTATGATGCGGTTATACAACTGATGGTGATGTTACAAACAGTTGCGGGTGTGCCTTCGGTAGGACTAATGACAGATTCGGTGGAGGATTAACGTGTCCCAGCAATCAAGCGCTCTTTTTAGTGTCAAATCACCTTATTTTAAAGCATTGTGGCTGAGTATCGCTCTGCATGTTTTTTTACTTCTTGGTTTATTTGCGGGGGACTTTTCTTCAATACCTAAACAAACACCAACGCCAGCGCAACACTCTGGTGAGCCGATCAAAGCGGTAGTGGTTGATAAAGCAAAGCTTGAGAAAGCGATAAATAAGATTAAAAAGCAAAAGAACCAGCAACGAGATGCCGAAAATAAGCGACTTAAAGCGGTTGAAAAACGTGCATCTGATGCCAAAAAGCGTCGGGTAAAAGAACAAGCGCGCATTAAAAAACTAGAAAAACAACGTAAACAAAAAGAACAAGAAAAAATTGCAGCAGATAAAGCGGCCAAATCCTCTAAAGCGAAGGCTGCCACAGCTGAAAAGATACGTAAGCAAAAAGAACAAGAAAAACAAGTTGCAGAAAAAGCAGCTGCCACCGCACGTAGTAAACGTTTGAAAGAAGAAGCTGATGCTAAAAAAGCGGAAGAAATACGCCTTGAAAAAATTGCCGAGCGCAAGCGTCAAGAAATAGCAGCGAAAGAACAAGCTATTCAAGATGCAATGTTAGCGGAGCAAATGGCTAATGAAATGGCAACACGTAATCAAGCTAGACAACAACAAGTGATGACCGAAGTACAGCGTTATTCAGCGTTGATCACACAGCGTATTAGCCAATATATGATTACGGACCGCAGCACAATGGCTGAAAAATCTTGCCGGTTAACTATAACACTGGCGTCTTCGGGCTTTGTTATTAATGTAAAAGTAGGGAAAGGGGATAAAGTGGTGTGTGATGCAGCTAAAATTGCGATTGCTAAAGCCGGTACTTTACCGGTATCTAAGGACCCTGAAGTATTTAAAGAAATGCGTGAAATAGCCGTAACGGTAACGCCAGAGTTTTAGCGTTGTTGATTGCATCGGGCTTGGTTGTACGATTACTAATACCAATGGCACTAACTAATTATCGCTGAGTGGCTAATTAGTTAATGTATCTGGTATTAAAGACATTAAATCGGTTTAATATTGATAGCAGTATAAAGCGCTATTAAAAGGAAAAGTAATTAAAATATGAAATTATTATCAAGTGTACTATTTGGCGCTATTATTGCGCTAACTTCAGTTAAAGCAATGGCTGCATTAGAAATTGTAATCACTGGAGGAGTAGATAGTGCACGTCCAATCGCTATTGTGCCGTTTAAATGGACAGGTAAAGGCGAGCGTCCGGATTCTTTGTCACAAGTTATCAGTGATGATTTGCTGCGTAGTGGTAAGTTCAGTCCTCTTACTCAGGACAAATTCCCACAAACTATTTTAGATGTTAATAGTATTGATTATAGTGCTTGGGCAAACTTGGGTGTAGAAGCGGTTGTTGCAGGTGAGATTTCTGAGATTGAACCGGGTCGTTACCAAGTAAGTTATCAATTAGTTGATGTAATACGAGGTCAAATCACTGGTGGTCAAACGTCAATGTTAAGTAATGGTGAGTTAGTTAATTCTAAAGACCACATTCTGGCAAAGAGTAGTGCCAATATTCAACTTAATCAGGCTAGACGTTACGCTCATAGCATTAGTAATGTTATTTATGAGAAACTTACCGGTAGTAGAGGAGCATTTTTAAGTAAAATAGCTTACGTTATTGTTCGCGATCAAGGAAAGTACCCATATCAGCTTGCCTTTGCCGATTATGATGGTTTTAATGAACATGTATTGTTAAGTTCTAAAGAGCCATTAATGTCACCATCTTGGCGTTCTAATGGCGAGCAGTTAGCTTATGTTTCTTTTGAGAATCGTCAAGCTCAGATTCATACCATTGATATTTATAGTGGAGAGAGAAAGTTAATTAGTTCTTTTTCAGGTATAAATAGTGCCCCACGTTTCTCTCCCGATGGGAAGAGTATGGCGATGGTTCTGTCAAAAGATGGCAATCCTGACGTATATGTTATGGAGTTAGCGACGATGAAATTACGTCGCATAACCCGAAATAGAGCTATTGATACCGAACCAAGTTGGACTCCTGATGGTAATTCATTGATATTTAGTTCAGAACGGGGTGGAAAACCACAGCTATATCGCGTAGATTTAGCCGGGGGAAAAGTAAGACGATTAACGTTTGATGGTGAAATGAACCTAGGAGGTTCGGTAACACCGGATGGTAAACAACTGATTATGGTAAATAGAACGCGCGGCAAATATCGTTTAGCAAAACAGGAGCTGTCTTCTGGTTTGTTTCAGGTATTAACTAAAACTCGTCTTGATGAGTCGCCGAGTGTGTCACCTAACGGTGGTATGATCATATATAGCACCTTGCATAATAATCGACAAGTGTTGGGTTTAGTGTCGGTAGATGGTCGCTTTAAAGCAAGATTGCCAGCACTTGATGGTCAAGTGAAAGCTCCTGCTTGGTCACCATTTTTATAATAATAATATATACAAAATAATTTATTAAATTTTAACTTATAATTTTAGAACAAAGGAAAATAAAATGCGCTTTAATAACATAGTAAAATGCTTAGCAATTGCTTTACCTCTTACCGTATTATCAGCTTGTAGCTCAAACTCAGATACAGATGAGAACAGCCAAGTAGATACAAATGCTCAAGTAACTCAAAATGCTGAAGATGCTAAAAAAGCGGAAGAAGCTGTAAAAGTTACTGCAGCAAAACGTGCTGCTGAAATTGAAGAACAAAAACGTCAAGAGTTGGATAAGCTACGTGCAGAACATATCGTTTATTTTGACTTTGATGTATCAAATGTAAATGAGCAGTACTCTGCTGTTTTAGATGCACATGCAAAATTCTTAAACGCTAACACAGACGTTAAAGTTTTGATTGAAGGTCATGCCGATGAGCGTGGTACTCCAGAATATAACATCGCATTAGGCGAACGTCGTGCTAAGTCAGTAGTTACATACCTAACAAACATGGGTGTTCCTGCAAACCAACTAACCGTTGTTAGCTATGGCGAAGAAAAACCAATGGTTAAAGATCGTAGCGAAGATGCTTTTGCTAAAAACCGTCGTGCAGTTTTAGTTTACTAATACTATTTAGCCTCACATAAGCAGGTAACTGAATGAAACTAAATAAAGTTTTATTTGGCATGATGTTTACAGCTAGCGCCCTTAGTGCGTTAGCTGTAGCTAAAGCGCCAGTCATTGATGTTAACGCCAATTCTATCGACTCTGCTGCGTTAACAGAGCAATTAACTTCCTTATCACGTAAATTAGACTCACGTAATAAGGCTCAAGTGAACATTCAACGTCAGTTGGATTTATTACAAAGCGAAGTGAACGAACTTCGTGGTGTAACAGAGTTACATACTCATCAATTAAGCCAAGTAGTAGAGCGTCAGCGGGAGCTTTATCAAGAAATAGATAAACGCATCAATGAAGTGCTTGAAACAACCAGTAAAACGGCCTTAATTGCTAGTCAGTCGAGTGCAAATGTTAGTGCATCGGTTGAACCATCTAGGTATAGCGATAATTTAACTGAGAATGAAGCTTATGATCGTGCTCTTAACTTAGTTTTAAAAGATAAACGTTACCAACAGGCGATCCAAGAATTCCAAGCGTTTAATAAAACTTTCCCAAAATCTAGTTATGCACCTAACGCGCATTATTGGTTAGGGCAGTTACTTTTCAATCAAGGAGAGCTAGCGCAAGCAAGCCTAGAGTTTCTGGTTGTTGTAAATAAACATAAAGAGTCAACCAAGCGTCCTGATGCGTTATTAAAACTTGCAATGGTAGCTCAAAAGCAGAAGGAGACTAAAACGGCGATTGCTAGTTATCAACAATTGTTAAAAGAGTATCCTGAATCTACAGCGGCTAAGTTAGCCAAGCCTCGCTTAGCAAACTTACTTAAATAGTTACCACTAATGGCAATGAGCAGTATTACCTTGCCGATTAATGTAGCTCATTGCTGCGTTTTTATACGAACAGAGAATAATATCAATAAAAACGAAATTTATTGTTGCACTTAAAAATATTATGAGTATTATATGCCCCGCATTGAGGCAGTGACTCATTGCAACGTCGGCCGTTAGCTCAGTTGGTAGAGCAGTTGGCTTTTAACCAATTTGTCGAAGGTTCAAATCCTTCACGGCCGACCACTTTCTAACTTAAGTAAGAACATATTGATGTTGTACTTGAGTTGAATAAAAGTCTCCTTGTCATAAATGATGATGGAGCAAGTAAAATAACATGTAAATCTTGTATCGGCCGTTAGCTCAGTTGGTAGAGCAGTTGGCTTTTAACCAATTTGTCGAAGGTTCAAATCCTTCACGGCCGACCAATTCAAGACTACTATTTTACTCGTACCAAGTTCGGCCGTTAGCTCAGTTGGTAGAGCAGTTGGCTTTTAACCAATTTGTCGAAGGTTCAAATCCTTCACGGCCGACCACTTTCAAACTTAAGTAATAACTTATTAAGTATTACTTAAGTTGAATAAAAGTCTCCTTATCGTTAAAAATATTGGAGCAAGTAAACTTAAAATATATATCTTGTATCGGCCGTTAGCTCAGTTGGTAGAGCAGTTGGCTTTTAACCAATTTGTCGAAGGTTCAAATCCTTCACGGCCGACCAACTCAAGATTGTCATTTTAAAATTAGTATTTAGTTCGGCCGTTAGCTCAGTTGGTAGAGCAGTTGGCTTTTAACCAATTTGTCGAAGGTTCAAATCCTTCACGGCCGACCACTAAAATACTTTTGTTTACTATCATTAAGATCGGCCGTTAGCTCAGTTGGTAGAGCAGTTGGCTTTTAACCAATTTGTCGAAGGTTCAAATCCTTCACGGCCGACCACTCTTAATGGTAAACTTCTCGAAAATCCAATCTGTATAACTACTTATCACCAATGTCTTAATTCACCATCTAACCTAGATGATTCAATATACCGTTAGTATTAAATTTCGTTATCGTTATCAAGTAACACATATTGTTGTTTTCTAAAGTTCTTTTAATATCCCCCTTTTACTAAGTGCCTACGCTACATATTCTGTGCTACACATTAGTGGCCGTTTCCCTTATAATTGCCGCGTTTTAATATGTCCTGAATTAGAGAGAACTCATGAGTGTAAGTAATACCGCGGTCGATTTTGATTTCCAATTTCCAGCTAAGCCAAAGCCTTTAGACAATGATGAAAAGGCACAATATATAGCGAAAATTAAACAGCTGCTGATTGAAAAAAATGCCGTATTAGTTGCTCACTACTACACAGATCCCGAAATTCAAGCCCTTGCTGAAGAAACAGGCGGTTGTGTTGCCGACTCTCTAGAAATGGCTCGTTTTGGTAAACAACATCCTGCAGAAACATTAATTGTTGCCGGTGTTAAGTTTATGGGCGAAACCGCTAAAATATTAACCCCTGAGAAAACAGTGTTAATGCCTGAACTTGAAGCAACTTGCTCGTTAGACTTAGGTTGTCCTATTGACGAGTTCTCAGCGTTTTGTGATGAACACCCTGATCACACTGTTGTCGTTTATGCTAACACCTCCGCTGCGGTTAAAGCACGTGCTGACTGGGTAGTTACTTCAAGTATTGCCCTTGAAATTGTTGACATGCTTGAGAGTGAAGGTAAACCTATTTTATGGGGACCTGATCGTCACTTAGGTGCCTATATCGAAAAAGAAACTGGCGCAGAGATGTTAATGTGGCAGGGCGCTTGTATCGTACATGACGAATTCAAAGCCAAAGCATTACAAGACCTTAAAACGCAATTCCCAGATGCAGCCGTTTTAGTTCATCCTGAATCACCATTAAACGTAGTTGCCCTTGCTGACGCGGTGGGTTCAACAAGCCAATTGATTAAAGCCAGCCAAGATATGCCAAATCAGCACTTTATTGTTGCTACCGATAAAGGCATATTTTATAAAATGGAACAAGCGAGCCCTAATAAAACATTTATTGCCGCACCAACAGGCGGTAACGGCGCAACCTGTAGAAGTTGTGCTAATTGCCCATGGATGGCTATGAATGGACTTAAATCAATTGCAGATGCTTTAGAGAGCCCTGTAGGCAAAGAAATATTTGTAGATGAAACCTTAGCAAAAGAAGCGACTGTCTCACTAGACAGAATGTTAAACTTTGCAGAAGAGCATAAGTTAAAAGTTAAAGGTAATGCTTAGATTTCATATTTATCGATTTATGAGTAAATAAACAGCAATCAGACGCTTTATTAAAGATTAAGTAAAAATAGCCTTGCACCAGCGAGGCTTTTTTTTTACCATAGCGCTGTAAAATCTGGTGAGCTGGCCGAGTGGCTGAAGGCGCACGCCTGGAAAGCGTGTAAAGGTTTATCCCTTTCGAGAGTTCGAATCTCTCGCTCACCGCCATACAATAAATAAAACGGGCACCTCGATTGAGGTGCCCGTTTTGCTTTATAACAAAAAATTCAACTTACACCTGCCGTTATTCCCAATCCCTTTAAACAACACACTCTGTGTTATGCAATTAATTACGCAAATTGCATTTGATTAAATGACACTATCAGCATTGGCTCAGCTCCGTTTAGAAGGACTGCCTCGCTAGGTTATGGGCAATAGTTTCGCCTGAACTAATAATTAGCGATTCAAAAGACAGCAACATAAATTAGCAGACTTAAATAGTGCGACTTATAAAGTCAACGCTGATATTTGGTGTCATATGAAAGAGCTAATAAACTCTTTAACTTCGTTAAAAAATAAGCTTACTAAGTAAATGGTAATAATATTTATAATTGTCGCCTTATGATATTGACTTTATTGGAACTTTTGCTATTTTTTAGTTATCAATCATGATAGTAAATAAAAATACAACTAAGGAAGATACATGAAAAAAAGTATTGTAAGAATGGCTGTAATGGCCACATTAACTGCAGGATTAACAGGAACACTGACTGGTTGTATTGGTAGTAACGCAGTAACGGCTAAACTAATGAAGTTTAATGTTGAGGTGGTAGATAATCGCTATGCACGTGGCGGTGTTAATATGCTTTTAGCACCAGTTTATGCAATAACAGTTGCTGTTGATTATGTGCTTTTCAATTCAATTGAATTTTGGGCGGGTAAAAATCCATTAAATGGTAAACCACATATCTTTGATAGCAAAGTGAAAACCATGATAGAAGTAAATAAAGATTTAGACCCTTCTTTAACAGAAGCTCCGATTGACCCTATTTCTAAATTAGAGGTGACTGATAAAGCGGTTTATACCGCACAAGTAACACCGATTGATAAAAATACCTTAGAGTTTAACATCACTTACAATACCGGTGAAACAGCCCTTTTACGTGGTGAAAAAGATGGCGAAATGGTTAGCTTTTATATGAATGATGAGTTTGTAACTAAAGTGTCTATGACTGACTTAAATGCTTATGTAGAAAACAAAGCTTAATGTTAATTATTAATTAATATTGCCGCTAAATAAAAACGCTAACCTTGGTTAGCGTTTTTATTTAGCTTAAAGGGGTTGTTTGGATGGAAAAATAGTATTTATCATTACCATTCTGTTCGCTTATTTTGCAGAATCTGTCATTTGATGAATATGTACATCACGCTGTGGGAATGGAATTGAAACGCCTTGCTCATCAAATGCCTCTTTTACTTGTCGGGTAATATCCCAATACACATCAAGATAATTCTCTGTTTTGACCCAAGGGCGACAAACAAAGTTAACAGAGGAATCGGCTAACTGGCTTACTTTTATAATGGGAGCAGGGTGCGCTAATACCAACTCATGTCTGCTAACCACATCCAGCATAATACTTTCTGCTTTAGCCATATCGTCACCATAGCCAATACCAAAAACAAGATCTACTCGGCGGGTTTTACTACCTGTTACATTAACAATAGTGGTACCCCATATATTGTTGTTTGGTACTACTAAATGTTGATTATCAAAGGTTTTAATCGAAGTAGATAATAAAGTCATTGAGTGAACAGTACCTGTTACGCCATCAATTTCGATTATATCGCCAACATCAAATGGTCGGTAAATTAAGATAAGCATGCCACTGGCAAAATTACTTAAGGTACTTTGTAGTGCTAAACCTACTACTAAACCGGCAGCACCAATCAGGGCTAATACCGGGCCAACATTTATTTCTATTAACGTTAGTGAAACGATAAAACCAATGACCAAGATAATGCGGCGCACAGATACTTTAATAAATTGCTTCAATAAGGTCGATAAATTGCTGTTGCGACTAAGAGCTGCATCAGTAAGTTTACCTGCTGTTCTAGATAATACATACACCAAAGCCAGCGCTAAGAAAAACTTGATGATATTAGCTAACCAACGTAAACCACCATCTTGTGACATCATCCAGCCTTGAATAGTCAACCAAGCTGCGCTGCTATCGGTTAAATCAACAGTAGTACCTGATAATGCATTAGCATACAGATGCAACTCAGTAGCGTCGCCACCCTTAGTCTCCCAATTACTAAGTACTAATCGAAAGCGTTCTAATACATCGTTTTTGTCAGCATGCAATTGAGTCAGATTTTTGATTAAATTCTTACGTCTCTTTTGCAACTTATCACTATATTTATCGGCTTTTTCGGCTAACTCACTCAGAGATTCTGGCGTTTTAGACATCGATTCTACCACGGCTTCTGCTTTGCTCGACTCTAAATCTTTGGCAAGTGTATTCATTTCAGCCAGATCTTCTCTCAACTCTTCAGCTGCTGCTTTATCGCCTTTACTTTGTTTAATAAGCTCGACACTTTCAGTACTGAGGTCCGAAATTTCTTGGGCTGCTAAGATCCTTCTCTGCCTCTGGCTAACAAGTATCTCTGCCTCACTAACAATGAGGGCTTTATCTTTGAGCAAGTGAAGCCAAGCATTAACCTCTACAGACAGCTCTGTTTTAGTTAAGGGAATAAGGGAGAACTCTAATTCACCAAGGTCAATATTTACATCCTTGGCTGTGTTAGCTTGATAAACTTTATCACTATTTTCAGCTAAAGCCGTTGTCGCTACAAAACATAATAGCAGGCTGATAAAGCTAAATAATGCAAAAAATAGTTCTTTAAATTTATTGGGGCGAGTGCATTTTGTCATGATATAGACCTAATGATATTTTATTATTTAACGGATAGATTGCTTTACGGTTAGTTATTTTCCATCAAGGAAGGAGCTGCCTGTAAAATATAGCAATAAATGTCTAATTTGTTAAGATTATTAACGATATGGAACAAAAGTCAGATTACCCTCAAAGAAGCTTTATAGCCACTTGGTTTTTCATTGAACTGAAGACTTAAACAATAGTTTACTGGAGTAGCTCTTAAGAGCCTCATTGCTAAGTTTTTGTTAAATCCACGATATATGATAGGTTGTTCAATAAAATAACAGTGATTATGATTTTGTCTTTAGTCTAGTCGAGCGCTTTACAAATTAGATAAACAATAACCACCATCTAACAAGTATGATAACGATAATAATATGATTAAACTCCCTCAAATAGGCCCTGCAGTGCTTGTTACTGCCGCATTTATTGGTCCTGGCACCGTCATCACTGCGACTATGGCAGGAGCAAATTATGGTTTTAGCTTGTTATGGGCTTTAGTTTTTTCTGTTTTTGCTACAATCGTTTTACAAGAAATGGCTGCTCGGTTAGGTGTCGTGACTCAACAAGGGTTAGGTGAAAATATTCGTTTGGCCTGTAAAAGTCGAATAAGTAAATATTTGTCACTATTTTTAGTGGTTGGCGCAATTGTAGTAGGTAATGCTGCTTATCAAGGTGGAAATATTTCAGGGGCAAGTTTGGGCTTAATTCAGTTGTTTGGGCATCTGAATAGTATTGGTTCAATATCAATATGGCCACTCGTGATAGGTATTATTGCCTTAGCTATTTTGGCTTCGGGTAGTTATCAATTTATTGAAAAGTCACTTATTTTATTAGTTGGTATAATGAGTATCGCTTTTTTAACTAGTTTTTTTATGATTGACTTTTCTGTCAGTGAATTTTTATCAGGTCTTTTTATCCCTAGTTTACCAACAGGAGCGACACTGACAGTAATAGCATTGATTGGCACTACCGTTGTGCCTTATAACCTTTTTTTGCATAGCGCCAGTGCTAGTAAAAAGTGGCAGAAAGTTGAACAACTTAGTGACGCACGTAAAGATTTATATATTGCTATACCTCTGGGTGGTTTAATTTCTATCGCTATTGTCTCTACTGCAGCCAGTGCTTTTTTTGGACAACAGATTCAAATTACTAATGCTGCTGATATTGCACCTGCACTGGAGCCCATATTTGGTAACTTATCAGCTTCCTTTATTGCTATTGGTTTGTTTGCTGCGGGTATATCTTCAGCGGTTACTGCCCCCTTAGCTGCGGCATTTGCCTTAAGTGGGCTACTCAATTTAAATAAGCATTTGAACTCTTGGTCCTTTAGAGCCGTTTGGTTTGTGATTTTACTCTTGGGCGTGGTGATATCAACTATCGGCTACAAACCCACAGTAGTTATATGGTTTGCCCAAGTGGCTAATGGTCTTTTGTTGCCATTGATTGCGCTATTTCTGTTATGGATGATGAATAGTCAAGCATTAGGGAAACATCGTAATAATCGCAAGCAAAATGCTTTAGCAGGTATTGTTATTGCTGTTACCTTACTACTTAGTGGACGAAGCTTACTATCTGCATTTGGCCTTCTGTAATATATTTATATTTAGCTATCCATTTCAAGTATTTAGTCTTGTAGTTAGTTCATTTTTTAGTTAGTATGATTTTTAGTCAAAAAGTTGTATTAATGGAATAATAACAATGAACTACGCTAAAGGCCTTCTCCTTGCGGTAATGATGATTTTTACCCTCTCATCGCCGCTAATTCAAGCAACACCTATTGATCCTTGCATGGAAGAAAAATGTATAGTCTATTTCAATAAATGGAAAATCAAGGCGAATGCTAAACGAGTATTAGCTATCTCTGCGCTGGCAGAGCTTTATTATAATGGTTATGGTACTGAAAAGGATCTTTCCAAATCGATTCGGTATTTTCGTAAAGCTTCAAGATATCAATTCGCCTATGCACAATACCGTGTGGGTGTTTTTTATTTAATGGAAAAGGACTTTATTGACAATGAAAAGGGTATTCAATACTTAACTAAAGCAGCAAAAAATGGTCACATTGAGGCTGCCTTTTTGTTAAGTGTTATTTTTGGTACCGGTGATTTAGGCATAAAAGATGTCGGTGAGTCTGATAAGTGGTTAGAGAGGGCATTAAAAATGAAGCACCCTGTAGCGCAAAAATATGCAGACTACCTATATCGTAGCGGTCAGGTAAATAATAACCATTACATGAAAGTTAATAATGTTATCAATGAGTCAAGTGTGATTTCAGTTTCTGCACCGACAACTAAGGAGCATTTCGATTATGAATTCGCTAGCCATAGTATTACTCCCACCATATCAAACAACACCACGGCACAGAGTGTTCAAATTCAACAATGTGAACAGCTATTTAGTTGTTATCAGGTGGATAAAGAAGGTTTTTGGCTTTATGCAAAAAGCCAACAGGGCACTATCAGACAATAATGGTGAAGTGGCTACCACTAATTTGATAGAGTGAATTTATCCATCTAAGAGATAAACTCACCCTATTTGAGTGGAGGAGTTACTTGTTTTGATGAGTATTGGTTAAATTGTTATCAAACCAAGCAACAATGGTTTTTACCAACTGTTTGTCGCTATCCAGTAACGGGTAGCCATGTTTGCTGCCTTTATAAGAAATCATCTTAGAGTTAGGATTTTTAGCTGTTTGAAATAACTGCTGGGCACTGGTGAACGTTCTGCCATCATCTTCAGATGCAATAATCAAGCTTGGTTTTCCTGCGAGAATTTTAGCATAGCGTGAAATGTTTTTATCAGTCTGAGAGGATGAGAAAAAACTGATCGCGCTAATCTTTTCTTTCTCAGCTATCGTGATAGCTTGACTGCCACCACAACTGGCACCAATAATACCAATTTCAGCGTCTTTCCCTGCTTTCTTTTGTAAATAATCAAAAGCGACTTGTACATCATTTGGCCAATGTGAAGACATGGCAGACCATGCTTTACTGCGTTCAGATTTAGGTAATTTGCGTACATTATCCACATTATATTTTTGATTAATGCTTTCACCAAAACCTCTAAAATCGATACTGAGCGCATGAATACCTTGCTGCGCTAACTGTTCACCAATTTTGTTGTACATAGTGCGGTTGTAATTACATTGATGCAACATTAGTACTGCACGCTTATTTTTATTTGGCGCCAAGTTTTTCCCTTGATAGTAATCGGCTTTAAGTGAAAATTTATCGGAGGCAGGTAAGGTAATTTCTGCAGCAAAGCTAGTAAGAGAAATAAATACACTGGCAATTGAAAGTGAGGTAAATAGGTGGCGCATAACTAATCCTTTTTATAGAGGGGCTAAAGAGGTCTTCTTTTAACCTATATGATGCAGACCAGTAAACAAGTATTTTCATTTCAAAAAGATTGTAAATGCTAGCAATCTCTTTGAAAAGCATAGGCTATTATTACTTTAGGCTCATAACTTTACCTAATAATTATCAGGTAAAGTTATGGGGAATTAGCTCATTGAGATAATTGTATCGTCATAATGTCACCTTCAGGCGAAGCCCTTTTGTAAAACAGTGCTTTGCTTCCGTCAGCGTTAAAATCAGTTACTTGAGACCAATCAGGCAATTCCATCACTACTTTATTGACTTGATCTTTTTGGCTATCGCCTAGAGGATATTGCATTAATCTTCTTTTAGGGCCCTCTTTATTTACGGAAAATACTGAGGTGTTAATTACTTTTAATTCACCCGGAACTAAAGCCTCTAAGCTCGAAATTGAACTATTAATGAGTGTGTTTTGTTCATCAATCATATTTTTACTGATTAAACCGCCCAGTTTATAGTCTATTAACAGTAGACTTTCAGCATTTTCATGGTCTTGGGCAAATAGCCCTGCATTTTGTTGGATTAATGTCGGTTGTAAGGTTTCACTATCATATAAATAAATATTAACGTGCTTTTTATGTTCACTGATATATATCCCCGTATCGTCGTTATTCCAAGCTAATGGGTACTTCATGTTAGGAATTTTACTCTCATGGATTGACTTCCCAGTAGATAATGAAATTACGGAGAGTACTAAGTTCTCTTTTTCATAGACTACGGCAAAGTGTTTTTGTGAATGAGATAGTATAGGATTGTGAATAAAGCTTGCTTGTAACTGACTGACTTGTTTGGTTTGTTGACTATCAATGTGATAAGACCAAATTTCATAATACCCGGTGCGATTCGATACAAAATATATAGTGCTATTATCTTTTGAATAAATACCATAGTACTCATTAGCATCACTATTTAATCTCGGTAGTAGGTCTAATGTTTTCAGTTTCACGTCGGCAATAACCTGATTGACGGACGCTTTATAAGTGCTGTAGTAAATTTGACCCTGTTTAAATAGAGCTTGTGTAATGCGTTGTCCACTTGAGCTTGGTAGTATGCTCTTGATAGATTTATCAATTAGGTTTAGTTTCCAAATGCCTTTAGTTGCTGATAATTCACCTGCAATGAGTAAGTTTTCTGCATCGAGTAACGCTATATGATCTACCCAGGAGAACGCTTTAGTGATCGTTGTATATTGGTTACTTTGAAGATCTAATGAGACTATCTCTTTAACATTATCACTCAGATTGAAAAAAAAGAGCTGATGGCCATTACGAGAATATACCTGGTGTCGGATGTCACTTGGCAAGTTAAGTACAGAGTCATGTAAGTAGGTTACTTCATTGCTGATGAGATTTAAGGATTTTAGCTCATATAATTTATTATGTTGGTAGTTATCGTATTCTATGAAGGATACTGTTTCTAGGGTATTGGTTTGAAGTACTAAATTATAAATGGCGTTATCCGACTCATAAATTATTTCAATATCACTTTTTAAATTTCGACGAATGATTTGATATTGATCAGAGACTTTGCGGATATAGAGTAGCGTTTTTTTGTCAGTCCATAGCGGTGATGACTCAACCCATTTATCATTAGTCAGTTGCTCGGGTTGATTGTTACCTAATGTTTTTTGATAAAGATCAATTTGTTTATCATGGCTACCAACATAAGCCATTTTGTTATGGTCTTTATAGAAACTAAAGCTGCTTTCCACCCCTTTGCTTTTTGTCACAGGTAAAATATTTTTTATTGTTAAATAACTTAGTTCTTGAGAAGAGGTTTTTGTCATAAACCAAACGAATACTAAGCTAATCAATAAAAAAGAACAGCTACTGAGTAACCATTTCCATTCCACGGTCCAATGCTTTTTATCCACTAATGCAACAGCGTCGTGGAGGGGATCAATAACAGTGTTGACCTTACCTGGGGGGAAATTCACTTTAGCAATAAATCGATAGCCTTTTTTAGGGATAGTTTCAATGTATTTTGGATTTTTTGCATCATCAGCTAAGGCATTTCTTAAGGAGTAAATGAGCTGAGAAATTACTTCATCACCCACAACCATATTCGGCCATAACTTATCGAAAATTTCACCACGGGTAACCACTTCACCATTTTTACTCGCTAGCAAAATTAATAAAGACATGACCTTAGGTTCAACACGTTTTTCTCGTGACTTTTTTATTAACAAATTGGCTTCTGGAATTACTTCAAAGCCTATAAAGCTGAAATTTTTATTATGAATTTTTGTTGTCAAGATATCTAACCATTTGAATTTAAAAACAATAAAAACAATATGTTTTTTTTAGTTTTTAATTATGTCTATTTACATCACATTAACACAAAATCTAATTGTTAATTGGTTTTTATAAAAAACTTTAACATTACCAAGGCATTGATAGCAGTATTGTTGCTTGGTTTTATAGATAATTTACATTTAAAAGGAAGTGAGATGAAAATAGTAAAACTTGTCAGTGTATTTTTATTACTAGGTATTACAGCCTGCGGTAGTAGCGAAAAAGAAGTTGAACAGGAGCTCCCTGAAGAAGTTAAGGCAGTTAAGGAAGCGACTCAACAACAGGCATCATGTTTGGAGGTAAGTTGTGAAGAATTAAACAAAACACTTATTCAACCAATATACAGTGATGTTATTAACGGCTTAAATATAGGCTTAATTTCATCTATTTATGCCGAGAGTTATATTCAGCATAACTCAGAGATTACTTCGGGTATCAATGGACTAGAAAGCTATTACACTGACATGACGACAGCGAATCCAACTCATGTTGCTACGATTAAACATATGGTGGCGGATGGTGATTATGTTGCCGTACATTGGCATTATGGTGATGATGCAGAAAATGACTTTGTTGGCACTGCATGGGTTGATTTATATAAAGTTACTGATGGTAAAGTTGTCGAACATTGGGATGTTAGTATGGGCTTAAGGGCCAAGACTGAAAGTGGTAATTCAGTTTTTAGCAATTTATATGTTTATCCGGAAAACACTTTCCCTAATAATGACCGAGTGGTTGAGGAAGAAAATAAAGCCATGGTTACAGGATTTTATTTGGACTTATTCAATAATAAAAGCCTTAACTTAATTGAGGAGCTAGTGGACCCTGATTATCTTCAACATAATTTTTGGGTCTCAAATGGCAGTAGCGCTTTATTTAATTTTGTCAGTGAAGGGGATACTGATGGCTTATCTATCTTCATGACATTAGCTGAGGACGATATCGTTTGGACTTTCTCTGGCTCTGGTGCCATTAATTTAAATACAGTCGACTTATGGCGAGTGGATAATACGATGAATAAAATTGTGGAACATTGGGATATATTTTAATCATTACTCTGAACTTGGAGTCATGTAAACTTGATAAAAAAGGATGCTAGAGCATCCTTTTTTATTTCACCATTTAATACGGCTGTCTCTCAATATAAAGGTAATTATTCGGCTTTAATTGCAGGAGAAGGCACTGTTGCTAAACCATTATAAAAATTCATTACCTGTTGGCCTTGTTCATTCTTATCGATAGAGAAATAAGACAAACTGCCTTCGTAATAAAAGCTATTTTCTGACATCGCATGAATAACCCATTTTCGGCCATCATCACGTTGTGAGTATGTGACATTATTCTCAAAGGTTAATGTGCGTTGTGATTCATCATTCACTTGATAAGTGCCCATCATTGCTTTGATTTTATTGTCAGAAATCTTTACTGCTGTGAAGTCTGGAACCTCAATATTTAATGCTTTAGCCGCTAAAAGTAAGGCAATATCTTGTGGATTACTTTCAGAATCACTGTTGCTTAACACTGCAACATAAAGATCTTTTTCAGGGATATAAAAAGCGTGGGTAACAAAACCGTGAATACCACCACCATGTCCAATGGCGCTATATTCACTGATTTCGTACCGTCCTAAACCAAAGCCGTAATCAGAGGTGCTTTTGTCATTTAATACAAAGGGAATAGTCATTGCTTTATAGCTAGCTTTGGAAAGTAAAGTACCATTTCTAAGCGCAGTAAACCAAATGTTCAAATCATCAACGGTTGATAACAGTGAACCTGCAGCATGTGGCCACATCATATTGATTGGATCGGCATTCACTACACCGTGCTCTGAACGTGAGTAACCAGCAGCACGATTAGTAATGAGCTGAGTTCCACCAAATGAACTGTTTTTCATGTCTAGCTTGGCAAATATATCTTGCTCAATAAAGTCTGCGTAAGATTTATTACTGGTCACTTCGATGATTTTACCAAGCAATACATAACCGGTATTTGAATATCGCATTGCTTCACCCGTTTTTAAAGCCATCGGGTGTTTAGCAAACTCTTTTAACATATCATCAAGTGTTGTCTCTGTGGATATTAGGTTTCTCCAAATATTTTCGTCTTCGGTGTAATTAGCGATACCAGAAGTATGACTTAATAAGTTTGCAATACTAACCACTTGCCCTTCGGTGGGGAAATCAGGTACGTACTTGTGAATATCATCATTAACGGATAACTTGCCTTGCTCTGCAAGCATCATAATAGCGGCGGCAGTAAATTGTTTGGTAATTGAACCTAGGCGAAAGATACTATCAGTTTTCAAAGGGACTTTAAGCTCAATATTGGCCATGCCGCGCGCGCCTTTGTAAAGTATTTTACCGTGTTGGCTGACTATAGCTGCAGCGCCCGGGCCATCAACATGGATGAAAGAGCTTAATACCTTTTCATAGTCCACATTTGTTACGGCACTTTTTTTCTCAGCGGCAGATGAGGTATTGATACTGATTAGGAGAACAGTACATAAGGTTATTATTTTTATCATAGTGTGATTCCGAGTAGGTAATATTACAAAATATTTACAATTTCACACTTTCATAACAACTTTTCAAGTTTAATTCTGTCGCTAAATGTTTCCTCTATTACCAAGGGTAAAATAAAGGCGCCCAGAAAAAGCATTGATTAACTTAATAATTGCGGTAACTTTATGATTACTTGTAAACCAGAATTTTCCTGGTTTTCAGCGTATATTTCACCATGGTGCAAGTGAATAGCCTGCTGGGCAATAGCTAAGCCTAAACCGGTACCGCCAGTACTTCGCTCTCTACCATCAGCAACACGAAAAAAGGGGCTAAATAACTGAGTAATCATATCATTAGGTACACCCGGACCTTGATCAGAAACCGTCAGCCGTATATGTTTATTTTGAAGTGATAAGTCGACAATCACCACCGCATCATTGGTAGAGTATTTTACTGCATTGTTAATAACGTTGCTGATAGCACTGGCAAGTAACTTACTGTCGGCTAGAAGTGCGCAGCGAGCTTCCCTTAGGTATTTAATCGTGACATTTTTGCTATTGGCAAAATATTGGCAGTCATTAACCACATGCTCTATTAAGCTATTTAGTTCAACCTCATCAGGAACAAAAGCATTATGACTATGCTCAAGCCTAGATAGAGTTAACACATCAGCGATCATTTCGTCTAAGCGCTCGACCTCTTTTTCACAGCGCGATAAATGTTTTTGTTGCTCTTTTATATTGCCGACATTCTTTTCTGCGAGCGCAATGGCTAATTGCAGGCGAGTAAGCGGTGATCTAAGTTCATGAGAAACATCGCCTAACAAACGTTGATGGGCGGTAATATTATTTTCTAATTGTTCTGCCATTTGATTGAAGCTGCGGGCGAGGGCGCCGAATTCATCTGTTCGTTTGTCAAACTTGTTTATACGTGTGGCTAACTTACCTTGACCAATTTCTTCACTTGCTTTTTGTAAGGCGATTAATGGACTACTAAAACTTTTAGCAAGTAACCAACAACATAAAAAACTAATGGCGAGTAGAAATATAAGCCGTATAGCAAAAGGTAACTGCTTGACTAAGTTGACTAATTGTTTGGGCTCTAACTTAGTCGCAATAAATAACTGAAAGTGTTGACCGTTAATGACAATCGGCTGTGAAGCTGTTACTTGAGTAAAGGCAAAATCAATAGTGACAGGGTTCTCCAATGAATTACTTTGTAAATAACCTTTTACTTTAGACCATATACGTTTTCTAGGAGCATAAACCTTGTTGGTCTTTAGGTTTTTGATAAGTAATTTTTGCTGATGTTTTTGATAAAATCTATGGGGAATTGCAGCAATTCGAACTTGTTTTTTATGAGTTAATTTTTTCTGGAGTTGGGTTAATAGCTTTAATTGTTGTGGATTAGCCTGTTCCTGAGTGGGGTTATGTTTAAATTGCATAGTGACTAGATAGCTAAGCAATACCGAGATAAGGATGACTAACCAAAAGGCGAAAAACAACTTTAAGCTGATACCCAAAGTAAACTTTTTGTACCATGGGTCAGACGGATTAAGCATAGTTATTGCTCTCCTTGTAGAAATACATAACCTGCACCGCGCACTGTTTTAAACTTATCAATGGGGTTAATGGCAAGTAGTTTTCTACGTACATTACCAACATGCACATCAACCGTTCTATCATAAGGACTGAGTTTGCGCTGCAACACTTGCTCTGAAATTTCTGCCTTGCTAACAATCATACTGTGATGATCAAACATATAGGTTAATACTAAGTATTCTGTACCGGTTAATTCAAGTAAGCTATTTTGACAAAAAATTTCACGGGTTGCTTTATTAATCCTAACTTGATTAATGACCAAATCTTCAGTACTGATATTTTTTTCAATGGGGCTCTGGCTTTTTACAATCTCAATGCGCCTAAAAATAGCATTGATGCGGGCCAGCAACTCACGGTGTTTAAACGGTTTTGATAAATAATCATCAGCACCTAACTCGAGCCCTAAAATCCTATCGTTATCATCACCTCTCGCTGTTAACATCAAAATGGGTATTTTGTGATTACCACCAAGCGCTTTTAATACTTCAAAGCCATTGAGTGTGGGCATCATGACATCAAGTAATATTAAATCAAAACTATCATCAAAGGCCTTTGCTAAACCGCTGGCGCCGTCTAAACAAGAGGTTACTTTGATGTTTTCACTGGCAAGGTATTCGGTCAGTAGCTCAGCGAGTTCGTCATCATCATCTATTAACAAAATGTGTTTAGGTAGAATCTTTGTCATATGAAACCTGCATTTATCGGTGGAGGCCTAACTGCCAGCAGTAGTGCTATAGCTTTAGTTTACGCGATTTCTTCTACGCAGAAAATAACTTTACACAGCTTTACATAGTCTTGCACTGCTTTGCAAAAAGGCTAGGTATACTAAGGTTGAAATTAACGTTTACTGGACCTTGAACACATAAGTAAATTAATCATCAATATTCAATCACCCATACTCAAGAAGGATTTACCCAATGAAAAGTAGCTTTAATAAAATAGCCCTTGTCACATCACTTTGCAGTTCGCTTATCTTATCAACGGCTAGTTTTGCCGAGGGAGATAAGTCAGGTCATCATCATGAAGTGGGGCAGGGAATAAGCCAACAACAGATGAGTGAGAAGATGTTTGCTAAACTCAGTCGTAAACTTGGCTTGTCTGAAAGTCAACAAGCCGAATTCAAGGCTCTTAAAAGTGAAGAAAAGTTGAAGATGCAATCGTTAAAGCCTTCAATGAAGGCATTTCGAGAGCAAGTGAAAAGCTTAATGTCCGCCGATAGTTTTGATGAGCCTGCTTTTATTGAACTGCAAGCTAACAACCAAGATGTCTTTGCAACAATGGCGCTGATTAAAGCGAAAACTAAATTTGCGATGAAAAGTATATTAACGACCGAACAGCTTGAAAAATTTCGTTCGATGAAACATAAGCGCTCACGTAGGTAATTTCACAGGTAACTATGTAGTTGATAAGCACCTCAGTAGGGTAGAAAGCAAAGGGTTAGCGACCTAACCCTTTGATAAAAATCCGACTTAGGTCGGACTTTTTTATGCCTGTTTACTTGTGTACAGTTTTAACTCTAAGATGGCACTGCCATCTATTTATCTTGATAAATAATCAATAGCAAAACTGTCTACTTACTTGAAAAACCCGAAAAAACCTGCCAAATTTATAGCAATAAAGTGATACGTTTGTTAAATCTCAGTTTAACAACCCCCTGTTTGAGTAGAGCACTTGAAAGCACATAACTTTTTAAATAATTTGAAATTATCCATTAGTAAGAAGATATTCTTAGGCTTTGGCCTACCTGTGTTATTGATGCTGCTTGTTTTAGTACTTTTATTTACCAGTTCAGAGCAACAACTCACTACGGCTAAATGGGTTGAGCATACCCATGAGGTTATCTCAAAAGGACATGAATTAACCAAGTTGTTAGTTGATATGGAAACCGGTGAACGTGGCTTTTTGATTACCGGAAATCCAATTTTTTTAGCACCCTTTGACGATGCATTAAAGGTTTGGCCAGCAAAATTGACTGCTATCAAGTTGCTTGTTTCAGATAATATTGCTCAGGTTGAGCGAATAAGTGAAATAAGTAAACTACAACAACTGTGGTTAGTTCAGGCAGCCCAAAAAGAAATAACAGCGAGAAAAAAAGTTAAAGCTGATAATTTGGTCTCCATGGCAGAGGTCATCCAACTAATCGAAGCACAAACAGGCAAAGATATTATTGATCGCATTCGAGCGATAAAAACTCAGTTTATTATGGTAGAAGAAAACTTGATGACAAAACGCAAGTTAATCGCTTCTAATGCTGTTAAGCAAACCAAGCTTGTGGTTCTGGTGGGAGGGATTTCATCGGTTCTTTTAGCATTATTTATTTCATTTTATATTTCGAGCAATATAGTTAGAAACTTAGGTAAATTAGTTACCACCACTGAAAAGGTTTCTTCAGGAGAGTTTGATCACGTCATAGAAATAGAATCTCATGATGAATTCTCTGTACTTGCAAAAAGCTTCAACAGTATGACGTTATCACTCAAAGAGTCCACCGAGAAAATGGAGTCTGCGGTTAAAGTGAAAACAGATTTTTTAGCAAATATGTCCCATGAAATACGCACGCCAATGAATGGCATATTAGGTATGCTTACACTGTTAGAAGACACTAATTTAAGTAAGCAGCAGTTAGAGTATATTGAAAGTATACGCTCATGTGGTGATGGTTTATTGGTTGTTATTAATGACATCCTTGATATTTCAAAACTAGAGTCGGGTAAGTTATTACTTGAGAAACAAACATTTGATTTAAATAAACTTATTAATGAAAGCTGTTTTTTACTTGATAATATGGCTTCACAAAAAGGCTTAACTCTCTCGATATCAACGGATAAGCAACTGCCAAGTTATTTAGTAGGAGATAGGCTGAGGATAAGACAAATACTGCTTAACTTACTCAGTAATGCGATAAAATTCACTGATAAAGGCGTAGTTGAAATTATTCTTAATATTGATTCTATTAAGGAAGATGAGTGCAGTATCAATATTGATATTATTGATCAGGGTATTGGTATTTCTACACAAGATATTGATAAGTTATTTAAGCCTTTTTCCCAAGTTGATAGTTCAACAACAAGAATCTATGGCGGAACAGGTTTAGGGCTAATTATTTGTGCACAGCTCATTAGGCAAATGGCAGGCACTATCACTGTTCAAAGTAAAGAAGGTCAGGGCTCAACCTTTTCACTTAAGTTAGCTTTACCAATAGATAAAGCTGGTAGAGCTGTAGAGCTAAATCACGGCGCTGTAGAGACCCCTTCTACAACAGTGCTTGCTAGTGAAATCCCGTTAACTATTCTTATCGCTGAAGATAATAATATTAACCAAATTATTGCACGTAAATTATTTAGCAAGCTTGGTTATGAAGTTGATATTGCGGTCAATGGCATAAAAGCGGTTGAAGCGGTTAAAAACAAACATTTCGATATGATCTTTATGGACATGCAAATGCCTGAAATGGATGGGGTAACGGCGACCAAAGAAATCCTCTTGGAGCCAATGAATGAACACTTAATTATTGTGGCTATGACAGCGAATGTTTTAGATCAAGATAGGAATAAGTGTTTTGAGGCTGGTATGGTCGGTTTTGTTGGTAAACCTATTAACCTAGGTGATATAGCGAAGGAGATAAAGCGGTTAAAAGGCTAACTTGAACAGCCAAGTTAGCCTAATGAATAAGTGAGGTAGGATTTGATTATATTGAATTATTCAGCAGGAATGACTTTGCCAATATAAGGCAAATGACGGTACTTTTGTGCGTAATCAATACCGACACCTACAACAAACTCATCTGGGATTTCAAAGCCAATCCACTTAACATCAACTTCTTTTTCACGACGGCTAGGTTTATCTAATAAGGTACAAATTTCAATAGAATTAGGAGCGCGTAAACTTAAAATCTCTACCACTTTACTTAAGGTATTACCGGTATCAATAATATCTTCCACCAGTAAAACATCTTTGCCTTCAATGTTATCATCAAGATCTTTTAGTATATGAACATCACGAGAGCTTTCCATATTGTTGCCATAACTTGATGCTGTCATAAAATCGACACTATGATTAACGGTAATCTTCCTTGCTAAATCGGCCATAAAAACAAAGGAACCACGTAGCAAACCAACCATCACTAAGTTATCACTACCTTGATAATGTTCACTAATTTTCTCGCCAATTTGGGTAACCCGTTTTTTGATTTCTTCTTCTGAGATCATAACCTCAATAGTATGTTTCATAATTATCTCTTGTTTTCAGTTAAGGAAAATATTGCGGACTATAAGAAAGTGTCCACTTTTATAGACTCAATGGTAGGTCTGTGATAAAACGAAAAAAAGCCTTTGCGAACAAAGGCTTTGTATTCAACTACCGTTAAGTTACCTAACGGTAACTTGTTTTTAATTTAGGAAGATGAACTTAGCAACAAATAATGCTGTTAACGCCCAAACACCGTTAGACACTTGACTAGATTTACCTGCCCCAACTTTTAAGACCGTGTAAGTGATAAAACCAAAGGCAATACCATTAGCAATTGAGAAGGTGAATGCCATCATAACCGTAGTACATACTGCCGGAGCATATTCAGTTAAGTCATCCCAATCTAAGCCTCGCAGTGAGCTCATCATTAACATAGCAACATATATAAGTGCACCGTCAACAGCAAAACCAGGCAGCATTTGTGCAAGTGGTAAGAAGAACATACCAGCAGCAAATAATAAACCGATAGTAACAGCTGTTAAACCTGTACGACCACCTGCCGCAACACCTGCCGCAGACTCAACATAGGAGGTAACTGGAGGACAACCAAAGGCTGTACCAATGACTGATGAAACAGAGTCAGCTTTTAAAGACTTACTTAAACCCTGAATTTTACCATTTTTGTCTTGTAAGTTAGCACGCTCTGCAACACCCATTAAGGTACCTGCAGTATCAAAAATATTAACAAATAAGAAAGTAACAATGACAGGAATTAGGGCGACTTCAAAAGCACCAACAATATCGGCTTTCCACAAAATTGGTTCAAGGGCGGAAAACTCAGGTATAGCCATAATACCTTTATAAGCAACAAAACCTGACTCAGGGGCAAAGGCTTTTGCAGCTTCAGAAATTACGAAGAAATCAGCAGGTAATACCCAAGTCATCACAAAAGCGATGAATGTGGTTACAGCAATACCAATTAATACCGCACCAAATACTTTGCGGTAACTAAGTACAGCAATTAATAAGAAGCTTAAAAAGCCTAATGCTGGTGCTTCAGGACCAAATTGGCCAAAACCAAAGTGAGTCATATCTGCTAGGGCAACAACATTATCGGCGTTAGGTACGATAATACCGGTGAAGCGTAAACCGATAAAACCTAAGAAAAGGCCAACACCGGCGGTCATTGCAAGCCGTAAACTCATAGGGATACTATCTAACATCCACTCCCTGAGTTTAGTAACACTCATAAGAACAAAAATAACCCCAGAAAGGAACACTGCCCCTAAGGCTATTTGCCAACTATAGCCCATGGAGCCTACAACGGAGAAGGTGAAAAAGGCGTTTAAGCCCATGCCCGGTGCAAGACCAACAGGCCAGTTAGCGTACATACCCATTAATATAGTGGCAATTGCGGCACCCAAACAGGTCGCAAGAAATAAACCATCAAATGGCATGCCTGTTTTGGACATAATAATTGGGTTTAAAAACATAATGTAAGACATAGTCACGAAGGTTGTGAGGCCAGCCATGAGTTCAGTTTTTATTGAGGTATTATGCTCTGATAGTTTAAAAAGCCGTTCTATTAAACCGACGTCTTTAGTTTGTTGTTCTTTATTTTCGTAAGATTCACTAACCTGTTCCATAACTACAGTTCTCTCGTTGATTGATATTTAGGTCATTTGTATATTTTTTGATAATTGTTTTAGGTTGACCTGCTTGTAATAATTTTTATCGTTTACCTTTTTTCGCTGAGTTACCAATAAACCTGGTAATTTTCACGGTTGCTAATTGCTAGAAAGAGGCTGTGTTAAACCCAATTTCAGTGTAGCTGACTTATTAATACATAAATAAAAATTAAAGTTAATAGCTAGTAATTTCACATGGTGGAAGTGGTGTTTCCTGTGATATGTGCAGCTATGTCCTATAAAATGGTAGGTAACTTAGTAAAACGAGAAAATAAAACTCCCAAGTTTCACATCGTAAAATTAAATCACCTTTAACAGATTATAGTCATCGACCTTATCCGATACCGCCTATGTCATTTTTACTTATTAATATCTTATCTATACTTTATCTACTCAGCTTATTATCAACACTTTATCCTATACCTAAAACAGAAAACTTGTCAACAGTGTCAAGAAATGGTTTTTTAGTGTACAATTTAATCTTAGCTTTCTATCAATACACCGAAAAATTTGTAGTAAATCGTTAAATAGAATAGCTTTCAAAGCTTTAAAGTGCGCATTTTGTCACTTAAATTATTAATAACCAAGTAACTTAAAATAAGGTAGTCATGCTTTCTTTATCACATTTTAATCGACAAACTATTAAAGGTGACATTTTTGGTGCGTTGACATCAACTATCGTCGCCTTGCCATTTGCTTTAGCCTTTGGTGTTACTTCAGGGGCCGGTGCAACCGCTGGTATTTACTGTGCCATTTTAACGGGATTATTTGCCTCATTATTTGGGGGGACTAATCAACAAATTTCGGGACCAAATACAGGCTTAACCGTTGCAATGGTTGCCATTTTAACAAGTTTTGTTGCTCAATCTCCTGATAATGGTATTGCCGCAGCATTTACCGTGGTGAGCTTGGCTGGTTTGTTTCAAATGCTGTTCGGTATTTTTAAGCTTGGAAAATACTTTATTTTAGTTTCATATCCAGTGATATCAGGGTTTACCTCTGGCATTGGAGTATTAATCATCCTTTCACAAATAGAGCCATTATTTGGGCATTCGTTGCCTGAATTACAGTTGTCATTAAGTACTATTACTAGTACTAACACCTTAGTGGGTTTAGCTTGTTTGTTAGTCTTATTTGTCTGGCCACAAAAATATAGCCGTGTAGTGCCAGCTAGTATTATTGCAGTGGCCGGCGCAACAATATTTTATATTTTCTCGGGGGCTGAGATGCCTGTAGTTGGCGCGATTGCCAGTGAGTTACCGTCTTTTAGTATGCCTATTTGGGATAATGCTTTAGCAAGTGAAATGATTAAATCGGCATTATTAATTGCTACCTTAAGTACGCTTGATTCATTAATGACCTCGCTAACTGTGGACAGTATTACCAATGAGTTACATGACTCAGACCAAGAACTGGTAGGGCAAGGTATTGGTAATATTGTTGCGGGATTATTTGGTGCACTACCTGGTGGTGGCGCAACTATGCGTACGGTGACTAACTTAAGGGCAGGTGGGACAACACCTTTATCAGGTATTCTTCATGCGTTGTTTATTTTAGCTATTGTTTTATGGGCAGGTGAGTATACCGCCTATATTCCCGTAGCCGTACTTGCCGCTATTTTGACCCATGTAGGTATCAGTATTATCGATTGGAACTTCCTTAAACGTTTGCATCAAGTGCCGTTATTTAGTGTTGGTTTAATGATTTCTACTATGGTGATGTCAGTAGCGTTTGATTTAGTTACCGCGGTATTAGTGGGGGTGTTTTTAGCAAACTTAGTGACCATTCGTCGCTTATCAGAAATCCAACTCGATAATATTAAGCTGTGCACTGCTAAAGATGCTGAGCACCTATCTGCACCTGAAAAAGAGTTGTTAACTTCAATGGACGATAGTGTGTTGTTACTTAATATATCGGGTCCCATTGGGTTTGGTGTTGCGCGCGGTTTAAAACAAAGTGTTTCGGAGTCGGATCAAAATAAAACCTTACTGATTGATTTAACTGATGCACGATTTGTAGGGATTACTAGTACTATTGCTATTGAAGAAATTATTGTTAGTTATCAAAATCAAGGACGAGATATTTTATTATCAAGTGTTTGTGATCGCGTAGTAGAGGATTTTAATAAGTTAAAACTACTCGAGAAAATACCAACTGAACACCTTTTTGCGACTCGACTAGATGCGCTTAATTATTTGAATAAAAGTAAAGCCAAATAAGCCCCTGTTTAAGACTCGTTATTGCTTTGAGTCGAATTGATACAGTCCCTGAAAGTACTCAGGGGCCTTATCTACTATTTTATTAGCCCTTTGCTATGTATAAAGTGACAGTCTGTTCACTATAAAATCGTTATTTCACTAATTTATTTCATTAATGTTCAATTAACCCAAGACTAATGCCTCAAAAAACCCGATAATTAGCGACATAAAAACCAATCCACTGATTGGTCGCAGACAACTTCGGAAATATATCAATGGAAATCAAAGTTAACTTTCTCGACAACCTTAGACTTGAAGCCAAGTTTGATGATTTTAGTGTCATTGCTGATCAGCCTATCCGTTATAAAGGTGATGGCTCTGCTCCTGGTCCTTTTGATTATTTCTTAGCATCTTCTGCTATGTGTGCCGCGTACTTTGTGAAGGTTTATTGTAATTCTCGTGATATCCCAACGGATAATATTCGTTTATCACAAAATAATATTGTTGATCCAGAAGATAGACACAATCAAATTTTTCAAATTCAGGTTGAGTTACCTGAAAGCATTTCTGAAAAAGACAAAAAAGGTATTTTACGCTCTATTGATCGTTGTACGGTAAAAAAAGTTGTTCAACAAGGACCAGAATTTAAAGTTGAGGCGGTTACCAGTCTTGAAGACGATGCTCAAGCAATGCTGATGCAACAGCCCGAAGATGGCGCCAGCACCTTTATTTTAGGTAAAGATTTACCCTTAGAAGAAACCATTGCCAATATGTCAGGGCTATTGGCTGACCTTGGTATGAAAATAGAAATATCTTCTTGGCGAAATATTGTACCAAACGTGTGGTCTCTGCATATCCGTGATGCTGCATCACCTATGTGTTTTACCAATGGTAAAGGTGCAACAAAAGAAAGTGCATTGGCTTCAGCCTTAGGTGAATTTATTGAGCGCTTAAACTGTAACTTCTTTTACAATGACCAATTTTTTGGAACGGATATAGCGACCAGTGATTTTGTTCATTACCCCAATGAAAAATGGTTTGAACTGAGCGAAGATGATGCCTTACCTAGTGATATTTTAGATGAATACTGTCTAGCTATTTACAACCCAGAAGACGAGTTACGTGGCTCAAATCTTATCGATACCAACTCAGGCATGACTGAACGCGGTATTTGTTCCATTCCTTATGTACGTCAGTCTGATGGCGAAACGGTTTACTTCCCCTCAAACTTAATTGAAAATTTATTTTTAAGTAATGGCATGAGTGCAGGAAATAACTTAGCTGAAGCGCAAGTACAGTGTCTATCAGAAATATTTGAACGTGCAGTTAAAAAACAAATCATTGCAGAAGAAATTGTGTTACCTGAGGTACCTAAAGACGTTATTGCTAAATATCCCGCAATTTTGGCGGGTATTGAAGGCTTAGAAGCTCAGGGTTTTCCTGTTGTTGTGAAAGACGCTTCGTTAGGCGGTCAATTCCCTGTTATGTGTGTCACCTTAATGAACCCTAAAACGGGTGGTGTATTTGCCTCATTTGGCGCTCACCCTAGCTTTGAAGTGGCGTTAGAGCGCAGCTTAACTGAGCTTTTACAAGGTCGTAGCTTTGAAGGATTAAATGATGTTCCTAAACCTACCTTCAATAGCATGGCGGTAACCGAGCCGGAAAATTTTGTTGACCATTTTATTGACTCTACTGGCGTTATTTCATGGCGCTTCTTTAGTGATAAACATGATTATGAATTTGTTGAATGGGATTTCTCTGGCACCAATGAAGAAGAAAATGCTGGTTTAATGGCTATCTTGAAAGAAATGGGCAAAGAAGTATATATTGCAGAGTTTAACCAGCTTGGTGCTACGGCTTGTCGTATTTTAGTACCTGATTATTCAGAAGTGTATCCGGTTGAAGACTTGATATGGGATAATACCAACAAGTCACTTGATTACCGTGAAGATATCTTAAACTTGCATCATTTAGATGACGAAGCATTAACGAGTTTATTTGAGCGCTTAGAAGAAAGCCAGCAAGATAACTACATTGACATTCGCACCTTAATTGGTATTGAGTTTGATGAAAATACCGTTTGGGGTCAGCTAACTATTCTCGAATTGAAAATTCTTATTTGCTTAGCACTTGGCGCTCTTGAAGATGCTACCGAACTAGTGGGTGAATTTTTACAATATAACGACAATACCGTTGAACGTGGTTTATTTTACCAAGCGATTAATGCTGTGCTAGAAGTCACCTTAGATGAAGAGATGGCGTTAGAGGACTTTATAGGAAACTTCAATCGAATGTTTGGTGAAGAGACTATGGCCAATGTGGTTGGCTCAGTATTTGGTGAGGTAAGATTTTTTGGTTTAACTGAAACTAGCATGAATTTAGAAGGTTTAGATAAACATCTTCGTTTGATTGAAAGCTATAAGAAGCTGCATCAAGCGCGAGCAAAAGCTGCAAAATAAAGCAGGATCTAAATACAAGGCCAACTACTTATTGAAGGTTGGCCTTTTTTATTGCTTGAAATAGACGCAGATTTGTTGAATCTTAATTATTTAATGTTAAACTCATCCGACCAGACTAATAACTGAACGGGAAGATTCAACATGTCACACGATAAAACCTCCAAAAGTAAACCAACCAAAGTAATGGCACTTTACAATAAAGTGACACGCTTGCCTTTTGGAAATAAAATTTTCTCAGTAATGGTTGCTCGTATGGCACCATATTTCGGCACTATAAAACCGCTGATTACCCAATTAAAACCTAACTATTGTGAATGTTTTATTAAAAAAGGTAATAGAGTTCATAACCATATTAAAACAGTGCACGTTATCGCTATTTGTAATGGCTTAGAGATGGCTATGGGCGTGATGGCAGAAGCCTCTATTCCTAAACATTTGCGCTGGATCCCTAAAGGCATGTCGTTAGATTACACCGCTAAAGCTGGCTCAGATATACGCTGTGTTGCGCAAGTTAATTCAGAACAGTGGACTCCTGGTGATCTATTAGTGCCCGTTACCGCCTATGACATTAATGATGTTGTGGTGGTTAAAGGTCATATTAAACTTTGGATTTCTGAAAAATCATAACTAACCTGAACTCTGGATAAGCTGCACTTACTCAACATTCCCCTTTATCCGATTCTCTGCGTTAAAACGTCGATAAATAACCAGTTATTCATAAACGTTTTGCCTTGATAATCGAATAAATTGAAACATTGAGGGAGTATCTCTCTACATCATTTTGTAAAGTAGGGCATCAATAATTTAAATTGTTGTTTTACTTGGATATCAAGCACTCATTATGCAGAGTTCAGGTTAATTAAGTGCTTGGAATATTTACTAATAATTAGCATGTTATTATCGTCTCACGCTGCTAATCAATGCCTTATTCAAAGGCATTTTATCTTAGTAAACCACCCAATAGAATATCATCCGTTTAAAACCCCTAATAGAATACATTATACAAAAGTTGTATTAATTCATTTTTTAGATTATGTTAAATACCAAACTACGACAAGCTTCGTTTCTAGGTGTAACGTTAAGTGTAACGTTAGCTGTAACATAATAATAAAAAGGAATTAAAATGTTAAAAAGTATATTGATAATCATGGTTTTATTAAACCTGTGTAGCATAAAGGCTGCCAGCGCAGATATAAGGCTGCCAACCACTAAAACTATTCACTCCGAAATTTTAGGCGAAGATCGTGAAATTCGTATACATTTACCGATAAAATACCAGAGAAATATAGAGCAAAGTTACCAGGTATTATATTTACTTGATGGCTCTAGCCACCTCAGCCATACCTCAGGCGTGTTAGACTTTTTGGTTGGTTACGGACAAGCACCGCAACTCATTATTGTAGCGATAAGCCAAAAGCAAAGAAGCCTGGAGTTAACACCGACACATGATTCAGAAAAAGAGTTCCCAAGTGGTGGCGGGGAAAAATTCCTGGATTTTATCGAACAAGAGTTAATGCCCCATATCAATAATAATTATCGAACTGAGCCATTTAACCTTATTGCAGGTCACTCTTTAGGTGGCTTACTGGTGATGCACTCTATGGCAACAAGGCCACATTTATTTCAAGCTCACTTTGCTTATAGTCCTAGTTTGTATTGGGACAATGAAGTGGTATTAAAACAAGCGGTGAAATTTCTAAAAGAGACAGAGAGCTATAAAAATTATTTGTACATCAATATGGGAAATGAGGGTTTAGAGCGAGGTGATGATAGAGGTATGGCAATGCGAAATGGCGTTTTATCGTTAACTGCCTTACTTAATAGTAATCCGCCGAAAGACCTGCTGTTTAGAGCTGATGTTTTTGAGCAAGAAAACCATCAAACTACCCCTGTTATTGGCCAATTCCACGCCTATCGTGGCTTATACCCTAACTGGGTATTACCGTGGAAAAACTCGGGAAATAGCTTAGCCGATATTGAGCAACATTATGAAGGGCTAACTAACCGTTATGGTTATCAAGTTAAGCCGCTAAAATATGAAATTAATGATGCGGGTTATGTGCAATTAAACGAGAACAAGAATGTTGAAGAAGCGATTAAGTTATTTGAATTTAATGTGAAAGCTTTTCCTGAGTGTGGTAATTGTTACGATAGTTTGGCTGATGGTTATGAGGAGCAAGGCAAGCTTGATGAGGCGCTTTTGTTATTAGCTAAGGCCGCTCATTATAGTGCCGACTCAATTGCTGAAATGGAAATGATTACTAAACATAAAAAAAGAGTTGTTGCTTTGCTTCAGAAAGAAAACAAACAAGGGAAATAATAAAAGGATAGGGGGGATATTTTAATAATCCCCCCTTTAATAACTTACCAGCCTCTTCACATGCACCTTCATAGCTCTCAAGCTAAAAATGTTTAGATAAGAACTCCAACCTCAATCTTAGAGCAAGTATTAACCAAGATCTTTAGAGGCAATAAAGACAGTTACAAAGAGATAACATTATTGACAAATATAATAGGTATAGTATGACTTCCTTTTATTGTGACTTAACGAATGTTGAGTTATCTGTTGTTTTTAGGCTTGCTCTTATGAAAAACATAATACTGCTATCCAAGGCAAAAAATTTAGACTGGTATCGCTGGTGGTTAATGCATACTTACCAAATATTGAGATGTAATTACTTTAAATAAATATGGCTAATCAGTAAGGAAAGAAGCCTTTATTAGTTGTATTCAGCCCTGAATGAGCTATTAAACAGATTCACCTTGAATCAATACATGCAAATTAAGTTACCGTCCCTCTATTGACTAATATTAATTAAGTTTTGCTCTCCTTACAGCGTTGCGGCGTAACGGTCTATCAAGATGCCTAATAATTTTCCTTGTGCTTGTGAGACGTTTTCTCCTGCGGCATTGAAAATCACCATGACGGCAATATCTTCTTCTGGAATAATCATCCACTCTGCTAGCCAAAAGCTATTTGAGCCGGTATGAGTAAGTATTTTTCCACTTGACCAGTCAACATCAAGGCTCCCCCATCCCATGGCATAGTTAGCATCTACTGCTTGATGCAGTATTTGATATGACTTTGAAGAAATAATGTTGCTGTTACCTTTGGCTCCATTTAGGTGGGCTATCAAGTAACTTGCCATTGACGCTAAATCAGCGTTGACAGTACCAGCAGGACCCATAACAAAAGGGATATGTACACCATCAGAAGGTTTCCGTGCATGCCAGCGACCATCGTTAAAGTAGTGGCCACTGATTTGTTCAACAGAAGGGTCAAGATTTGGTGGACCAAACCCCGTATTGTTCATCGATAAAGGTGAAAATAACTCATCTTGAATAAGTATTTCCCAAGCTACACCAGCTACTCTTTCGAGCATATGGCCAGCAATAGTGTATCCTCCATTACTATATAAATGTTTGCCTCGCTCAGTCTCTGGCGGAGTATTAAACATTTTTCGAGTCCAGTCTTGGCGTTGCTCAACTAAGGAGTCCGATCTGTTTTTCCACTCGTCATCCCAGCTACTAGGCAGGTCTCTTTGTAATCCCGATGTACTAGATAATAGCTCAGCTAAAGTGACTTCCTCATAAATAGGATTGATGTCACCAACCAACTCAGGAAATACCTCACGAACAGTTGATTGAAAAGATATTAAGCCTTGTTCAACTACCCTTGCCGCTACTGTTGCCGTCATTGATTTTGTTAATGAGCCAATATGCCAACGGTCATTTATTGTAACTTCATCAAGCTGGTTTGCGTCCCTAAAACCTGCAACATCCATTTCAAGAATTTCATCACCCTTGATAATCATTCCGGCAACAGCTGGAATACTGTAAGCCAGTCGAACGGCCTCTAACTTACTTTTGAGCTGCCCATCTGACGCTTGCCCTATATCTTCGGGTAATTTACTTAGATCAACTTGTGATTTCTCTGTATTTCCACAAGATGATAACCCTAGAATCAATAGTAGTAGCGTTATTTTTTTGATTGAGCTTATTAACATTATTTTCTCTGTATCCCTTAAATATGATCTTGTAACACATGATGGTTATCCTAGAGTACTAGACAGGATGATTGAATGTTTTATTTCATCCTATCTGTTGGTTACAAACGGATACGTGGTGGTAACACTGTTTAACGGTTTCTTGTTATCAATCGGTTACTTTATGGATAGGTTGAATAAATGAGGTAAACAATATGTCATTACAAACAATGAATAACAAATGGGAATATTTAAAGATTACTAACTACTTTGTTGCTATTCACCATTTTAGTTCTGATGCGTTCTCATCACAGCCATCAACCTTAGCAACTTTTGTTAACGACTGTGAAGGTAAAAATATTAGAGGTGAGAATATTCAAACGATTGAAAGAGCATTAGAAGTTGCTCGCTATGTTGAAAATGGTGTAGAGCCGAGTTATGCGATAACGATTGCCTGGGCAGACTTTCCTTTGAATAAGAAACCTAATTGATTGTAGTGCCGCCTAAGGGGAGGTGCATGATAACACTTCAATTTAGGTGGCAAATTTAACTGTACCAAGGTAAATATCTAGTCAATATTTCTTCTAGCTCAAATAATAAAGCGCTACGAATAATATATTTAATACCTTTGGTTATTTCTTCGGGTTGGGTAAACAATGAAATGGACGCCTACCATGAGAAATACCTAAAAGACTACTTTCTGGTCTCGAGGAAATTAATATCAATTCAACGACCAACCAAAAGTAAACACTTGCATAACTTGCATAGTAAACCACAGTTTTAGCATCCTGACTGAGCTTGTCACACTATAAATTTTAATAAACGTTTTACACTACTATTTTGAAAAACATTGTTTGGCCAAACAGCATACAGTGAAATGGCTTCAACTTGCCAATTTGGTAGTAATTCCACTAAAGTATTATTTGCAATTTCTTGTTCGATTAAATAATCAGGAGGCGTTGCTATACCTGCGCCATTGATGCACAACTGAGTCATAGCCTCAACACTATTTACACTGATATTGCTTTCAAAACCAATTTCAAACCTTTCACCGGCAGCGTTAACTAAAGTTCGGTGATTCGGAAGCATGTCCAATTTTATCCAATTCCATGTCTTTAAATCTTGAGGAGAAATGGGGCGGTTATTTTCTTTCCAATAGTCATAAGAACATACTAACTTTCGATTAATCTCTCCGACCCTTTTAGACTTAAGGTTACTGTCATCCATCGTCCCCGCTCTAAAAGCTAAATCAATGCCTTTGTGAATCAGATCTTGTCTGTCGTCAGTATAAAATAATTTAAAATTCAACAAAGGATGTAGCTTACTAAATTGAGATATTTTTTTACTTATGCTTGATTTGATTAAGGCTGAAGGTAGTGTGAGAGTTAACGTGCCTCTTAACTCCTGTTTATCTAAAGCTACTTGGTCTAATCCTTGTTGTGCCGCTTGCAACATATTTAAAGCATACTGATACAGTACGACACCTTCAGATGTTAATGATAGTTTTCTTGTCGAGCGATAAATTAAAGCGGTACCTAACGATTGCTCTAGTTGAGTCACTTGATAACTAACCACTGAAGGTGAAAGTTTTAACTCTTTTGCCGCGGATCGAAAAGAACCTTGTTTTATTGTTTCAGCAAAGATGGCCATTGAACGTAATTCATCAATCATATGTGCCTTTATTGAAGTATTTAGAATAGTGAAGTTTAATTATAGTACCTTATCATATTAATATAATGGCTATATAGTTTACAAAAAACTAGAGGAAAAAATTATGTCGTTATTGATCGCAATGTTTTCATTCTCATTGGCTATGTCAATATCTCCTGGGCCAGTGAATATGGTGATTGTATCTTCAGGAGCAAGCTATGGTGTACGTAAAACATTTTCGTTTGTTTCAGGTGGGACAATTGGCTTCACATCACTATTACTATTTATTGGATTAGGTTTTAATAACGTTATTGATTGGTATCCATCCTTTCTTAAATACCTAGCCATTGCAGGCTCATTATTTATTGTTTATATGGGATATTTAATTGCGTCGTCAAAACCAGAGTTAGTGATTAAAGAACAAAAAGTACCAACTTTTATGCAAGGTTTCCTTTTACAATGGCTAAACCCTAAGGCTTGGATCGCGAGTGTGGCAGGTGTTTCTTTATTTTCAGCGCCTAACAATAACCAAGTATTTTTAACTTTTGCATTAATATATTTTCTAGTCTGTTATCTTTCACTTTTTTCTTGGTCTGTATTAGGGGATAAAGTAACAGTATTTTTGAATAGTCAGTTACGTTTAAAACTTTTTAACCTATTCATGGGGGGAGTATTGATTGTAACGGCTGGTTTTTTACTCTACTCACAATATCAATAGAGGTAGTCCATTAAGAAAGATGACATTCCTTTCACTATTCGTACTAATTTTTACGCGCCACCAAGTGGTCAGTAAATAAAAAAGACCCATTTGAAAGGGTTAATAATGTAACCCTTTTTATTGATAGGGTTGTAGGACCGTCATCTTTCAGCACATCCAACTATAGACTTTGATAATAGCGTTTCGGTAGTCGATGTTTTAGTTTGACTATTTTGTATAGAAATAATGCAATAAGGCTGAAGAGTGTTAAAAAGTAAGTACAACATCAATGGACCAGCATTTAACCGAGTATTGAAATTAAATCATATTCAACCATCAGTTTTCGCCT
>Ga0209396_1000305_pt1 | contig 61139 bp, 56 predicted proteins | sample GOMGulsemesocosm_6_FD_184638 | JGI IMG/M metagenome (GOLD analysis project Ga0209396, IMG submission 184638) | Methane-oxidizing microbial communities from mesocosms in the Gulf of Mexico - GOM8C Gulf of Mexico (SPAdes) (version 2) | ecosystem: Environmental > Aquatic > Marine > Cold seeps... | reverse complement strand
TGGCTATATGATAATAACCCTATTGGAAGTAACACATTGTCATCGAATGACACTGAGTCTGTGGATGGAAATGGAATGTACAGGTCCTCTTCTTGTATTATTGTTAGAGGAAGTGCTTTCACGTTTGTTTCTTTAATGAAAAATGCCATATTTCTTAGTCCTTTATGTATAAATTCCGTTGATAAAGTGTACCTGAATGTTTCTGGGACAGAGAATCATTTATTACTGAATAAATGCTAGTTAAAAGTAAGCGCTTTTGCAAAGTACAAAGGCGAGCTTTGCATTCCAAGCTAGTAGATATTTGGCATTCAAAGTGGTCGGAATCTGACCGAATCTCACAAGCTTAGCACCATGCTCGTGGCGCCAAAGTCAATTTAGTTAGCTGTCCAACAGGATCCTGCCATTGAGCTGATTGTCTATAGTAAGCTTTGAGACCTATAAACTAGTTCGATAACACATAATATCCATATATGTCCGATTATTTAGAACTTAGCAAGAATCGGGTTGAGTAATAAGTTGAGTTAATTAAGTATATATATATCGTTATTTTTTGGAGTTTGTTATGCCAACAGCAAGTTTATTTAGATTACTTAGCTTAGCCGCAATTTGGGGAGGATCCTTTTTATTTATGAGGATTGCAGCGAATCCATTTGGCCCTGTTGCGCTTATCGAAGCGAGAGTTGGACTCGCTTCGATAACGTTAATGATAGTGTCGTTCTATTTAAAAAAGAAACTCAAATTCATGGACAATATCAGGCATTTTTTTATTTTAGGATTGTTCAACTCAGCTATTCCTTTTTTACTTTTCGCTTACTCTGCACAGTTTTTAAATGTATCCACGCTAGCTATTTTGAATTCGACGTCACCAATATGGGGAGCAATGATAGGGGCTTTTATGGCGAAGAAAATGTTAACAAAAAGCGTCTCGATTGGTCTTATTTTAGGAGTTGTTGGAGTAAGTGTTTTAATGGGTTGGGAGGGGGTAATAATAGGAGAAAGTGCAATGTTGCCAATGGCATCAGCATTGATAGCTGCTTTAAGTTATGGCATTGCTACAAACTACGCTAAAAACGCGCCACATGTTGAGCCTTATGATAATGCACATGGAAGTATGTGGGCATCAGTAATTATAATTTTACCTCTGTTACCTTTCTTTCCATTAAGGGAAAGCTCAATGGTTGATAGTTACATCGCCGTTATTTTACTTGGCGTATTTTGTACTGGATTAGCATATCTACTTTATTTTCGTTTGATTGCAGATTTAGGAGCGTCATCGGCGCTGTCTGTAACGTTTTTGATCCCCGTATTTGGGATTTTCTGGGGGCACATATTTCTAGATGAGAGTATTGGTCTAAATACTATAATAGGCTCAGTATTCGTTATTATAGGTACGATGTTCGTGACAGGGTTTTCGCCAAGAAAAATATTTAAGAGAAAGGTATTGAACAATGCAAAGCTTTGAATCACATCGTCACTACCAAGTTGTTGAGAAAGCTATAGCGTTTATTAATAACAATTTTGATAAACAGCCAACACTTATTGATATTGCCAATGCCGTACATATGAGTGAACATCATTTACAAAGGGTGTTCTCACAGTGGGCCGGTGTTTCACCTAAACGCTTTTTACAGTTTATTACTAAGCAAGCTGCAATAGATGCCTTACGCAATACCAGTAGTCTACTTGAAGCAAGTCACACCATAGGTTTATCGAGTACTGGGAGATTACATGACCTTTTGGTGACATGTGAAGGCATGACTCCTGGTGAATTAAAAGGTGGGGGTGAGGGAGTCTTGATTCAATATGGTGTATGTTCGACACCATTTGGTGACGCTATGTTAGGTTGGACATTACGAGGGATTTGTTATCTCCAATTTATTACAGGTGCATACCAAACGGTTATCGATGAGCTATATCGGCAATGGCCTAAAGCTAATATCACATTGAACAATGAAGAAGCAGTACGGAAAGGGAAGGACATTTTTTCATCCGAGCTTGAGCGTGGAAAAATTCATTTGGTATTAAAGGGAACGAACTTTCAACTGAAGGTTTGGGAAGCGCTCATTAATACGTACTCTTCGCAACAGCTTTCATATTCTCAAGTATCTAAGCTCATTGATTCCCCCCAAGCTTCAAGAGCTGTCGGCACGGCGCTAGCAAACAATACAATCGGTTACTTAATACCTTGTCATCGTGTCATCAAAAGTAATGGAGATATTGGCAATTATCGTTGGGGGGTAGAGCGTAAAACAGCCATACTTGCATGGGAGCGAGCTTTATTTGAATAGGACCTATTGTCCTTTTTTTGTTTGTCTTTTTCGCTCCATTGATTAGCATTTCTCTTAGTGTAAAACGGTTTTATGCGGGATAAAATGTTGTTTATGTGGCGAAGACAAATATTCAGGTAAAATTATAATCATCGACGACCATCGGAAGAATAGGAATCTTATGTGATTGAATGTGTTCGTCATTGATATAACTGCATAGGCTCAATACGTTGAGCTGTTCAAATTCGTGTTCTGGTTATTCTGAACTGTGATTTCGTTCGCGCGAGTGATGATAATGTCTATTACCGCGCGTAACTCATGGTATATTCGCTGTTTTGGATAATTCATGATCACTTCACCGTATCCCTCCGTGCTGAGCTTACCCCAAGTAAACCCTGGCGTTGTCACGGTGCTCGAGTATTTGATCATAAAATTCCCTCGTATTGACCCTGCTGTTTGGCAACAACGGATCAGTGATGGCAAAGTACATCGTCATGACAATAGCCTTATTACCGCGCAATCTCTGTTTAAGGCACAAGAGCGGATTTATTATTACCGCGAGGTACAAAGCGAGCCAGTGATTGCAGCCGCAGAGAGCATAATTTACCAAGACGCGCATATTCTCGTTGCCTATAAACCTCACTTTTTACCGGTTATCCCTGGCGGCATCTTTGTTAATGAGTGTCTGCAAAACCGGCTGCGCCGTGCAACCGGGATAGAGTCTTTACAGGCGGTTCATCGTTTAGATAGAGTCACGGCGGGACTGGTTATTTTCTCGGTGGACCCTGCAACGCGTCATCTATATCATCACTTATTTGAGTCTGGTCAAATACAGAAAACGTATCAAGCCATTGCGCGCATTAATGATCAGCAGCTAACTGACCAAAAATTGGTGGGCAAGTCTTTGGTAGGAAAGTCGTGGGAAGTGAACAACCGATTAGTGCGCTCGCAACCGCGCTTTACCATGCAAGTTGTCGAGGGGGAGAGTAATAGCCATTCCATCATCACCTGCATTGAGCAGTCATCTGTTGAGGCATTGTTTGAGCTGCGCCCAATCACCGGAAAAACCCATCAACTGCGCGTCCATATGCAATCTCTAGGTTTTGGTATAAAGCATGATAAATACTATCCAGAACTTCAGTCATTATCGGGCGACAATATTGATGCGCCGCTGCAATTACTGGCTAAGACTCTCGACTTTATTGATCCTGTGACGAACGCGCCAAGATATTTTAGTGCGTCGCGTGATTTATCGCTCAGCGACAACTAGTCTGTCAGAGGGTTCAGTTGACGCCTTTATCTTGAATTTATTTATCGCTATAACCCCAAGGGGCTGCTGGTGGCGTGATTGGTTTGGTTAAGTCAAAATCCACTCTAAATTCTCGCCCTTGGCGAATCATGCGGTAGGTGAATTTTTCTGGGTAAATGAACATTTGCCACGTGTTGCCATTTGATTGGGGGATTGCGTGTTTCACAAATAGCTCTTTTGAATATTGGTCGGCGGGAAAAGATTGTGCGCGCTCCCAGCCTGCATCTAAGGTGTGGCCGCCATACATGGTTGATTTGTCATAACTACCATCCGACTGGCGATGGTCGTGCTTAAGGGAGAGTCCAGCGCCCGTTTTAGTTAAAATCCAAGTGCGTGAAGCATCATCGCCAACATGAAATGGAATTTGTAATTGACGGTCGGTACAGCGGCGTATGTGCATCACTAATCTTTTGTTGGCAAAACCTCCACCACTGGCATTATCTACCGTCACTTGCCCCTCATACGCTTTGCCACAGTGTTTTTTAATGTGCTCGAAATACACATCATGCGTTGTAATTGACACTTGTGGCGCTGGTAGAATAACTGTTTTTCCGCCTGTGTTGCTGGTGCCTGCATCAACCGTTGAACTCGTTGCTATCAGCGCAACGCCGGCGATAAAACTTGATAAAATGGATGTTTTCATAACAACTCTTTGCAATTTATTATCTGAACACTGATTTTAGCAGTGTTGAGATAATAAATGTTAGTACTATCTAATCACGGCTCAGCTTAAGCTAAAAAGTGCCTAGCTATGTTGCTTATTTCAGCTGTCATATAGGGTAAGTTTTTTTGTAACAAACACTTGTCATGGTATAAGTTAACTTTAACTATAAGGAAATAGCTATCATGAAAAAAATACTAACGTTACTGTCTAGTGCTTTACTCGTCAGCCAAATGACTTATGCGAATGTGGTCAATGGTGGTTTTGAGCACTGGTCTAATAATACTCCTGATCATTGGGGGACGATAGATTCAGGGATTAGCGTAGCTCAATCAACCATTATCGTGAAGAGCGGAGGAAGCGCGGCCGCTGTAACGGTTAATACGTCGACCCAAAGCTCTACTGACTTTTTACAAGATGTGAGTGTGGTTTCGGGCACTACTTATGAATTTAGTGTTTGGGTTTATCACACGGAGGGAGGTGTTAAAGCACGTCTCTTTGTCGATGGGTATCAGGGCTATTCAGACGAGAGTTTGACGGGACAGTGGCAGCAAATTAGTTACAGTTATAACGCCTCAAGTACCAAGAGCATAAATGTTGGTTTACGTTTTTATGATACCGCTAATTTTGATGGTTCGGAATTATTATACGTAGACAGTTTCAATCCGACGACTGGCGATGATCCATCAGGCAGTTGTAACATCAACTCAGGCACAATGAATTTAACCACGGATAACTACGGCGGTGAAACGAGTTGGCAAATCGCTGATAGTAGTGACAGTGTCGTTAATTCTGGCGCGAGCTACGCATCAAACACTACCTATGAAGAGGCGGTTTGTCTTGCGGATGGTAACTACACATTGACCATTTCTGATACCTATGGTGATGGTATTTGTTGTAGCTATGGCTCCGGTTCGTATAGCCTTGTGGTTGAAAACACAACAGTTGCAAGTGGTGCTAGCTTTAATTCAACTGAAACCACCACATTTACGTTGGGGGATGGCTCCGGTGGTTCAGGCGGCACCCCTGGTGACTTGTCTGCGTATTATAGCGATGCGCAAGGCTTAAGTGGTTATAGTTTGAAAACCGCTTTGTATAATATTATCAACGGTCATAACACGCAGAGCTATTCTAATATTTGGACGTTTTACTCGGCCAATTCATTAGATGTTTATTACGAAAATGATAATTCTATTTTGGACATGTACTCTGAATCACCATCGGGCCAAGATAGTTATAATTTTACTGCCTCTAGCGATCAGTGCGGCAATTATTCTGGAGAGAGCGATTGTTATAACCGTGAACACTCTTTCCCAAGAAGCTGGTTTGGTGGTGCGGTCAGTCCGATGAATACTGATATTCATCATATCTTCTCTACTGATGGTTATGTCAATTCCAAGCGTAGTAGTTATCCTTATGGCGAAGTTAGCTCGGCTAGTTTTACTTCAAATAATGGCACGAAGTTGGGAAGTGGCAGTAGCTCGTTGGGCTATACTGGCACGGTGTTTGAGCCAATTGATGAGTTTAAAGGGGACTTCGCAAGAGCTTACTTTTATATGGCAACACGCTATCAGAATATAATCGCTGGCTGGGAAACTATTAGCTCAAGCGGCGATGCGGTATTAGATGGTAGTAACGACCAAGTGTTTGAAAGCTGGTTTTTGACGATGCTCAAAGAATGGCATAACGCCGATCCAGTCAGTCAGAAAGAGCTGGACCGTAACGAAGCGGCCTTTGGCTTCCAAGGGAATCGCAATCCATTTGTTGATTATCCTCATTTTGTTGGTGAGATTTGGGGTAACTAATCGACGCGGCTGCTAAGGTAGCCATGCGTATTATCACTGCTGCTAGAATAAACCGGCAGCAGTGATTTATGCCTCTGGTGGGTATCAATCATCAGGTTAGCCGCCATGTGCCATTGACTCTTTGGTTTGGATCCACTGTTTCGGTGATTGACCATACATTCGTTTAAACTCTCGACTAAATTGAGAAGAGCTCACGTAGCCGACTTCCATTGCTGCCACATTGACATTGGTGCCTGCCGCGATTTTCATTGCGGCATTATTAAGGCGCATCGACTTCACAAACTGAATAGGGGACATATTGGTTGCCTGCTTAAATTTACGGTGAAACACCGCGCGGCTCATGCCTATTTGGTTAGCCATGTCATCGATAGTGACGCTGTCGTTGAGGTGGGTAGACAAAAATTCAATAGATCGAGCGATTTCATTGCCGACCCCAAACGTCCGTCTTACTGAAGAACCTGCTTGTCCTTTTAATATTGCATAATACAGCTCTCGAAGCCGACTGTGACCCAGTATTGCGGTGTCGGTTGCGCTGTCTCCTAGTTGTAGCAAGCGCAGTAGAGCTTGCGTAAATTCGTCGTCCCAATTGGCCACGCAAAGACCTTGTGGCTGGTCACTTCCTTTAAGTTTTCGGATAACGCCTGGGGTGCTCTCTAATTCGATGGCTAGCTCGGTCATTATTCTGGTATCTAACGAGATATAAACCCCTAAAAGTGGGTGTTCTGGTGAAGTCTCCGGTGTGCCTGTTTCTACAGGCATCGACATCGTACAACATATATACTGGCTGCTATCGTAACGCTTTATTTCACCGTTGCAGATAGCTTCTTTACCACCGCTAACAATTGCTGTTATAGCGGGCTCGTAAACGGCTGGAGCGCATTGAATAGGCTCTGTGACTTTAAATAGCTGTACTCCCCTAATGCCTGTTTCGACTAGCCCATCTTTGCTGGTTCTTTGTTCTATAAGTTGTTTGATTAACGCTTTGCTCATACCGACTAACCATTTAATAAGACATGCTTTTAAGTTATCACCAAGAAGTCTGTAACTCAACGCCGTGATACAAATAGGCATGTTTTAGCGATTATATCGCCTGTTATGTCTGCGCGCGTGAGGCTATAGTGCACATATCGGGAGCTGATTGAATGTAAGTAAGCGCGATTATACGCCAATGATCCTTTAGCAGTGATACCGCCCAATAACTAAGACAGGAACTTATACGATGACGATTAAAAATCAATTTGGCCCAATGGGGTGGACACCTGAACTGCTGGGAACCTTGGTGGGAAAAACATATGTGATCACTGGCGCTAATACTGGAGCAGGTTTTCAGGCTAGTCGCATGCTACTCTCGAAAGGTGCAAAGGTGGTGATGTTAAATCGTAACCCTAAGAAATCAGACGCCGCTATTGCGACATTGAAACCGCGCTTTACAGTGCATCTGTCGCGTTGAAAGTCATAGCCATTCCATCATTACGTGCATTGAGAAATCACCTACTGACCATTGTTTGAGCTGCGCCCAATCACCGGAGAAACCCATCAACTGCGCGTCCATATACAGTGTCTAGGTTTTGGCATAAAGCATAATAAATACTATCCAGAACTTCAGTCGTTATCGGGTGACCATGTTGATGCCCGCTGCAATTATTGGCTAAAAGTCTCGACTTTATTGATCCGGTGACTAAGGTACAAAGGTCGTATAGTGTGTCGCGTAATTTATCGCTTTGTGATGACAATTGGGCTGACAGAGGGGCAACTAACAGTCTCCAATTGCGGGAACGATAAATGAATTCCGGTACCCCGTGCGCTCTATGGCTTGATTATGACGCTTAATTGACTCATAATATGAGTCGATTAAGTAATCGAACGACTCATGGAATCATTATGTGGATATGGCAACACCAAAGCTGGCCTAGTTTTAGGTATGACAAAGCACTTGTTTTACCTAAGCTCGAGTCATGCGTGCAAGCTGTATCGCCTTTAAAGCAATTAAGCGCGATGCTGTCAGTTGAGCAAAGGCTAGACTGGGAAGCCGCCATCTTACTCGATGAGACGTTATCGTCCGCTAAACTCGAGGGAGAGCATTATGATCGTGACTCGGTGCGCTCTAGCATCGTTAACAAACTCGGCATTGGTAAAGGAAAAAAGTTTAACCAGCAATCTGACGCGATGGTTGAATTGTTGTTATCTGCTATACGCAGCTCAAGCAAGCCTGTGGCCCATGATGTCGTTAAATCTTGGCACCACACACTATTTTCTACGGCGCCAATAGTAACGCCGCTCATCATTGGTGATTACCGCAATGATGAAATGCAAATCATATCGGGTTGTTATGGTAAGCAAACTGTTCACTTTCAAGCGCCGCATGATAACCACTCAGATGTAAGTGAAGAAATGGATGTATTCTTTAATTGGTTGAATAACCACGATGAAGAGTCTGCATTTGTGCGAGCAGCAATCGCCAAGTTTTGGTTTGTGACTATTCATCCTTTTGATGATGGCAATGGCAGGCTCTCTCGTGTTATCGCCGAGCGCTGCCTCGCTGAGGCAGAAGACACTGACTTGCGTCTCTTTTCACTTTCATCTGTATTGCTGAATCACCGTAATGACTACTATCAACAGCTTGAAGATCATCAAAGTTGTAAGCTATCGCAAAATCAAACCCTTGATCTCACCCAATGGATAATCTGGTTTCTATTGATGGTTGAAGAGGCCGCTATTGATGCTAAAAAGGAATTTGAGCGTGTTATGGTAACCACGCGATTTTGGCAAACCCATCAACTAACAGACTTTAATGACAGGCAAAAAAAACTCGTCACTCGTTTGCTCGAAACTAAAGACTTTAGCGATGGTATTTCTCGTAAAAAGTACAAAGCGTTAGTAAAAACAACCGACGCGACGGCAGTTAGAGACATCACCAACCTTGTCGAAAAAGCTGTACTGACGCCAGTCGGTGAGGGGCGTAGTAGGAAGTACTTGATCAAGCTGTGTTAGATTGATGGTCTTTCGCTGGTATTGTTTTTCTCAGATGCAGTAGGTTTTAGCCTGTTCCATTTATGTGAGTAATAATTACTATTCGAGATGTGTGATAGTCCCTTTTAGCATCCATTCGCTCATGACTTCGGCTGCAAACATGAGCGATGTTCATTGTTTAATGAAATTAAATCACTTTATTTGATCAAAGAAGTGGCGTTACAATCGCTCGCGATAAATATGACCGTTTTAATTCGTCATATTTTTTACCCCAAACATTGAGCTTAAACCTAGACCACTCATTTGACATAGAAGTATTAATTTATGAACATCATTGAATTTCTAACCAGCAATCTTTCGACCCTTTTGGCGCTGGTGGCCACCGGTATATTTGCCGGGATCTTAGCAGGACTTTTAGGCGTTGGCGGTGGCATTGTCATTGTACCTGTGCTGTTTTTCTTATTTCAAAGTTTTGGTGTGTCAGCAGAGTCTGCGATGCTGGTTGCCACAGCTACGTCGCTGGCGACCATCATCCCAACGTCTGTGAGTTCAATTCGTTCACACCACAACAAAGGAAATGTTGATTTTGAGCTGCTAAAACGCTGGGCTGCCTTTATTTTAGTTGGTGTTGTGGCAGGGAGTTGGTTAGTGACTCGCGTCGATGGCTCGTTACTGACGATGTTGTTTGGCTTAGTCGCGACGTTGTCGGCACTCAATATGTTGTTTAGAACAGGCAAGTCGGCGGCGTTTGAGCAGCTACCAAATGCGGCTGGCCAAAAGACAATGGCGACATTTATTGGCTTTTTCAGTTCAATGGTTGGTATCGGCGGCGGTACTATGTCGGTGCCATTACTGACGCTCTATAATTATCCTGCTCATAAGGCTGTTGGCACCGCAGCGGCGATAGGACTTATTATTTCACTGCCAAGTACGCTGACAATGTTGGCCTTTGGGATCACACCGAGTGATGCGCCAGCAGGGACGTTTGGCTTGGTTAATATCATTGGTTTCATTTGTATTGTGCCGTTAACCGTATTATTTGCGCCTGTTGGCGCGGCATTGGCGGCTAAATTGGACGGAGCTATGTTGAAGAAGGTCTTCGGGATTGTATTGCTTGTAACAGGTGTTCGGATGCTACTGCAACTTTTTATATAAGGTATAAGTATCCCCAACCACGGCAAGAGCGTATTAATTTAATCATAGCTGTTCCAACGAAATATTCCTTTGAATGTCGAAAAACGCGTGAATACGTCACTGCTACACAAACTTTCTTGTATCAAAGATACATGGTTTTGTTTCGCTCTAAGCTCTGATTTTCGTCCCGACAATGGCTCCTGCATTGTTCTTACAAAGGCATCCTTGGCTAAGCCTGAAAATAGGTTTTCTCCATTTCAAAGCAATATTTCGTCATTAAATTGCTCTGTAAAGTTTAGGCTATAGAGATTGAAGAGGTAAATTGTCAGTTTCCGTGCATGTGAAGAAAAACATCTTTTTCATGGACGAAAAAGAAGCCTCCATGGATGGATTTACGGCGGTTTTTCGTAATATGTATGGATTCTGGCATGCGATATTTATAATGCGCTTGCCGTGTATCCGCAACAGGGCAACAGCATTATAATCGTGATATCACCACATATTATGTAAACACGCTGTAAATATATCCCTATACGCTCAATTTTTCGTCTCGGTAATGTGCTCCTTGCATTGCCCTAACATAACCATCCATGGTTAAGCATGAAAAATACGGTTTACTTCATATGCACTAATATCCCTTCAATATTAGGGTGTATTCATTAAAATCCCCAAGCGATGCCAGTGGCTTGGGGATATTTTGTTATGGTTTGGCTAATTCGGCGAGCTCTTTGCGCACGATTGCTGCACCAGCGCTTAAGGCACTTAGTTTCGCCGTGGCGACGCTGCGGGGTAGGGGAGCCATACCGCAGTTGGTGGAAGGGTAGAGTTTGTCGGCATCGACATATTTAAGCGCCTTTCTTAGCGTGTCAGCGACTTCTTCTGGGGTTTCAATCTCGTTGGTTGCAACATCTATTGCACCCACCATCACTTTTTTACCGCGAATAAGCGCTAATAGCTCAATCGGCACATGCGAGTTGTGGCACTCGAGCGAGATAATATCGATAGCCGATTGCTGAAGTTTTGGAAATACGGTTTCGTATTCTCGCCATTGCGTACCTAGCGTCCTTTTCCAATCAGTATTGGCTTTGATGCCATAACCGTAACAAATATGCACCGCCGTTTCACACTTAAGCCCTTGGATAGCGCGTTCTAGGGTGGCTATTCCCCAGTCATCAACTTCATCGAAGAATACATTAAAGGCAGGCTCATCTAATTGGATGATATCGACACCTGCGGCCTCTAAATCCTTGGCTTCTTGGTTGAGAATGATGGCAAATTCCCACGCTAATTCTTTACGGCTTTTGTAATGGTCGTCATATAACGTGTCTACCATCGTCATGGGACCTGGCAAGGCCCATTTGATTGGCTTGGTGGTTTGCTGACGTAAGAATGTGGCATCATCAACAAATACCGGCTTTTGGCGGCTAACAGCGCCAACAACCGTTGGTACGCTTGCATCATAGCGATTGCGGATCCGAACGGTTTTTTTCTTTTCAAAATCAACACCGTTAAGGTGTTCGATAAAGGTCGTTACAAAGTGTTGGCGCGTTTGTTCACCATCGCTGACGATATCTACATTGGCCAATTGTTGATCTTGCAGCGACACGCGTAGTGCATCTCGTTTGCCTTCTATTAACTCATCACCCTGTAACTTCCAAGGTGACCACAGGGTTTCTGGTTGGGCTAGCCATGCAGGTTTTGGCAAGCTACCAGCGGTTGATGTCGGTAATAATGTTTTCATAATAAGCTCGGTGCCCCTTTTTGTTAAAGCGTGTAATTAGCTGACCAGTTATCAAGGATTGATTGGTAGGGTTTGATGAAATTTTCGTGGGTAAATTTCCCCTGTGAAATAGCCAACTGACCGCGCTCTTCGCGATCATAAACAATTTGCGTGAGCGAGTGGTCTTGGTTCTTTAGTTTTGGCTGGTAACTGTTTCCAGCCACTGAATTAGCATTATAAATTTCAGGTCGATAAATCTTCTGGAAGGTCTCCATGGTGCTGATGGTGCTAATAAGCTCCAAAGGACTATAGTCATTGAGTAAATCGCCGAAGAAATAAAAGGACAGTGGCGCAACACTATTGGCGGGCATGAAATAGCGCACCTGTAAGCCCATTTTTTTGAAGTATTGTTCAGTGAGGGACGATTCATTGGGGTGGTATTCGACACCTAAGACGGGATGCACATTGTCGGTTCGGCGATAGACTTTGGTGTCTGACACACTAAGACATATAACCGGTAATTTAGAAAAGTTCTGTTGATAAGTATCTGAATTAACAAAACTCTTGAATAGCTTGCCATGTAAATCGCCAAAGTTGTCTGGAATGCTAAATTGAGGTTGATCTTTATTGTGTTCAAGCAACAAGATACTAAAGTCATAATCTCGTACATACGACGAAAAGTTGTTGCCGACAATACCTTCGATACGTTTATTGGTTTTGCTGTCGATAATATTTGTTTTGAGTATTTCAATCGATGGGAACGTGTCGCCGCTGCCTTTAACGTCGACATCAACTGAAACAATCTCAAGGGCGAGTGAATAACGATCGCCGTTTGGGTTATCCCAGTGAGCTAGAGTGTTAAAGCGGTTATCTATCATTTTTAAGGCGTTACGCAAGTTCTGTTGACGGCTTGCTCCTCGTGCCAAATTAGCAAAATTGGTTGTGATCCGGGTATTGTCGCAAGGATGATAATTTTCATCGAGACAGGTGTTCTCAATCGTAAATGCAAAGTCGTTATTCATGATGTCTGGTATCCATTGTTGTAGATAGAATCTAAATCGATAGTGTGATTTATACGTGGAACGATGCATGAATAAAAATGAAATGTTTTAATCTATTCATGAGTAAAATTCATGGATGTAAACTGTGGCTAATGAATCACTACAAGAAGCTATAATGAAAATTAACAATCGTTGATGAAATATATAAAATGCTGACGAAGTCTTTATGAATTAGTTGCTTATGCACTTATGGTGTGATTGTTAGGCGGGCATCGATTGATTTAGTGCATAGTCGCCAAGTTGCGGCCAACACTTTCGGAAAATTATGTGGCTTAGCATCACCATACACATTAATGATGGTGTTAAGCCAAATTTCTAAGTAGGGAATGAGAAATTTGGCTGATCGCTTGTTAGTATTCCATTGCCGTTGCTCTGGCTCTTTTTTCATCACACCATTGTTATGTATTGCGTGATAAATTATGCGCGTATTAGTCTTGCTAGTTCTTCATTGGGCGGTAACTTGTCACTGATAAGTTCCCCCGTTGCACTATGATATGCCAAACCTGTCATGACTTTCTTAAATATGGATTTCATCACTGGTCGCATAATCAATTGACCCATCACCCAACCAAGTGGTCCACCTTTGACAACAAAATCTGCTGACATGTAAATTTCACTGCTGTTTTCATCAATCGCAGTGACTTTCATTTCTGATTGCATGCTTTTTAGCGGCATTGAATGGTTAGAAATATCCATTGTGTAGCCTTGGCCGACTTGGTATTCAATAATTTCTTCGACAAGGCTTGAGTCGTCATTAAAAGTACAAGAGCGTTTAGCACCTAAACCTGAGCTAATATCATTGACGCAAGCAGATGACTTAATCGTCATCGCGAATTTTTCAATACCGCTATAGTCCTCAAGAACCTGCCAAACTTTGTCTGCAGGTACGTTAACCTTTAATGTTTTTTCACAATGATGTGCCATGATATTTACCTTATATTTAATTGATTTCTACACGCTAGTTAATCATTAGATAGCGAAATGATTGTGCCCGTTGCGCTTTACCCGTTGGGTTGATTGCTTGCTTTTAAACCGTGAATAATTATTTCGATTGATGTGGTTAAATCTTTTTCAAAGTTTGGTCTCAATGCCTGAAACTCTTCAAGTTGATAGAGTTTTTTGAGTGCGGTACTTTGTGTGGAGGCCGTCCAAGAATTTGTCGTTGCTGCATAACTTAAGTTCAATAGCTTAAAAGCATTTTCACCTTCAATGTCGGGGTAAATTCTAGTGATATCGACTGTGATGCCATACAGTAATTCCATCGACAAACGCTTAAACGCTAACAACTGTTCAAATGAACTATTCCTTTCTAAAGAAGTAAAAAGAATAGGCATTAAATCGAGTAGATTTGGCTGTGACAACATTGAACTTACCCAAATATCTGCAAACGTTTTTGCTGCAACGTCTTGTTTAAGTGTTCGTAATTGTTGACTAAAATCACCTACCCATTGTTCAAATAAGTCGGCAAAGACATTCAAGAAAATTTCATCTTTCGAACTAAAGTAGCGATACATGTTGGATTTGGTGAAACCCGCTTCAACAGCAATTGCGTTAAAACTCACTTTATCGTAGCCATTGTTTTTAAAAAGCGAGAATGCAGCTTGGTAAATGGCCGCTTTCCGCTCATTTTTTTTTTCGTCTGTTCTCGCACGTTGCCAATTCATGGTTATCACTTAAGTGTCTGGTGGTCTCTTATTGTGATGTTAAGGGACCAGTGGTCTCTTGTCAAGTTAAGGATCTGCATTGTCATCTTTCTAACAGGCTGAATTTGTTTACTGCGCTAGAATTCTATTTAGTGGGTGTAGGAGGAAGTATTATGGCTAGCGCACGAGAAGAGTATTGCTCTACCAGCAATGTAGCACCTGCATGTATATTCTCGGTGATATATTTCATCGATAAAATAACAGTTAAAGAACGTCACGATATTGATAAGTTTATAGAGGAATCCATTTTGTCGCGTACTAACAGAACCTGACCGAAGCCGGTATTATTTTTGGTCGCAGTGGTTGTTGGCATTTAAACGATATCTTCATCGCGAGGCCCGGATTAATGCGTTGTACCTCAATGGTGCCTTGTTGCGCGGCGACGAGTTTGTTAACTAAGGCTAGGCCGATGCATTCATCGACTATCAAATAATCCGAACCCTCAAAGTGCGGTTGAGTGGCGATGATTTACTTAACCGAAAATACGATGTGTATAAAAGAAGACACAGCGGGCTATTTACCCAAAGCGATGTGTTAACGTTTGAGGCGCGCAGCAACGAGCGGGCCTCTAGAGTATCACTAACGTTGTCGGGTAAATTCAATGATGGATCGAAAACTTGACCATACGTTTATTAGGTATTTGGCTCGAGTGGGTACAAGCTGGAGTGTTCTGACACGAAACTTTGTAATACTGCAAGATTTGGCACCGTGATGGTGCCGTAATGGCTCTGGACATGCCTTAAGTCGCTGAGTTTCTTGATGGCCTTATGCGCAGAGAGAACCGTCAACCCTAAAAATTCTGCGCAGTCAGATTGGCGTAATGTTAAGGTGGTAGTTTCTTGTTCTATACACAGTGCAATGATGACTTTCGCCAGCCGAATGTGTACAGGCAAGCGCTTAATATCATCAAGTGCCTCTAAAGCGCTGTGCAGTTTTTGTGAGATATTCGTTAGCATCAGCGCCGCTATTTCTGGTTTGTCTTTTAACCAATATTCAAATTGAGTTTGGTTTATCAATAAGATTTCACAGTCGCTAAACGCACTGGAATTATGGGTTCTGGGTAATTGAGTGAACAATGTAAATTCGCCAAACGTGTCGCCAGTCTTTAGCAATGCAGTGAGTTGATAACGTCCTTCAAGATCAAAATTTCCGACCTTCACTAAGCCATTTAGAATGATCGACAATCCTGGCTTGGCATCACCGCGTAAATGGATTGATTGACCCTGTTGATAGCATGTTTTGTGCCCGTAATGATGGGCTTCTTTTATGATTGATGCTGGAAGCTGTCGTGTCATCGGGAACGCACCTTTGTTGTTTGTTAGTGCTAAATATATACAACTATATATTTCAGTGCAATCAGGCTTGTTACTTTAGCTAATGAGACTAATCAAGGAGTAACCCTTATGAGCTTTTACTTGCCGATATTAGGTATATTTACGTTGTTTGCGATAATGGAAGCGAAACATTGTAGCTTGTTTAAAAAGAAAACTGAGGTGCCTGCTGACGGTGTGGTAGAAATCGTCAGTTCGGGATTATTGTTGGTGATCACTCAACCGCTAGTGCTCTTTGTCGCTGGTTTTTTAATGAGTCTGGCGTTTCCTCAGCTTGCTGGAGTGTTGGCTGATGAACCGATATTGCTGCATATTCTGTTGTTGCTTATCTTTGATGATATGGCGCAATATTGGTGGCACAGAACCTGTCACGCTTACCGCTGGCTGTACAAGTTACATCGCGCCCATCACAATGCTAAATATATGAGTGTACGAATAATTTACCGCAATAATTTCTTCTTTTACATGATTATGCCTTCATTGTGGTTCTCTGGCATTCTTATCTATTTAGGGCTCGGCTGGGTATATGCTGGCTATATCATTGTTAAGCTTGCTGTTATTACCGGCGCGCATGCTGAGTGGAAGTGGGATAAACCGCTTTATGCTAATAAGATGACGCGGCCTTTAATGTGGTTTGTTGAGCGGATAATTTCTACCCCATCAACTCACAGTGCACATCATGGTTATGATGTTGGCGATGGTGTAACGACCTACAAGGGAAACTATGGCAACCTGTTGTTCCTTTGGGACGTAATATTTGGCACCGCTAAAATAACCCGTGGTTATCCAACGCAATACGGCGTTCAAGGGATGTTAAAGGCCGGCGCCGGGGAACAATTATTTTGGCCGCTAGTACCATCACCGAAGAAAAAAACGAAGTCAGTGCAAGAAGAGCGCTTGGCTGATAAGTCATTATCGAATAACGTGTAGGGCACATGACAACGCTGGTGGTACCAAGCCATCAGCACGCCCTACACGATACTACCAAAGTATCGCATTCTTTCTTAAGTGCATTAAATTGACTGCATCGAATACATTTCCTTTTACCCCATATTAGTTGTCCAAATTAAATACTATTTGTAAATGTTAAAGATTGCTTGTACCATTTGTTTGTGGGGTACAAGTGGTTCATAAGAAGGAAACTACTATTTATGCAAATATTTATTGATATTGATAACCCGTTGCCGCAGTTTTCTCAGCTGGTTGAACAAATAAAACTGGCGGTGCAACAGCAGCAAATTAAGCCCGGCGATCCTTTGCCGTCAATTCGTCAATTGGCCAATGATCTTGGCTTAAATAACAAAACAGTCGCTAAAGCGTATCGCTTGCTTGAAAGAGACTCTGTTATTCAAGCCAAAGGGTATCGCGGTAGTTATATTCATCCTGATGCTCAGAAGAACTGTACGGTTAACCTCAGTGAGGTCGTTGAGGACAAACTAGCTGATGTGATTGGACTATTGAGAAACACTGGCGCAACAGATTCAGAGATTCGTATCGCATTTACCAAAGTAATGAATTCAAACACAAAGAGAGAGAACTAAGATGAGTGAAGCAATATTCTATCTGTTATTTTTAAGTCAAATCGTGTTGTTTTCGGTATATTTCCCAAACAAAATATATCAACGGATGCGCTATGTCATCACTCATTACCCGAGCGAAAATTATCCAAAATTGTATCCAAAGCCGGTGGGGAAATATCATCGTTTTCATCGTCGTTATCAGTTAGCTAATTGGTTGATCACCGCGGTTGGCGTGATCACATTATGTTTAAGCATGGCGTTTAATAGCGGTGGTGAGTATATTGAACCGCAAATCTTGGTGTGGATGTTTTTTATGGTGCAGTTTGTACCCGTAATGTTGATTGAAGTGTCTGAATTTAGTCAATTTAAGATGATGCGAACAGCAGATAAAAGCTCGGTACGTAGTGCGACGCTAAGTCCGCGTAATCTGACTCATTTTATCGCTGTGAAGTGGCTTTATCTTACGTTGTTCACGGCATTATCGGCTGTGTTCTACGGTTTCTATCTAGAAGAATTCACCATCGATATTGAGGGCAGCGCTGTGTATGCTGCGGGCATTATTTTACTTTTAAATACGTTTTTTTCCGGACTCATTTACTGGCACCTTTATGGTAAAAAGCTCAATCCACACCAAACAGAGACTGACCGTCAAAAACAGATATCGGCAGCGATTAAGTCACTGGTCTTTATTAGTATAAGTGCCAGTGTCTTTTTAATGGTCACCTTGAGCATCAAAGAATATCAGCTTGATAACCTTGCACCGCTAGCGATGACTCTCTATTTACAAGCCATTGCGCTGTTTTCACTGGGTAATGCCATTGGCAGCATTAAAGTGGATGAAATTAATTTTGACGCTTACAAAGAGTGATTTCTGTAATGAACTTAGTGTGTGAGGCGTCCGTCATGGTTGGGTTAAAGGGGGGCTCAGATTTACCTGACCAACACGCTGCGCTCGAATCGTCGTAACGATATCAGTTCAAATATTCGGGGTATTGATATTGTGTGTTTCTTTTTGATGTTAGAAGACGATTGATTTAATTGATAAGCCCGTCAATACTTAGATAACAAGCTTAATTTATATCGAGTTGCTTAACTAAGGATAGTTATACGAATGGGTAGATTGTATCGCAGTGGTGATCAAGGGGGCGTGCTTGCTTCCTTACCGATAAAAACACTTTGGGCACTGTGGCTTATCATTATCGTTGTTTTTATTCCGTTCTCGATCAAAGCCGCTGTCTTTGGCGATTATATCTTGTCACTGAGTTTTTTGCTGTTTGTATTAACCGCTAGCGTATACCTTTATAGCTTAGCTCACCGAAAAGATCCGCCGCTCTCTGTTTACTTGCCATTGTTCTGCATGTGTCTAGCGCAATCGTTAGGCGTTTATTATACCGGCATTCAGGCGATCTTTTGGGCGTATCCTAGTGTGATTGTCTTTTATTTTGTATTGCCTGATCGCGCCGCTAATATCATCTCAGCTTGGCTTATTATTCAATCGAGCGCCTCATTATACCTTCAGACCGATCTAGGCATGACGCTACGATTCATATTCTCGATGCTGGTGGTTTGTGGGTTGATTAGATTGATGATTGATTTCGTCTTATCATTGAAAGATAAGCTGATCTCATTATCGATAACGGATCCCCTAACCGGTGCCTTTAATCGTCGTCACATGGATGAGCGATTAAGTGAGAATATTTTATCGGGGGCTGTGGCAACGCTGCTGATGATCGATATAGATCACTTTAAGCAAGTTAATGACACTTACGGTCATGATGCTGGTGACGAGGTGTTAATTAAGCTGGTGTCTTGCCTAAAATCCCATTCTCGACATAACGATCTTGTCTTTAGAATGGGTGGCGAAGAGTTCCTGATGTTATTAGCCGATACTAATAAAGAACAAGCTGCTATCTATGCAGAGCACCTCAGATTAGAATTAGCAAAAATTGTGATCGGTGAGAGCTGTCGCACGATCACAGTCAGTATTGGTGCGAGCGAGATGATTGAGCAAGACTCATTGGATCAATGGCTAAAAAAAGCGGATGTTTGTTTATATCAAGCAAAAAATCAAGGGCGTAATCAGGTGATTATGTCGGCTTAATATTGATAGCTATTGCGACAATTAGCTAGTCATGTCTGCGCTGAACGTTTTGATGCGGTCCAGCGAATACATGTTTAACCCTGCCCCAATTTTATGACTTAAGCGCAAGCCTAGGTCCGATAAAGCACTTTAATCACATGCCAGCCGTGTTTGGTTTTGACCAGTTGCGGCGTTAATATCTCCCCGGTGAAGCACGCCTTATCAAAGGCGGGTACCATGGCGCCTTTTTTGAATTCGCCTAAACTTCCCCCTTTCTTACCCGATGGGCAGTTGGAGTGTTTCTTGGCGAGGGTCTGAAATTTAGCGCCTTTTTTGAGTTGAGCCAAAATGTCTTCGGCTTGCTCTTTATGCTTAACTAAAATATGTAACGCTGCTGCTGTGCTTGCCATAATAATCTTAAAATCTTGGTTTGCGGATATCGAATGACCCCATTATACGCTAGCTAGCTTTTGTTAATCCAGTTGCCTTCTCTGAACGATTGATGTGAGCTCCAAGGCGGGGGGCTTGGGGAAAACCATCGGATATCACGATAGGAAACCACGCGAGCCTACTAGCCTTCAATGCTTGTGATACATCGATTATATTTAAAATGTAAAAACTGAATGGTTTAATGTCGGTATTATCAATTATATTTTTGTTGGCTACTATGTTTATACAAGTTGAGGACTGGGGTTAACATCTTCAACTTGTACTTATATAGCGATAGCTGCTTGGTGGTATGAATAGTAAAGCGGCTATCAAGTCCCCTTATTTTTGGAGAGCACAACATGAAATATTCAGGTTTTCAGACATTTACGACACAACAACAAGACGGCATTCTTACTGTAACGTTTGACTTTGGAACGGTAAACGTTCAAGGGCAAGAAATGCTAGCCGATTTAAATAGCTTAGCGATGAGATTAGAGCGTGACCGCGAGACAAAAGTAGTGGTGTTTCAATCTGCAAATCCTGAAATCTGGGTTTGTCACTATGATACTGAACTGCTTAAAGATATGTCGACAACTGCTGTATCTCGTGATGAAGTTCAACTACTTGATTTACAATCAGTTTACGAGAGGTTGAGTAAGGTGCCACAAGCGACGATTGCTAAACTTGAAGGGTTTGCGCGTGGCGGCGGTCACGAACTAGCATTGGCATTAGATATGCGTTTTGCAGCGCGTGGGAAGTTTAAGTTTATGCAGATGGAAGTTGGCATGGGGATTTTACCTTGTGGCGGCGGCGCGTCTCGGATGGCACGTCAAACCGGGCTTGGCAGAGCATTGGAGATTATTTTGAGCGCGCGGGACTTTACCGCTGATGAAGCTGAGGCGTATGGCACGATCAACAAAGCACTTGAACCTGATGAAATTGGTGAATATGTTGATGCTTTAGCTCAGCGAATAGCGAAATTCCCTGCAGCATCGATTAATGCTTGTAAACAAGCCGTGTATGAATCAATTGATAAACCAATCGATGAGGCACTTAAAGCGGAGGCTTATTGGCTGTATCAAGCAACAAGCACCACCCCTGCGATTAAACGTTTCACCGTTGCTGATGAGCAGGGATTGGAGCATGATATTGATAATCAACGTAATTGGAATGAATTAGTGATGAATGTTCAGGATATTAACTAATCAAACTGGCCGTATGTTAAAGCCAGTGCGTATTGTCAAGATAGCTAAATGCATGCCAGCACCGATGTGATGAGGTGCTGTTTGTTGATGAATGCTAAAAATAGAGGCGCTAGCCTCTATTTTTTTACGCCTCAAGTATTTCCTTAACGTGATTTTGGTAAGTGGTTTGTTTGAGGATCGCTAAAAACGCTTGTATTTTTTCAGTGCGATGTAAATCGCCGTGCGTGACAATCCAATTATTAATTGTCCAATGTTGTTGTGGTAACACTGGCACCAACCCCGGGATGTTTTTTGCGTCATGTTTTAGCATTAAGCCAATCCCTAGCCCAGCGATAATGGCTTGAGTCTGTACTTCTCTACTGCTACTTTGCAACCTAATTTGTTGCGCAGGAATATTATCCTTCATCCACCGGTGCATAATCGGCTTTGCATTGATGTCATTATTGCCAATAAAATGATGGTTAATGAACTGCGCTAATGTGTGCGGCATGCCATGGTGCTTAAGGTAGTCGCTGTGTGCATAAAAACCGACGGTGATATCATGGAAAGGAATGCATACGTAGTCAGCCTCTGTTGGCTTAACTCCGGTTCTTATGGCCATATGTGCCTGACCATATTCTAATTTAAAAATATCTTGGCTCGATTGATAATCGACAATTATTTTAGGGTGCCTGTCTTGAAACGTTTTAATAGCTGGCATCAACAGTGGTGAGATAATGTCAAGCGAGCTGATCACAAAGTCCCCCTCTAACTCACCATCTATTGCTTTAGCCCGTTTCGAAAATTGGCTAAATTGCTCCTGCGTGATCTTGGCAATCCTCAGTAGTTCTTTACCGGCATCGGTGGGCAAATAGCCAAGTGGCTGGCGGATAAATAATTTGGCACCAAGTTCTTGCTCTAGAGCATCGACGTGTCGCAACACGGTTGCTCGGTGGATACCCAATTCTTGGGCTGCACGACTTATGGTGCCGTGCTTTATCACCATAAAGGCTGTCTTTATCTCATTCCAGTTATTCATCGTGCGTTCCTTTTTCTTTATTACAGCATGCGCGTATACGCGCACCCCTGTGAAATTTACGCTCGTTGTGTCATTTTTGCAACGTAATTATAATAGTGCCTTATTATAAGTTTAGAGGAATAAGCGATGAAAATATTAGCGTTTGCAGCGACAAATAGTAAACATTCGATCAATAAGGCGCTAGTTAGTCATGCTGGACAGGTGTTTGAGCAAGAAGTTAATCCTAATGCTGAGATAGATCTGATTGACCTTAATGATTTTGAAATGCCAATTTACAGTATTGACCGTGAGAACGACGAAGGAATACCTAAACTCGCCCATGCCTTTTTTGAAAAAATTTCCGGTGCAGATGCTTTGCTCATCGCATACGCGGAGCATAACGGTTTTTATACCGCGGCCTACAAGAACATTTTTGATTGGGTGTCTCGTATTCAAATGAAAGTATATCAAGATAAACCAATGGTGGTAATGGCCAGCTCAGTTGGCCCGAACGGCGGCGCGAATGTTTTACAGGTGGCCGAGCGGTCTGCGCCATATTTTGGCGCGAAGATTAGCGCAAGCTTTTGTGTTGGCTTATTTGACAAACACTTTGACCGAGCGCAAGGAAGGCTTAGTGACGACACTTTATCACACACATTACTCACATCATTACACACGCTAAATAAACAACTTAGTGCGGAGAACGCATCATGAATAACACAACAACTCAGTTATTTCTTAAGCTGTCGACAATTCTTTGGTTAGTTTGGGGCGCAGTGCATATGCTTGCCGGTGTGTTGACTATCGGACAAGCAACACCAGAAGCGGTGATGGGTATCGCTGATGCAGCCAATCCTGATATTTTAAACGCCGTTTACCCAGAGGCGGCCGGTGCAATTATTAATCAGCATGGTTTTAACCTATTTTGGATTGGTCTAGTAACCTTTGTGGGTGCATTTTATATTTGGCGCCAAAGCCGCACGGCTGTCTGGGTCACGGCATTGGTTGGCGGTCTGACCGATATTGGCTATTTTATCTTTATGGACTTAGGCGGTTTTGTTAATTTTGCACCGGGTAGCGTGATGACCATTGTCTGTTTTAGCGCGATTACGTTAAGTATCAGTGCCAGTTTTGGCAATAAAGGACCATAGGAAAAACCATGAATAATAAATTGAAAAAGTATAGTTTTTTTCTGTTAAAAGGGTTCATTGGATTATCGTTTATGGCCGCTGGGCTCGCGAAGCTTGGCGGTGTTGAAATGATGGTTGCTGAATTCGACACTATTGGCTTTGGGCAATGGTTCCGATATTTAACTGGCGCGATAATGCTGGTAGTGACGATGGGCGGTGCAGCGTTAGCACATTGGATATGGCTTGGTCCGAGCGCTATTCCAGCGGTCTTTTTAGGGGGCTTAGCGGGTGTTGTTGCTTATGCATATCGCGAGCAAGTGCTACCAAAAATAATGACGAGGTTAAATAGCGTTAGGTTGTGAGTAAAAAGTAGTGATGATAGCGCTGTTCATCCCATTTCTATTAAATATATGATCTTCTTGGGCGAAGGATAAACTTATTATACGATTTGTATTAATTATTTGATCATTTTGTGCGAAGAGAAAATAGTCGAGAGCAACGCCGTAGTCGTCAATTTTAACGAGAATAAGTGATCAGTTATTAAATGTAAATGGTATTCCTAAGCCCTAATTTGACGCGTTTACAGCGCGATAATTGTCATAAATCGCTAACAGTAAAAAGCCGGTGAGAGCATTAGTTCTCACCGGCCTACCGAAAATTGGTGTCTAATACTGGTTAAAACGCGTATTTAATACTGGCTTTTATCGAGCGCGGTGCACCAGGCATCGTCCACTCGTCAAAATACGAGTTGGCATAGTATTGCTCACCCAATAAATTGTTCACGTTGAGGGTTAATTCTACGTTTTCAGTTAATGTAACGTTAGCGAACAGGTTGACCAAGGTGTAGCTAGGAAGATCGAAATCTTGCTCCAAGAAATCACCTAATTGTTTACCGACGTATTGCACCGTTAATCCACTATTTGTCAAATGTCCTGCTACTTCTGCAAAATGGTTAACCTTTAAGTGGCCGCTGTGTTTTGGCACATTACCAAGGCGTGCGCCATCTTCAATGACATACCAATCCCATAACGTGATTTCTTTCGCGTTTTCGGCATCAATATAGGCGTATGACATTGATAGTAGCGTGTCTTGGCTTAACGCGTAGTTGAAGTCAAGCTCAAGCCCTTGGCTCTGTGCCTCACCAAGTGCCTGAGTTGTGCCATCACCGTTGGGACTGCTGGCTAATATATTTGACTTTTCGGTGCTAAATATTGCTGCAGAGCCACTCAGTCCTGTTGCGGTGCTATCCCATTTCATGCCAATTTCATAAGATTTACTTTCTTCTGGCTCGTGGCCATTGCCAGCAGAGTCTGTGCCAGAGTTTGGACGAGCCCCTTCAGAATAGCTGGTGTACAGACGCATATCATCAGACATCGCGTAAACTAACCCTAAGCGAGGATTGAAGTAAGACTTTGAGGCACTATTTTTACGGTTGCCGTCGAGTCGGTAAGTGATATCTTGCTCGAAATGATCGACACGCATGCCAACCATCGCTTTCCAATGTTCAGACAGGTCAATTTGGTCTTGAAGATAAACTCCGTAGCCTGTTTGCGCTTCGACGTCTGAGGTATTATTACCCATCTCGGGCAACGTATCGCGATAAGTCGGGTTATCGAAATCGATCGCGTAAAATGATGAATTACTTTCAGGACTACCTGCAGTGGCTGAATTATGACGGTAGCGCAAGATGGTGCGATCTAATTCATAGTCGTAAGCATCGCCACCAATTAACAGATTGTGCTGTAGTCCAAACAGGGTAGTTGAGCCACTTAGTTCGAGTCGGCCAGAGAAGTCTTGGGCATCAAAGTCGCGAAAGCGGCGCTGACGGACGATGTGATCTTCGCCAGCGTCATACCAACGTGGCTCAGTGACGCTGCCGCTAAACGATGAGGTGCGGTAACTTAGCCCAGCGGTTAGCGCCCATTCGTTTGAGAAATCATGTTGCAGTTGCAGCTGATGCCCCGTCGCTTTTATTTCAACAGGACCATCGGCGGGCTCGCCGTAAAAATCTGAGTCTGAGAATGGTTTTCCGGCAACCACTACAACGCCACGATCCATATCGGCTTTCTGATTAAGATACTCAAGCTCGTAACTAACGAGGGTATCATCACTTAATTTATATAATAATGATGGCGTTAGTACCGTCTTTTGTTTGCTAACGGTATCTCGATAGCTGTTACTGTCTTCATAAGCGCCATTGATTCGAAAGGCTAAATCTTGGGTCAGAGCGTTGGTGTAGTCGGCTTCGCCGCGGTAGGTATCAAAACTACCTGCGGTCATTTTAATGTAACCTTGTTGGTCAAATTGTGGTTTTTTGGTGGTGATGTTGACGGTTCCACCGGGCTCACCGCGGCCGTATAATGCCGAGCTAGGGCCTTTGAGCACTTCCATCATCTCAACATTTGACATGTCACGATTACCACTAAAGCCACGTCCTGCACTAAAGCCGTTGATTAAGTAGGCCGATGGCAGGTTTTCATCGCCGGCAAAGCCACGAATAGCAAACATATCCCACAGACCGCCAAAATCGTTTTGTCGTGTAACACCACTCACTAGCTCTAGTGAGTCTTGCAGGTTGGTGATACCCGCTAATTCTAGCGTCTCAACGGACACTGTTGCTATCGCTTGTGGTAAATCTTTTTTGGCAATGTTGCCACGATAGGCTTGACGTAGCCCTTGGACTTCAATGGTCTCGACATCGTTGGCTGTTGCATTTTTATTGTCAGCTACCTGGGCGATCGTTGGCATAGAGAATGCTGCGCAAATACATAACGCAAGCGGCGTGACCTGGGTATTTAAAATAGCGGCTTTCATGCTACATTTTTTCCTTTTTCGTTGCTAAATTAGTCATACTAATCGTAAATTGTGGTAATTGGGTGAATGTGTCCACGTCGAACTTATCTGCGTTAAATAACAAGGGATAATAGAACAGCCGTAGTGAGCGATGAAATGCCCTAACATCTTGTTCATATTTCATGGCGGCAGCGGTGTTCGTTGCTGCAATTCCAGAGAGTAGTCGTTGGGTTAGCATGGGCGGAGAGAGCAATGAGAAACTACTCGCTAACTGATCCTTGGCTAAGGTGGCATCTCGATACGCCTGTGAGAGTTCGCTCGCGTGTTGATCCCCTACTTGTTGAAAGGCGTAATACCACTTCCACTCGAAGGCTGGCCCCATTGTTGTATGGCCATGCCATTGCGGATGAGTCGCAAGAAATTCACGCCACGTATCAGTAACAGGTACGTCCCAGGCATCGTTAACAGCTTCTCGTTGAGTCATCACTATCTCCCCACCATTGGGGCTTTGAACCATTTCGTCAATTGCGATGTCACTACCAACCGGTAGTAGCACTGTGACACTGAGCCAAATGGCCAGAAGTACCGATGCTGTTTGAGCTGAGCTTTGCTTGGCGGCTATTTTTGTTGAAGTGAACCAGAGTGTTAGTCCCATCCAAAACAACAAGTGACCAATCACCACCAAGACCATTAACCCTGCGTCAATTAACGAGGCTTGGGTAAATAAAGCGCCAATAATCAGTGGTAAACAAATCACCAACGCTAAGGTGAGGCACAATACGCTAGCACGGGATAACCATAAGCTGTTGGCTTTGCTTGCTGTGGTGATCAGTAAGTCATAACGTCCAGCGGATCGTTCTGCCGAGCGTAGATCATGAAGCAGTAGTATCACAAATAACGGCATCAACACGCTGACTAAAAACGAAAAATCGAATCGACCTAAAAATGACAATTCAGGATTGTCGCTATCTGTTTCATAGATTTGTCCTTCAAGTGCCAACATCCGGATCCGGTGTTTCCACGGATAAATGTCACGCTGACCCATGGCGGCAAATGCCATCGGCGAAGGCGGCGCGTAGGTTAAGTGAAAACTGTAATAGGCGGCGCTGCCATAATCAGATTGTTTAGCTAGCACACTATTACGATCAACTGTATCTTTGTCGATCAATCGTTCTATTGTCGTTAACTGGGTCTGCGTTTCGCTAATACCAGAGCCAACTGCAAATACACAGAGTAAAAATACGATAGTAAAAAAGGCAACTAAGTGTCGCTGTCTCAGCAGAAATTTTGCCTCTCGAATAAGGTTTGAATATAAATTCATCGTACTATCCTCCTAACGCTTATTCGCAGTAAAAATACGATCGCCAACATCCAAATCAGCAGTTGCAATCCATAAGGGGCACTGTGTGATAGTCGCGTGCTCGGAGCATCAGGACTAAATGAAAAGGAATCGAGAACTTGCCAGTTGGTGGCACCGACCCGCGCTGCTTCACCGTCTTTGTGTCGGTTGATATCCGCTTGATACGATAATGTATCTTGATGCACACTATTTAGGGATTGCACAAAGTCAAATCTAAGCGCTTCAGCTTGGCGCAAAAATCGGTGATGAGTTTCTAAGCTGGTGCCTGCCATCATCATCGAGAAAGAACGTATTGCAGTCGCTGGCGTTAACCAGCCAAATTGGCGGGCGATTTGAGCTTGTGAAAGCTCCTCATCCATTCGCCTTTCAGCAAATGCATTGAGCACTTTTGTTAGCTTTTGCTCCGAATATTTCGCGACGGTGCCGCGGAAATTAATCGGTAGGTCTTCAATTTTTTCAACGTTATATTTAACAAGCAGGTTTTTCTTGAGCTGCTCGAATGCAGGATCCGCAGCGTTATGGCCGTCACCTAGTTTTCGCAATTGCTCTAGCACCGCAAAATCAGTTTCTAATTTCCCTGGTGAAGGGGCAAGTGCAGCAGCGCTTGAACTGCCGATGCGTGGCAGTAAGATACACAGCACAATCCACAAACCAAGTAAGGTCGCAAAACTGGTGTTATTCTTCTCACTCAACGTTGAGACCGTTAACACGATGCCGCTCCAAATTAAGATATAAACGACATAACCGGTCACAAACCCAGCGGTGAGTAGTAGTGATTCACCCTCGATGGTGACTGACATCGCAGCAACAACCAGTGGCAATAACATGAGTAATCCACAGCTGACCAATGCTAAGTATTTACCGATAAGCAAATGCCATAGATTGACCCCTTGGGTCACCATGATATTGAGGGTTCCCGCTTCCTTTTCGCGAGTAACGCTGGCGTAACCGATTAAAATAATAAATAGCGGCATTAATACTTGCAGTAAAAAGCTTGGGGTTAAGCTGCTAAATCGAGTCATACCAGAGCTTTGGCGCTGATCGGCAAACATTGCGCTATTTTGTCGGTGTCCCTCAAGAAAAATAGACGTGCCGGTAAACGCATCAACACCCGGTTCAATAATACTTAACGGCGAAGGCGTTCGAAAAATATAGTGACCATAATGCACCATGCGGTGAGGGTGGCGATCTGGTTGTGCCAAAAACTGAGACTCAGACGACTGTTGTAGATGTTCACGGTCATGCGTTGCTTGATGGATCTGATGGGTATTGACGATGGCTGATAATATCGTCAGTAAGGTACCGAGTACCAAAATCGTTGCCGCCAATTTGGTACGATGCCAAAAACGCCATTCGTCAGATGCTATTTTGTTGATCGCTCTCATCGTTTGTTTCTCGCACAAAAAGCTGCGTGTACTTGTTCTGTGTCGATATGTGATTGATCGCCGCGTTCGAACATGCCGACGATCTTGCCATTGTCGAGCAGACCAATGCGGTGAGCGATTTGGCATGCACCATAAACATCATGTGTAACCATAAATACTGTGGTGCCCTGAGATGCTAATGTCGTAATGAGCTGATTGAACTCATCAATGGCGTTTGGATCAAGTCCTGACGTCGGCTCATCGAGGAATAAAATTGGAGCATCACGTAGTAACGCCAGTGCGATAGCTGTTTTCTGACGCATCCCTTTAGAGTAGTCCGCCATGGTTCGATGCCATGCACTCTCTTGTAAAGCAACACGTTGTAATGCTTGTTCAATCTCAACGGTTGAGCGTTTTATATCAGCTAACGACAGGAAGTATTCAATATTCTCTACCCCTGTAAGGTGCCCGTACAGTGTTACTGATTCGGGTAAATAGGCAATTTTTCGACGGATTGCGTCGATATTGTTACTCACCGACATGCCCATCACGGTTGCCGAGCCTGAAGTTGGCAAGACAGTTCCTAAAAAGGTCTTTAATGTCGTTGATTTGCCTGCACCATTGCCACCGAGCAAGGCAAATACTTCACCTTGGGCGACGTTAAAATTAACATCATCAAGCACGGGTTGCTGTGAAAAGCGAACACATAATGATGAGGCAACTATGATTTCATTTTTCATCATGTTTCTCGTTGTTTTAAAATGTTGCGACGAAATAAATGCTTAACGCGTTATTTCTACTGTTGTAATGTTATATTATTACATTTATGGGTGGTATCATAGTGTAATGTTATATTGTAACTAAATGTGGCTTTTGGGACGTAAAATGAGAAGTGTGAGTTATCGGGGTTATGCTGCGAGGCTATGACTATGGCTATGGCTGATGGTGTGGCTGGTGGTCATGGTGTTATGTGTAAGTGAAGTGAGCGTAGCAAAGAGTCAGGATGTATTTAAAATAGCGGATGTAATAGTGCAGCCTAGTAGTCGAGAGGATGTTTACCTCAACACTCTCAGCGGTGACAATGATCCGGCGGCTATCATTCCTGTTACCGTTATTCACGGTGCAAAACATGGGCCTGTGCTTGCCGTCGTTGCCGGTATCCACGGCTATGAATACACGTCAATCATTGCTGTTAATCAATGGGTAAAGCAACTAAAGCCTGACACATTAAGTGGCACTGTCGTGATTGTGAGGCTGGCGCATGTTCCGGCGTTTGAGGAACGTTCAATTTATGTCAACCCTTACGATCGAAAGAACCTCAACCGTAGTTTTCCAGGTTCGGTTGATGGCAGTCAAACGGAGCGAATCGCGTGGGCGATCTCAAATCAAGTTGTCGCCCAGTCAGACTTTCTGATTGACTTACACAGCGGCGATGGCGGTGAATGGTTGACGCCGTTCATCGGTGTCTATGGCGGGCCACTATCGAGCAACTTGCCGCTAGCACTGTCGGTCGCTCAAGGGTTTAACTTTCCAAATATTGTTGAATATAAAATGAAAACGCAGCAGCAGGTGGATACGCGTCGTTCGTTAAACAGACAAGGTGTCGCCGAGAAAATCCCGACTATCTTAGTCGAAATTGGCGAACACGGCTCACGCAATATTAACGATGTTAATGCCATGATATCAGGGTTAGAAAACACATTGTCGGTATTAAAGATAAACGATAAAGACGCAGACATCTCTGACGTGAATAGGCGCTATTTTGATGGTACGAACGCCGTGCCAGTTAAACACTCAGGATTGTGGTTCCCCGCGGTAACGAGCGGACAATGGATTAAGCAAGGGCAACTATTGGGGGAATTGCAGGATTATTTTGGCCGCACAGTTGAAACCATTCATTCGCCATCAGCTGGCTATTCATTATATGGCCTCGCTGGTCCTGCGGTGAAAAAGGGCCAAAGTATCATGACCATCGCCAAACCTGTCGCTCGAGTCTCCGATTAAGAATAGGGTATAAACCATCGGTGTTTTTCTAAGCATTAGCGTCCATCGCGCTTTTGCTCGTAGCTATTTCCCCCACTAATTCCCCTCTGATGTCATTAGCAATAGTGACATCCATTGCTCGGCTTGCATTCATCTGCTTACGGATCTTTTTGTCGATCCTTAGATTAATTACCCTTGCTAAGCGTTATGTTATAACATAACATAGCTGGGTGTGGTTATCTGGATTGCCCCTTGCTAATGGAGAGCAAAATTAATCTAAACATTTGGTGTCCTTAAAAGTCGCTTAACCAGTATTTTTGAGTGTCAGTAACAACGATTTAAATAGTATTAAAAAGGTATTTATGAAAACTTCTTATCCCCTTAACTTACCCCCTTCAGCCCTTAGTCGATTAGCGAAGGCGGTTTCTGCATCGTTAATAGCAATGACTGCGATGAATGCGACTGCCGATGATGTCGAGGTTGTTGAGGTGTCAGTGTCACGTATTCAAGCAAAGCTCAATGAGATACCAGCGAGTATTTCAGTGATTACTAAAGATGAAATCGAGCAACTTGCACCAAACAAGCTTAGTGATTTAGTACGCTATCAGCCCGGTATCAGCATTGATAAAACAGATGATCGCAACGGCGAAGCAAATATTAACATTCGTGGTATCGGTGGTAATCGAGTACTCGTACTTAAAGATGGCATGGTGATGCCCCAAGGCTTTGGTTCACGAGGAAGCACCCAAGGGCGTGGTAACTTTGACCCGTTTAATCTGTCTCAGGTAGAGATTTTAAAGGGACCAGCATCGGCACTCTATGGCAGTAATGCATTGGGGGGCGTGGTGTTAATGAATTCAGCGGATCCTCAGTCATTATTAGCGGATAGCGAAGGACAAACTCGCCAATCATTTAACGCTGGTTACTTCTCTGAAGATGAGCGTTATCGCTTTGGCGCCACTGTTGTTGGGGGCGTGGCTGGTGGTTTTGGTTTGATCCAAGCGCAGCATCAAGGCTTTGGTGAAACAGATATTAATAGCGATGTGGTGAATAACCCAAAAGATGGTGAATCAAATAATGTGCTAGTGAAATGGAAATACCTAGACGGTGACGACCAAGTGATTGAGGTGGTAGCTGATTATTACAATCAAGAGGCCGATAACACCTTCAACTCGAATTTAGGGTCCGTCTCAAGTACATCTGATAGCGAAGTGATACTCTCGACAGCAAATGATCAATCAACGGTACTACGAGTTGGCGTAAAGCATCAGGTGTTAAATTTAGCGGCTGTTGATAAATTGCAGTGGCAAGTCGATTATCAAACCTCAAACTATAAACAATTCGAGCAAGAGCAAAGCCGAGGGAGCACGTCTAATACGCTAGAGTTGGAATGGGAAGAGTTTGAACAGGATCAAATCGGCGTGAACTTCTTAGTCGAAAAAGACATTGGTGAACACCAGCTTGTTGCTGGTATTGACCTTCTCCATCGAAGTTTATCTCGCCCTGTTCTTGTGGTGGATACTGACCTTGTCGCTAACACCAGCGATGACGGTACGCGCACTAAAACATTCCCCGATGCAGATATCACGCAATATGGTGCATTTATTCAAGATCACTTCCAGGCAACGGATTCACTAAAAGTCGTTGCTGGTGTACGTTACGATTACTTCAAGAACGATCCGAATCCAGATGCTGACTACCGTAATCTTGATCTGGCTAACGCCCAAGTGCCAACGGATACGTTCTCAGACGATACCGTATCACCGCATGTAGGATTGATGTGGAACTTCTCTGAGCAAGCGTCATTATTTACTAATTACTCAACGGGCTTTAGAGCGCCACCCGTTGCTGAGCAATATATCAGTAAAACCATTTTCTCGAGCAGCCCTCATGAAGTGATTCCAAATGTTGATTTGGGCTCTGAAGAGAGTCGTGGTGTTGAACTGGGCTTACGTTGGAACAACGAGTTAGCCAACGTTGAAGTGTCTGCTTATCACAACCGATACGATGATTTCATCGATAGTAAAACCATTGGCTATCGCGGCGATGTGCGCCAAATTCAATATCAAAACGTGAGTGAAGTGACAATTAAAGGACTAGAAATCAGTGCCAATGTCCTAATCGACCAACTTCTACCACAAGGTTGGAGTGGTGATGTTAAAGCCGCTGTTAGTATTGTCGATGGTGAAAACTCGACCGAAGAGACAGGCTTAAACAGCGTATCACCAAGTAATGCCGTGTTAGGGCTGTCATTAAAACCAAATGATGAATGGTTGTTTGATTGGCATATTCGCCTGGTTGATAAAGCTGATGATGCGGAGCCGCTAGTTAGCCACGGCCGTGAATTACCAGCATTTGAACCCGCAGGCTACGCGGTACAAGACTTATCTGTTCGCTACGCACCAAACAGCCAGCTTTCTGTCTCTGTCGGTGTCTATAACGTGCTTGATAAGAAGTATTGGGGCGCGCATACCAAAGGTGATAATGCATCCGGTGATTTAGAAGGCTCAGTTGCTTCAGGGCGTAATGTCGCGTTAACCGCCAGTTATAACTTTTAGCAGTTAAGTTGACGCTCCCCACAATATATGCGGCTTGTCTGAAATGTTAATTTATTTAACTTCAGTGAATTTTTTGATGTGATATTTAGCGTTACTTCATCAATAAAGCGTTGCGTAAGCACACCAGTTACTTTTCTTTGCGTCGCCAAAGAAAAGTAACCAAAAGAAAGGCGACCCGCAGGTTTATCGCTGATCTTAAATAATAAATAGTCTATTCAATGCCGTATTTAATCCGCATCCCTGCGGTAAATACTAAAAAATCGTCCTGATTTTTTCATTGGCCAATTTACAATTTAAGGCGATAAACGACGGGGGAGCCGCGCTTTATATTTAGCTACTACTATTTGAAAAAATAGATTCGGCTTTCCGCTTTCATAGGAATCATTATGCTCAAAAAAGCATTTACCCCATCAGTTATTGCGCTGATGGCAATATTATTAACGGCATTAGCAGCGATGGCTGTATATCAGTCATTTTTTTCACCGACCAAGATTGGTTTGGTGAGCTATCGTGATTTTCAGGCGGCACGACTTATTAAAGCCAATGATAGTGATTGGATTAGTATTGCCAAGCTTGATAAAAATGCGACTGGCGATTATCAAGACTTTGATGTGATCTATTTATTTGGTCGCGGTCTGTCATTAAGCAGTGAGCAAATTGCTGCTTTTAATGAGGCCGCTAACAGTGGTGTTAGCATCATGGTTCAAGCGGGTAGAAACCCAAAGGTTGATGTCACTAGCCTTAAGGGGGAACAGCTTGAGGCTGCACAGGGGTATTGGCGTTATGGCGGCGGGTTTAACTATAACCAACTATTACGCTATAGCCGTACGGTACTTGATAATAAATCCTTTGGTGTTGAAATTGCGCAAGCGGTGCAAAAAATTGATCGCGACGTGCTATTTCACCTCGATGAAAGTAAAACCTTTACTCAAGTGGCGGACTACAACGCCTATTATCAAAGCCTTGATCAATATGCTCCTGCGGGTAAGAAAATTGCACTGCTCACTAGTGTGCCAGGCCCTTTTAATTCAAATCGCGATCATCTCGACGCGCTCATTACCCAACTGGAACAAGCGGGCATGCGAGTGTATCCGATTGCCAGTCGTGCTCGTCGTTTGAGTTTATTGCAAGAGATCTCACCGGATGCGGTGATCATGATGCCTCACGGACGCTTGCAACACGGTAGTGGCACTACCGCGGTGGATTGGTTAAAGGCACAAAATATCCCACTGTTTGCACCATTGTCTATCTTTGAAAATCACAAAAAATGGCGTGACAATCCACAAGGGTATCGTGGCGGCATGTTAACCATGAACGTGGTGATGCCGGAAATTGATGGTGGCATTGTCCCTTACGTTATTAATGCTCAATTTAGTGACGAACAAAACTTTCAAATATTCAAAGCCATTCCAAAGCGCTTACATTCATTTATCGAAATGATTGAGCATTGGTTTGTACTTAAAGACCGTGACAATAGCGATAAAAAAATTGCGATTGTTTATTTTAAAGGGCCGGGGAAAAATGCATTAACCGCCGGTAACATGGAGGTGGTCCCTTCGCTTTATAATACCTTGCATCAGCTAAAAGCACAGGGTTACAACCTAGGTGAACTGCCGGATGATTATGCACAGTTTAAGGCTGATATTAATCGTCAAGGGGCGGTAATGGCGCCTTATGCCCAAGGGCAATTAGAGACCTTCTTTAAGGAAGGTACTCCTGCGCTAATTAAAGCGTCCCATTACAGTGATTGGTGTTTTAATCATTTGGCAGCCGGCATGTGCGCGCAAATTAATGAAAAATATGGCGCGGCGCCGGGTAACTTTATGGTGACACAGCAAGCGGGGGAGCGTTACATTGGCGTGGCTCGCGTACAATATGGCAATATTGTTTTAATGCCGCAGCCGTCCCCAGGCATTGGCGAGGACAGCTTTAAGCTTGTTCATGGCACTGATGAGGCGCCGCCGCACAGCTATGTTGCTCCTTACATGTGGATTAAATCGGTCTTTGAGGCGGATGCTATTTTCCATTATGGTACCCACGGTAGTCTTGAATTTACCCGTGGTAAACAAGTGGCCTTATCATCAAAAGATTGGGCGGATGCGCTGATTGGTAATACCCCTCACTTCTATGTCTATACCATGAGTAATGTTGGCGAGGCAATTATTGCTAAGCGCCGGACTTATGCCACGATTTTGTCCCATCTCACCCCACCATTCCAAGAGTCTGGTTTGTACAGTGAGCTTAAAACACTTGGCGATGCCATTAACGATTATCAATTAACGGAGGGTGCGGTAAAGCTTGAGTTGGCAAAGCAAATTAATGCCTTAATTATTTCGCTTGAGCTTAATCAAGATCTCGAGCTGAGTGATCAACAACTAGCCCTCACTGGGCAGCAATGGCAACAACAAGTGTTTGCACCCACGGCGCAATGGTTAGAAACGATTGCACAGGCAAAGATAACCCAAGGGTTATACACCTTAGGTAGGGCGTTTACGGGGGAGCAAGCTAGTCAAACGGCGCTGTTGATGACCATTGATACTTTGGTTAAAAAATACAATGAGCTGGTTAGCCTTGATCAAGTGAGTAAGCTTGAAGATAACGCATTACGAGACTTGGCTAAAACATGGATTGAGCGCGTGCTAGCAGGGGATGATAGCGCGCAAGTCGTTGAAGATATACTACAAAAACAACGCATCGTGGCCAATATAGTGACGCCAGTTAGCTCCAAGCAACAACAGGTGATTAAACAAAGTAAAGGGATCTTCTCTCAAACATTGGCTAATGTAACGCAATATCGTCAGCACTTTGTGCAAGGGGCGGATAACGAAATGCGCAGCATTGGCAATGCGATTGGTGGTGGTTATATCGCGCCAAGTTCGGGGGGGGATCCAATTGTTAACCCGGCGGCACTACCAACAGGGCGCAATATGTTCTCGATTGATGCCGAAAAAACACCAAGCGTCGCCGCGTGGAGTGTTGGTAAAGAGCTTGCGCAAATGTTGCTCGACACCCACAAAGAGCAGTCAGGAAATTATCCACAAAAAGTCAGTTTTACCCTGTGGCCAAGTGAATTTATTCATTCTCATGGCACCACTATTGCCGAAATACTCTATCTGCTGGGGGTTGAGCCGGTGCGCGACCCATTCGGGAGAGTATCGAGTTTACGACTCATCGACAGTAAAAGCTTGGGACGTCCGCGCATTGATATTGTTGTGCAGTCGGCTGGGCAGCTTCGGGATTTAGCGGCGTCGCGTCTTGCGCTCATTGAGCAAGCGGTGGTGATGGCAGCAAAAGCCAAAGACGATGTGTATCCAAACTTTGTCGCCAAAGGGGTGGTCGATGCTGAGCAATACCTCTTAGCTAAAGGCGTTGCACCCGTGGTGGCACGAAATAACGCGTATCGTCGCAGCTTTGGTGGTGCTAACGGCAGCTATGGCACCAACATTATGGGGCATGTTGAGCAAGGCGCTAGCTGGGAAACTGACAGCGAAATCGCCAAGCAATATATTAATAACATGGGGGCTGTTTATGGTGACGATCAAAGCTGGGGCGAGTTTGTGCCACACCTTTTTGAAGCGGCCTTACAAAACACCGAAGTGGTTATTCAGCCGCGCAGTAGTAATACGTGGGGCATGCTCAGTTTGGATCATGTTTATGAGTTTATGGGAGGGCTCAATTTAGCGGTGCGTGAAGTAACCGGTAAGGATCCACAGGCGTACTTTAACGACTTTAGAAATCCTAATAATTCTAAACTGCAAACCTTGCATCAAGCGCTTTGGAGTGAACTGCGCACCACCTTGCTTAACCCGAAATACATTCAAGGGTTAATCGAGGGGGAAGCGAGCAGCGCGGAGACCTTTGCCGAAACCTTCCGTAATACCTACGGTTGGAATGTGATGAAGCCAGATGCTATCGACGATGTGGTGTGGGACAAGCTCTATGACGTGTATGTCGAGGATATCAACAATCTTAACTTACAGCAGTTTTTTGAGCGTGAAAATCCGTATGCACTACAAGAGATGAGTGGCGTGATGCTGGAGACTGCGCGTAAAGGGCTATGGCAAGCAAGCGATGAGCAACTGAGTACATTGGCGACGATGCACGCTAAGTTGGTTGAGCAATTTGAAGCTGGATGTGGCACGTTCACGTGTGGCAATCCGTTACTGCAAGATTTTATCAAGTCCAAGCTCACTGACCCTGCGCAGCTTGAGGGATATCAACACCAGCTTGACGCCGCCCAAGTTAGCAGCAAAACCAGCGAAGGTTTGGTGTTGAAAAAGCAGCCTCTTAATAATGACGTCAACGGAAAAGACCAAGCGCAATCTAACGATAGCCAAGGCAACAAGGACGAGCCTGAGCAAGAACGTAATCAACAGCCTGACCAGAATAAGCCGCAGAAAACACCAGAGGGTGAACCGTTAAATCCACTGTGGTTCTTGCTTATAGCCTTATTCGCTGGTGGCGTGATGTTAATGCTAGGGCGCAAAAATGGTCAATCTTGAGCAATGGCTAATGTTGCTCGCGCTTATCTCACTTGCGCTTGGCGGTTGTCAGCTTAACAGCTGGCAGGTGGGGCGCGAGCGTATCTTAGGGGGTGGTGTTATTAGCCTCGTTGTCGCATTAACCATATCATTGAGCGATTTTTTAGCGGCGCAAAGTGTGATTGCCTTGCAGCAGCAGTTAGCCACTCACGCAGAGGTTCTTAGTGTGGTGGTGTTGCTTGAAGCACTGTTGGTTTGCTGTGCGATGACGCGTTACAAGTTGCCGTTAGTCAGCACATTCGGCGCGATTATTTACGGTCAAATGTTGTTTTATCAGGCGGGCTGGTTGCCGTGGTCCTTTCTCGCGCAAGGAGCGGTCTATGGCACTGGCGTTGCCGCTCTGATCATCTTTTTCTGGCTGTTGTCACACCGCCAGCGATTATTTGGCAGGGGGGCAATGGTTGGTGTGGTGATTATTTCCTGGACACAGCTAGGGCAATTACCACCACCGCGTCAATTTGAAATTCCCACCGATGTTCAGGCGCTGGTCGTTTGCATTGCAGGGTTTGTGAGTCTGATAGCACTCGGCGCGCTATACACTTTCGCTAAAAATTGGCTGATGACAAAGCGCTGAAAATCAATAACAAATTATTAACTAGGAACATCATGAATTTATTACAAGACGCACTCTATTGGTTGACCTCAGGATTACTTATCCCGTGTATCGCCTTTCTACTGTTTATGTTGGTACAAAGCTTAATGCTTGCAGGCAGGCAGTTTATTTTAGGGCGCGGTCATACCCCTGCCATTAATGAGTTAAGCCAATTGCTGCGTTCCAATGTTGAACGAAACAACGGGGTGCTCGTCAATAGCATTGATGCGACTCATCAATGTTTACAGCTCAATTGTTTTAGCACGGTAGAGCAACTACTAGGGCTCAAGGATGTGGCTTATGGCAGCTATTTAATTACCGAATTTGAAACTCAGTCAGACAAATTACTAAGCCGCTTTAGTCATCTCGCAAAGCTAGGGCCAATTACCGGCTTAATGGGTACGCTTATTCCAATGGGACCGGCGCTGCAAGGACTGGCGCAGGGCAATATCGAGCAAATGGCGTCACAAATGCAAATTGCTTTTACCACCACAGTGATAGGTTTGATTATTGGCGCGGTGGGTTTTTTACTCTATCAAGTGAACAAGCGCCAAGTGGTGAAAGAGCTGGCGTTACTTGATTACGTGCTGGATGTGAAGGGGGTTAACTCATGAGAAGCACTCACGCTAGGCGCCGCTTAATTGGCGAAAGTGACGATCTCAATCCCATGAACAGCGTAGGTAATCTGTTTGATGTGGCCATGGTGTTCTCCGTTGCCTTAATGGTGGCATTAGTGAGCTACCTAGATGTTGCCGATATGCTGTTTAGCGATAGTTTTACCATGGTGAAAAATCCCGGTAAAGCAGATATGGAAATCGTCACCAAAGAAGATGGCAAGATAGTACGTTATCAAGCAGAGCAATCGAGTAACAGCAGTAGCCAAGGCTCTGGAAAGCGGGTTGGCAGCGCCTTTGAATTAGAAAACGGCGAGATTATCTACATTCCAGAATAATAGGGGCTGAGGCACTAGGCTGATAAGCTAGTGCCTTATTTCTATCGCTTCAAATGTTCTTTTTGGGCGATCATTTTTTGATTAAACGGCGCAACAATTGAGCTTGAGCCACTCTCTTTATGTAATTTTAATAAGTCTATTTTTAAATGGCCTTTGTTATCAAATTGACTGGCGTAGGTACCAAGACTCGATTGATCCACTTGCCAGTTGGTCAATTGGCCAATGACATAGTTTCCAAACATAAAGGCTTCATATTCATTCACTAATGTTAAGAAGTCACTAAACGACAGGCTACCGGGCAGGCTTGCTTTTTGGGTGATGAACGCCTGTTTGTATCCCTTGCTAATATCTGTACTTTGTCCCGAGTATGCCAGTTGAAACTGATAAGAATGTCGGGTTTCGTGAATTAAAAAAGCCAATGCTGCAAACTTATCCATCTTACTGAGTTTATCCGGGTTGAGGTAAACCGTGCCCGTGCTAGGGCTTGTCACATCAAAATCGAAATAGACGGTTTTACCAGGATAACTAACTGTGTCGATGATGAGTTGTGGTGGCTTAATACCGAATGCTTTGTATTCAAGGGTAAATATTTGGCGTAGATAAGGAACTTGTTGAGCAATGTCTAATGATGACCATTGTGAAATGGCAGCGACAAGCTGTGGTTGTTTTTTGATGGCTGAAATCAACTGATTAGCATGCGCAAACGTGATGCTATTTGACTGCTGCAAAAAGTTAAATGATTCTTTTTGTAGGGCAAATGCCAGCGGTGTTTTTTCTTGCTGTAGCTGATTGGCGAAAAATTTGTCGCCCGTGAATGCGCTAGTGGTATATAAACAGGTGAGTGCGATGAGTAGTCTTTTCATTAAAATGTCTCAGTAAAATACATCAGGAGGTTTGTCGTTGAAGCTTGGTAGGCGATAAATAGAGGCAACATGATAGCACCATTTAAAAATGGCACGACATTGTTCAAATACTTAACGTCAATAAAGTGCTTGAGGTAGCATTTTTCAACATTGAGGTTATTAGTGACTGTGAATATTAAATGTAATGTTATACTATAACACTTGTTGTGTTTGTAGATTAAAAAGAGCATTAGATGTCGTTAACTCAGAACAAAAAGCTTCCTGTCACCGTATTGTCAGGGTTTCTTGGTGCCGGTAAAACCACCGTACTTCGCCATATACTTAATAACCGTAGAGGGTTACGAGTGGCGGTTATTGTCAATGATATGAGCGAAATAAACATTGATTCGAGCACCGTGCGAAACAATGTTTCTTTAAATTGCAGCGAAGAAAAACTGGTGGAAATGAACAATGGTTGCATTTGCTGCACTTTGCGTGAAGATCTGTTGGTTGAAGTGAGTAAGCTGGCAAAAGAAGGCCGATTTGACTACTTAGTCATCGAGTCTACTGGTGTGTCTGAACCGCTTCCGGTGGCTGAAACCTTTACCTTCGCCGATGAAGATGATGTCTCGCTTGGCGATGTTGCCCGTCTTGATACGATGGTGACAGTAGTCGATGCCCTTAACTTTCTGACTGATTATAATGCCGCCAAAGACTTATCTGAAGTCGGTGAGCAATTGGATGAAGAAGACGATCGGAGTGTGACTGACTTACTGGTTGATCAAGTTGAGTTTTCAGATGTCATTTTAATTAGCAAAACGGATTTAGTAAGTGATCAAGAGCTTAAACGTTTAATCGCGACCTTAAAAACGTTAAATACTACTGCACGTATCATCCCTATTAACCAAGGGGAAGTTGAAGTGACTGATGTGTTAAACACAGGGTTATTTGACTTTGAACGTGCCCAGCAAGCACCTGGGTGGCTGCAAGAGTTGCGTGGTGAACATGTGCCTGAAACCCAAGAGTATGGCATTGCTAGTTTTAGCTATAGTGCAAGACGTCCATTTCACCCTGAAAAGTTTTATCAATTTCTTCATAGTACCGAGCAATACGGCAAGCTCATTCGCTCTAAAGGCTATTTTTGGCTTGCTACTCGTCCAGAGTTTGCTGGTCAATGGCACCAGGCAGGCGGCATGGCGCGTTATGGTTATGGTGGTATGTTCTATAACGCCGAGCCAAAAGAGAACTGGCCAACCGATCAAGAATCGTTAGCGGCGATTGAGAAAACGTGGCAAGCACCTTATGGCGATTGTCGTCAAGAGCTCGTTTTTATCGGCCAAAAACTCGATCAAAGTGCCATGGTCGAAGCGCTGGAACACTGTTTACTCAGCGAACAGGAAATGGAAAAAGGTCAAGATTATTGGCGCAGTCTCGGTGACCCTTTTCCGGCATGGGAGGAAATGTGATGAAAGTATTAGATCAAGAAAATAGGGTAACGGAATTCCCGGAAACTCGTACTGCATCTCAAGGAGGTGAGCTAGAGATCCTAGCCGATATTTATGAGCCTCTATCGCACCTAGCGGTATGGAACAGAACGTTATCGCCAGTATTAAATCGCACTTGCCAAGGGATATTAGAGAGTGGTAAGTCGGTTCAAATTGTGATGGCCGTTACGCCTGAAAGAGCTCTTGAGGAGCTTAACAAAGAGCTGGCTAAGTTTGATGGCGGAACAGCCCTTAGTGAGGATATCAATCAGCTGGTCGATATGTTTTGTTGTTTGTTTGACCAATCGCGAGTTGGACTGCGTTTAACCAGTTTAGATAGTGCAATGTGCCCTCGATTTCATGTCGATAAAGTGCCATGTCGCTTAGTGACAACATACGCTGGTGTGGCAACGCAATGGCTTGAGCATAAAGATGTCGATCGCACGAAACTCGGCGCAGGTAATCAAGGGCTTGATGATGATGTTTGCGGGCTGTATCAATCAACAAGTGACATTAAGCAACTTGAAAGTGGTGATGTCGCTTTGCTTAAAGGGGAGCGATGGCACGGCAATGAAGGTGGTGGTTTAGTTCATCGTTCTCCGGCATTAGCAATGAACCAAAAGCGTCTAATACTGACGTTAGACTTTATGAGCTGATTAACTCTTTTTCTAATACGAATTTTAATCGACTGTTAAATGAACAAAGCATTCATCATTTTCTAGTGTTAACAAGGGTTAATCGCAATACATCAGATTAACCTTTTAAACCGCTGATAATTGCGTTTTGTCACTCTTTATACTGATTAAGGCTCACGTTATTCTCTTAGCGGTAATTAATATTAGATTGATGAAAAAGTCTCACGACTAACTCGTCACTACACAATAGAATGACGTTAGGGAATTTTCCATATCTTACTACCTTACGACACTTTAAAGCGCGCGGTTAATTGACTTAGGGTGTTAGCAATATTGCTGATGATATTACTCGCCGATGAAACTTTCTCAGTGCTGGCAGAGTTTTCTAGTGCCACATCATTGATCACCGTGACACTTTCGCTGATTGCCCCTGATACACTTGATTGCTCAACGGTTGCGGTGGCAATTTCTTGAGTGAGCTCGGTGATGTGTGAAATCTCAATATTGACACCAGCAATGGCAGCCGCCGTTGATTGCGCATTGGAAATAGTATCTGTGCAAGCATCACGGCTTACATTCATGACACTTACCGCTTTTTGCGAAGTGCCTTGTAACTTGTTAATCATGACTTCAATATTTTTTGTCGACTCTTGAGTCTTCGATGCTAAATCGCGAACTTCGTCGGCAACAACGGCAAACCCACGGCCCTTCTCTCCTGCTCGTGCAGCTTCGATTGCCGCATTTAATGCCAGCAAGTTAGTTTGTTCTGCAATATTCCGGATAACATCGAGTACCGTGCCAATATCATTAGAATCGCTCTCTAATTCTTGAATCGCACAGCTTGCCTGCTCAATTTCAGCATCTAGACGGTTTAGTTCACTAATTGTTTCGGTTAATTTAACGTCAGCCATCATCGATTCTTTTTGAGCAGTTTGTGATGCTGTTGCTACGCTTGAAGCACTGTTCGCCACTTGGCTGATGCTTGATGACATCTCTTCAATTGCGGTGGCGACTTGTTCTATATTTTGTTGTTGTGCGAGCAAGCTTGTAGAGGTCTGCATGCTGGTCGCACTTGTTTTTTGTGCCATGTTCGCAAGGTCATGACTATTATTTACTATTTCTGTCATGACGGATCGTAACTGATTGGCCATTTTTTGCATTGCGCCATAGACGCTCGACGGCTCGCGACCTTCTTCAAAATTCACCATTAAATTGCCTTTGGCAATATCTTCCGAGATTTTTTGCATTTCACGCGGTTCACCACCCAAAGGTTTCAATATCGATGAGGAGACCGATAGGGCAACGACGACAATCACGACGATAGCGGCGAGTACAATAAAGAAGATTTTCCAATATAAATGGTTAACCGACGCAAAGGCTTCAGCAACATCAATTTCTGAGATAAGTACCCATTTAATGCCATTAATGTTTAATGGTGTAAACGCTGAAAGTACCGGGTTTCCGTTATAATCGATAATGATCATATTATCGCTTTTTCCGGATAACCCTAAGCTAGTTGCTTGGGTGTCAACGCCATTGTTTTTTACACTACCTGCAAATGATGCGTTCACAGAATGCCCTTTAGGATCAAGAAAAGAATCTGAGCGCATCAATAAATCACTGCCCACTAAATAGCTCTCGCCTGACAGCCCCATGCCATCGCGCTGTTGCATTAGTTAATTAATTTTTTCGATGGATAGTTGTAGCGCTAACGTTACAAAAGTCCCATCGCCATTGTTAAGGGGAAGAGCTATAAACGAGGCAGGTTCGTTGTTACTGGGTGCGTAGCGAGAAAAATCCACCATTCCAAATTGGTTGCTTTGGTTTACTTGATGAAACAATTGCCCTAAACCAGACGATTGGTATTGGCCATTGAGTAAATTGGTTTGATAATCGGCTTCTTTGGTGACGCTATAAAATACTTCCCCGTTGTTATCAATCAAAAATATATCGTAGTAACCGTACACATCAATAAACTGCTGAAAATATTCATGACTATCGTGGGCGCTGGCAATTAGTGATTGTGATGATTGGAAATCTAGCGTGTTTTTAATGGTGCTTGATAAAACCGCAATATCACCTTTTCGTTCAGCAAAGTAACTGTTGATTTGAGCCTTTTTGGTGTCTCGTACCGCGGTTAGCTTTGCAAACACTTCGTTTTCAATGGTCGTGCTTGCGGTATAACTTGCGATGAAAGAAACGGTGAGTGTTGGAATGAGTGCAATAACCAAAAAGGTTAAGATTAGTCGATTTCTAAGCAACATAGTAACTCCTTAGTCTTTAAATTTCGTGGTCTTGTGTTGTTTAATGAACACATCATTTTAATAATGTTTATCGGAACGCACGACAGGCATTTTATTCAGCTGAATCACTATTAGGCGACTCAACGGGTGTTGTTAAATCTCTCTCATATTGACGTCGTAGTTCCTTTCCATAACGCCTGTTTCAATCAATCAATCAATGACGTCTGCATCTCAATTAGCATTATTTTAGTTCATGAAAATGATTATTGCGGGAAAATTACATCTACGTCGATTATGGAACAAGTGAGAAAATCACGGTGATGACGTTAAAGATAATGAAATCCGACGTATTAATAGTAAGAGTAATTTTTTTAGCCATTGTGCAATTGGTTTAGGGCCTGAAGTATTTCCTAACTTCGATAAAGTGCGTGAGCTAGCATATTTTCAAGATCTATTGTCTCGCATCTATAAATTAAAAATGTAATGTTATATTATCACCACAGTTGGTTTTGTCAGACATAAAAAGCTTTACGTGGCATCAATAACCCAGTGATCTCCCTGTGATAATCAATGGATGAATGAGATAACCGCTGACTAGAGTATTGCTAAAACATGGCAACAGCTATTGTTTATCGGGCAAGGGGGAATGTGATGTTCAATTAGCATAAGGGGAAGCCTACTTGTTATCTTTTAACGATCCATTTCCGGCATGGGAAAGGAGTGACCAAGGTAATCTCGATTACTTTAGGTACATTGAGTGGTAGCTTGACGTTAAAAAGTCGGTGGATGGTAAATTTTAATTGAAATGTTATAATATAACATTTATAGTGTGGCGATATTTTTAACCCATGTTAGAACAATGAATTGTACTGAGTTGTGTTGCAGGACACAAATGCGATCCGTCACTCAGCAACGTTAGCGGATAAAACACTTATGAATGCTTAAATAAATGGCGCGGTTTCTTCGACGTTTTGCTAGTTAGTCTTAGCATTTCCTAGGGGGGAACCTGAAGTACTTGCTAGTGATAACAGTGTCGTTTTTACTTAAAACATTAGTCAACTCGTTGATATATTTTGTTGTTTTGAACAGTAACGGGTTAGACAAGGTGATGTTGCATTGCTTAAAGGAGAACGGTGGCATGGCAATGAAGGTAGTGGTTTAGTTCACCGCTCGCCAGCCCGAGTACCACAAAGCAACCGCCTACTACTTACACTCGATTTTATGTCATAAATATTATGACCCATATTTAGAAAACTTTAGGAGCTATAATGAACACTTTATTTACCAAAACCAAAGCAGCATTGGCTGTAGCGGGATTATCAGCTGTCGCATTAACTGGCGGCGTTCAAGCAGCAGGGCTAGGAAAGATTTCTGGCAATGAGTTTAATCCAGCAATTAGCCTTATTTTGGATGGCCGTTACACTGATATCAACAGCAGTGAACTTGAACTACCTGGTTTTCAACTAGGCGGTGAAGCTGGCTTACCAAGCAATGGTTTTTCAACCGGTCATAACGAATTAGTGATGTCAGCAAATATTGATGACAACTTCTTTGGTACGATCAATATGGCTATTGTTCATAGCGATGGTGAAACCGAAATTGAACTTGAAGAAGCGTTCATTGAAACCTTAACGCTAGGTAATGGCTTGACGGTTAAAGCAGGTCAATTTTTCTCAGGTATCGGTTACCTAAACAGTATTCATGACCACGCGCATGATTTTGCCGACCGTCCACTGGTATATGATGCACTCTTTGGTGGTCATCTAATGGACACGGGCGTGCAAACAACATGGGTTGCCCCGACAGATACTTACCTGACCTTTGGCGCAGAAGTAACCTCAGGATCAAACTTCCCAAGTGGCGAAAGCGAAGGAAACAACAACGGTCGCGCGTTTTTCGTTAAAACCGGTGGTGATATTGGCATGAGCTCAAGCTGGCAGCTAGGCGCAAGCTATTACGAGTCTGAATTTGACGTGCGTGAAGCCGGCGGTGGTCATGATCACGGCGGTGAGTCGGAAGAGGCTGAAACAATTGATAACGAGCTATTAAACGGCGAACTTGATATTGCAGGCATCGATTTTGTCTATAAATGGGCCCCAAAAGGTAATAATAAGAGCACCAACTTCAAGTTCCAAGCGGAATACTTTGTTAAAAACGAAAGTGGTCTAGCTGAGTTTGTTGAAGGTGATGCATCAGCAGAAGCAATGTACGATGGCAAACAAGAAGGTTTCTACGTACAAAGTGTCTATCAATTTATGCCAGCATGGCGTGTTGGCCTGCGTTACGATCACCTAAAAGCAGACAACAAGTTTAGCGATTTTGAAGACAATGGCATCGATGAAGAAGAATTCATGGAAGAGTCTGGATATGGAACGGAAGATGATCCGAAGAAATTTAGCATCATGATTGACTACGCTCCAAGTCATTTTAGTCGTTTACGTTTACAATACAGTGAATTAGATAACGGTCATGATGAACCAAACGATATTATTACGTTACAATACTCAATGAGCTTGGGTTCTCATGGCGCCCACACATTCTAAGTTGGAGTAAATAATGAAATTAGTGATCACTTTAACCTTATCGCTCATGCTAATGACATCACAAGCATTTGCCAAGGTTAACGTGTTTTCTTGTGAACCGGAATGGCAGGCGCTAGCGCAAGCCATTGGCGGTGAACATGTAAAGACGTATTCAGCAACAACAGCGTATCAAGACCCTCATCACATTGAGGCGCGCCCGTCATTAATCGCTAAGACTCGTCGTGCTGACTTATTGGTGTGTACTGGCGCTGAACTTGAAATTGGCTGGTTACCGCTATTACTGAGAAAATCTGGTAACGCGGATGTTCAAGAAAGCGAGTTAGGTTACTTCTTAGCGGCGTCACAAGTAGATCGCATCGAGGTACCAACGGTACTTGATCGCAGTCAAGGTGATGTTCACGCCTCAGGCAATCCACATGTTAGTTGGGATCCTTATCGCTTACAGACGATTGCAAAGCTATTGAGCAAACGTTTACAGGCGATTGACCCTAACAATGCGGCAAGCTATCAAGCACTGCTTAGTGAGTTCAATCAAAAATGGACAGCGTCCATCAAGCGCTGGGAAGCGATGACGGCTCCATTGGCTGGCAAAAAAGTCATTGTTTATCATAAAAACTGGAGCTATTTACTTAAATGGCTTGGCGTTGAAGTGATAGCCGACCTTGAGCCAAAGCCGGGATTGCCGCCAACGAGCAAACATTTGTCACATCTGCTTAGTGTAACTCGCGATAACAAGCCTGACTCAATCTTGATTGCAAATTATCAAGATGATAAAGGCGCAAAGTGGTTGAGTGGTAAAACAGAGATTCCTGTTATCCATTTACCCTACACGGTTGGTGGTAGTGATAAAGCGACAGATTTGTTCTCGCTTTATGACGAGGTTTTAACCTTGTTAGTGAAAGGGAACGGATAAGTTTGATGTTTGAGCAAATTGAAATTCTATGGCCTGCGTTTCTTGCAGGTCTACTGGTCTTAGCAACGCACGTTCCTTTTGGCCGTGAAGTGTTGCAACGTGGCATTATCTTCTTAGATTTAGCCATCGCACAAATAGCGGCGTTAGGTGTGGTTGTCGCCAATGTATTTTGGCTTGGCGATCATGACGGTGACTTGCATTTGGCGCAGCCGTTAATTGCTATTGCCGCGGCTATCGCTGGTGCGATGGGACTCTATAGCTTGCGTAATTTAGAAGTGAGAGTGCAAGAGGCCATTATCGGTATTTTGTTTATTCTTGCAGCCACTGGCAGCATCTTGTTGTTGTCAGCAGATCCTCATGGCGGCGAACGCTTAAAAGAGATTTTGGTTGGGCAAATATTGTGGATCCAAGCAAGTGACTTAATACCGCTCGCCATTGTTTATGCCTTGGTGATATTTGCATGGCTTAAACTGCGCCCTAAATTTGGTCCGTGGTTTTTCTATCCGCTGTTTGCGATTACCATCACATTGTCAACGCAGGTTGTTGGTGTTTACTTGGTGTTTGCGAGTCTTATTATCCCAAGCCTTGCCACACTTAATAAAGACCGTCCGTTGATAAAGGCATTTTCACTTGGCGCGCTTGGTTTTGCCAGTGGCTTAGTGTTTTCTGCCTTGCTTGACCTTCCAGCCGGTGCCACCATCGTATGGTGCTTAGCGCTATCATGTCTTATTTACTACGGGATCTCGTTGTTCGCGACTAACAAAAAGCATATCACTTAGACATTAAATGCGGACGATGCTTAGTCCGCTTAACCCGATAAAGGGTTAACCCTTCAAAGGAATATTATGAAAAACACTCACGCACTGGGCGATAAAACCGCGATCAGTCTGTCGCTGCTGTGCACCATACATTGCTTGGCATTGCCTATTTTTGCCGCGTTACTACCGAGTACTGCTGCCTTGGTTCTTGAAGATGAAATGTTCCACCTGTGGGTAGTACTGGCAGTCATCCCCATAAGTGTCTTTGCATTAACCATGGGTTGTAAGAAACACAAACGCTATCGCGTGTTAGCACTTGGCGCCATTGGCATTGCTGTGTTAGCGGCTAGTGTTTTAATCGATCATCACATACTTGGCGAAACATGGGAAAAAATTCTGACGGTTGTTGGCGCGAGCTTTGTCGCTGCTGGGCATTTACTCAATTATCGATTGTGCGTTAAGCATGACACGGACGAAAAATGTCCTTGCCCTTAGTTAGGCTGTGCGACATAAATATTTGTGCTGATTTATCCGCACTCAGTGTGAGGCGTAGCAGAGGATAGCAATGAACACCAAAGACGAAATAATACGCGCTGTACCAACCAATATCATTACCGGATTTTTAGGCGTTGGTAAAACCTCGGCTATTTTAAAGTTATTGGCGAACAAGCCTGATAACGAACGTTGGGCGGTACTGGTTAATGAGTTTGGTGAGATTGGCGTTGATGGCAGTATGTTTCAAGGTCAGCATCAGGAAGATAGCGGTGTGTATATCCGTGAAGTCCCCGGTGGTTGCATGTGCTGCGCTGCGGGACTACCAATGCAGATAGCGCTTAATCAGTTACTACAACGGGCAAAGCCAGACCGTTTATTGATTGAGCCTACGGGATTAGGGCATCCAATAGAAGTGTTGCAAATTCTGAGTTCTGAGCATTATCAAGAAGTGCTTAGTATTCATAACATAGTGACCTTGGTTGATGCACGAAAACTCAGTGACCAACGTTACATTCAGCACACAACGTTTAATCAGCAAATAGAGATTGCCGATATCATTGTTGGTAACAAACGGGATCTCTATCAACCGAGTGACATCACAACGCTTAATGGTTACGTCGCCGAACGTTGCGAAAGGCAACCCAATATTGTTATCACTCAAGATGGCGATCTGGACATTAAATGGCTCGCAGGTAAAACAACACCTCGTGTAGCTAACGGGCATCACCGCCATCATCTGGATAGTCAACCGGTCACGAGTGTTGCAGAGCAAACGTTGCCTGCGTGTGGTTATCTAAAAGCTGAGAATGAAGGAGAAGGTTTTCGAAGTGTTGGTTGGCGGTTTGAACCGCAGAAAATTTTTAGTCGCAGTAAACTTCGGGTCTTTTTTAGTTGCCTCGATGTCGAGCGAATGAAAGCGGTATTTATCACCCGCGAAGGAATTTACAGTTATAACTTAACCACTGACGGTTTAATTGAGACCGAAATTGGCGAGTGCTTAGAGAGTCGAATAGAGATAATCTCAACGGCAATTAGCGATGAATGGCAAGCTCAGTTGCTCGCTTGTTTGAATGGAAGCGCTTAACTTTTAATCATTAACTGTGATGACGGTCGTCTTCTCGTCATCACTATTTCAATTAACATGCGGTCACTGATAATATTTTCCGCATGCTAGTCTTCTGTTTTTATTATGCTTTTCTACTCGAGCAGGTACTTTTAGTTAGGTTACTAAAAGTATACTAATTGCACTTTGTCTCTAGGTAACTAAAATATACCACATCGATTCAGCACGAATCATTATTCAAATTATGTGGAGTTACACCATGAGCAATATCTTAATTATTAATGCACACCAATACTATCCATTTTCTGAGGGCAAATTAAACGCTGCCTTGGTTGATAAAGCGATCACAATACTCGAAGGTAAGGGTTATAGCACTCGCGTGGTGACAATGAGCGATGAAATCAATGTCGAGCAAGAATTGGCTAATCATCAATGGGCTGACACCGTTATTTTACAATCGCCAAGTAACTGGATGGGCGTGCCATGGTCTTTTAAGAAATACATGGATGAAGTGTATACCGCAGGTATGGGCGGTGCGTTATGTGTTGGTGATGGTCGTCATGAGCAAGCCCCTAAAGAAAATTACGGCACTGGCGGCACCTTAAGTGGCAAAAAATACATGTTGTCACTAACCTTTAATGCGCCAGCCGAGTCATTTAATAACCCTGATGAATTCTTTGATGGCAAAAGTGTCGATGACTTAATGTTCCCAATGCACATGAATTTTAAATTTTTCGGCATGAAACCGTTACCAACATTTGCTGCATTTGATGTGATGAAAAATGCGGATGTAGAAAATGATTTCAAACGCTTTGAAGCGCACATTAACGATAATTTTTAGATGTTAATGATGCCTGCGTCAGCGAGGACGTGGGCTTAAACAAACCAAATAACCCAAACTTTTGGAGCTGATTATGTCAACACAAGCAACTTACACCCAAAAACTTCACCCAGGTAGCATTTTCCCTAACCTCAGCGCGACGCTTGAGTCAGGGGAAGAGGTTGTCCTTGGCACACCGCAACATGGCGCTGATTGGCGACTTGTGCTTGTGTACCGTGGTCGTCACTGTCCTCTTTGTACAAAATACCTTAATCAGTTAGCGGACTTTAAACAAGCATTACTCGAAGTTGGCGTTGATATTATTGCGGTTTCTGGCGATAGCAAAGCGCAACTTGAATCTCATCAAGCGCAGCTTAACGTTAATTTCCCGATGGCTTACGGCTTGAGCGAAGCGGAAATGACACAGCTTGGCTTATTCATCTCAAACCCTCGCAGTGAGCAAGAAACCGATCATCGTTTCGCTGAACCGGGTCTGTTTGTGGTGAATGATGAGGGAACAATTCAGGTGATTGATATTTCAAATAACCCATTTGTTCGGCCAGAGCTCCAAGCGCTAGTTAATGGTATCGGCTGGATCCGAAACCCTGCCAATAACTACCCGATACGCGGCATGCATAAATAGAGGCTGTGATGAAATATTTAATCGTAAGTGCGTTGGCGCTGTTCGCGACCATTGTTAATGGCACTGAACAATCACAAGCGATGGCAGCACATGTTGCTTCACCGGATATTTACGAGGTATTGCTCGACAATGAACAGGTGATGGTATTAAAAATGACCTTACAACCTGGCCAAGCGGATAAATGGCATCAGCATCGCGCTGAGACGGTTTATTTTGAGCAAGGTGGTCGCGCCACTATCACCCTTGGTGATGGTCAAGCACTAGCATTAGATATCCCCAACGGCCATGTGATGTGGCATGACCAATGGCAACATCAAGTCACTAATACTGGTGACACGCCTATTGTAGCCATTATCGTTGAAAGCAAGCTTAACAGTGAAAAGGGCAAGTCATGAAACCAATACCTATGCAGATTGATCTTGTGTCAGATATCGTTTGTCCGTGGTGCGCAATCGGCTTTGGCCGGTTGCGCGCTGCGCTTGAGCAGCTAAAGGGAACCGTCGATGCGACCATCACTTGGCATCCGTTTGAACTCAATCCTAATATGCCGATTGAGGGAGAGAACTTACGGGCTCATTTAGCCGCTAAATATGGCACCACACCAGAGGGCAGTAGAAAAGCACGAGCTAATCTCACAGCACTCGGTCGTGATGTTGGCGTCGAGTTTAAGTATTTTGATGAGATGAAGATGCTTAATACCCATCAATGTCATCAATTGTTGTTATGGGCCAAAGATACGCCTAAGCAAACGGATTTAGCCCTCGCATTATTTGAACTGTTTTTTACGCAGGGGAAGGATTTTAGTCAGGAAAATTTATTGCGTGCGGTGGATTCCGTCGGTTTAGATAGCACGCAAGCGCTTGTTATCTTACAGAGTAATGGCTTGAGTGTTGAGGTTAACGACATTCAACAAACATGGCATCAGTATGATATTACTGGCGTGCCTGCATATATTATTAATGGTCAGCACTTATTGGTTGGTGCTGTCGATGTTGAGGGTTTAGTCAACGCACTGACCTCAATCGCTGCGGAGTCATCACGGCAAGCGCATTATAATTATCGCATGCCAGAATCCATACATATTACGAAAAACCGCCGTAAATCCATCCGTGGAGGCTTATTTTTCGTCCATGAAAAAGATGTTTTTCTTCACATGCACGGAAACTGGCAGTTTACCTCTTCAAGTTCTATAGCCTAAAATTTACAGAACAATTTAATGATGAAATATTGCTTTGAAATGGAGAAAAAATATTTTCAGGCTTAGCCAAGGATGGCTATGTAAGAACAATGCAGGAGCAATTGTCGGGACGAAAATCAGAGCTTAGAGCGAAACAAAACCATGTATCTTTGATACAAGGCAGTTTGTGTAGCAGTGACGTATTCACGCGTTTTTCGTAATTCAAAGGCATATTTCGTTGGAACAGGTAAGGTTAAATTAAAACGGCCTTGCCGTGGCGGAGTCATCACTATGATAGATAGTTTATATCAACAAAAAGGGCGTCATGCGACGTGGCTTGAGTTATTTTTCGATTTGGTTTTTGTCGCCGTTATCGGTGTGGTTACCCATGATTTAGCGCACACTCATGATGGTCACATTGGCTACGATCAGCTAATCAGATTCCCGCTGGTGTTTATTCCAGTGTGGTGGATTTGGATGACCCACACGTTATACGCTAACCGATTTGACAAAGATAATCGCGAGCACCGGCTCTTTAGCTTAGTGATTATGGCGATTATGGTGGTGTGGTCGACGTTTGCACAAACTAGCCTTGCTCAAGACTTCTTCTATTTCGCCCTGCTCTATGCGGTGGTGCGATTTATGTTGGCGCTGTTATATTTAAGTGCCCACAAAAAAGACCAGCAAGAGTTAGCCTTTGTTAAAGAATTGGCTATCGCCATTGGTGTCGGTGGTTTGGTGAGCCTATCATCGGTGTTGTTTGATGGCATGACAAAGTTTGTGGTGTTTTACCTTGGGATTTTTATTGATGTTGCATTGCAGTTTAGATTACGTGATAAACTTCATAATAAGCCCGTTGACCGCGCGCATTTTGTCGAACGTATCGGACTACTTGCGATTATTATCTTGGGTGAGTCGATGATTGCGATGGTGGCGGCACTGTCTGGTGTCCAATGGCATGGCTTTAACATTTTAGGGGCTGGGGCAGGGTTCTTACTCACCGGTATGATTTGGTGGATTTACTTCGATAGCTTTCCTACCCTTGAGAGGGCTCGCCGATTAACCAGTGGTAATGTCTTAATTTACACCCATTTGTTACTGTGTATGGGGCTGCTGATTTTAGCGAATATGATCAGGCATACCATTTTGGGGGATCTTGACCGTGCTACCTTTGGGTTATTAGCAATCACTGGACTTGTGTTTTTCTATTTAGGCAAACAAATACCCTATTGGTATGCTTTCCCACCGTGGCGTGGTGCGATTATTTCTAACACTCTGATTTGTGTTGCAATCACGGTCGCGAGCACATTCTTACCACGAATAGAGTACTCGTTATTGGGCATGACATTAGGTATGCTAGTTTATGTCTACTTAACCTTTAAGCGTATTATTGCGGTGAATGTTGATGAATATTTAGAGCAGCATCACTAAATAAGTGAGTCATTGATGACCGTTATCTCAAATAAACTGGCGATTGTTATCCTCGCCGCTGGTGAGGCAAAACGTTTTGGCTCACCAAAACAGCTAGCAAGCTATCATGACAAGCCGTTGTTGCAACACGTTGTAGAGTGTTGCAGCGCCATCAATATTTGTGACAACTATGTTGTGCTGGGTGCTTATGCCCAGCAAATTCAACAACAAATCCCCTTTGAAAACTGCGACGTTATCGACAACCCATCATGGCACTTAGGCATGTCAGGGTCGATTAAGCGCTGCATTGAAACCATTGGCGGGCGCTATCAAGCGATATTATTTATAGCTGGCGATCAGGTGCTCATTAGCCCGCAACATTTAACCGAGCTTATCGATAAGTGGCATCGTCAGCCCAATGAGCTAGTTTGTGCAACATTTGATGATAAAGTCAGTATTCCAGCTATTTTCCCCCAACCATTTTATGCGCAATTATTATCACTAACCGGTGATAAAGGGGGCAAGAGTATTTTATTAAATAACCGCGCTAATCTTAGCACGGTTAATCTCACCCAAGCGGCGGTAGATATTGATACCCCCGCCGATCTTAAACGACTCATTTCTATGGAAACCCTATGAGTACACAGTTAATTGACATGCTTAATGCCTGGGATGTCAATAAAGATAATGTCCAATGGGTGTTAGGCACCTTGTATCAGCATCATGGTCCGTGTTATCGCAAATCGGGAGCGATGATGCTCTTTAATAGCGACGGTCAGCAATTTGGTATGCTTAGCGGTGGCTGTCTAGAGTCTGACATCGGGCTAAAAGCTCGCAAAGTGATGGCCACTAATCAGCCGCTTTTTTTATGTTATGACGGCAGTGATGAAGATGACATGGCGTTTCAGTTAGGTATTGGCTGCGGTGGCACCGTCTACATTAAGCTTGAAATTATCGATAAGGACAATAATTATCTTGGGTTGGTTAAGCTTATTGCAGCGCTAAAAAATCGCGCCACGGGTGTCTATTCCCTCAATGTCGATAAGTCTTCCCCCCTCGGCCACGGCGAATTTGTCGCCGGCACGCCAACAACCAAGATAAGCGCGTTAAGTGTGGATAATGTGTTATGTGTCCCGATTTTCCCGCCGCCTCATATTTTAATTGCTGGCGGTGGCTTAGATGCACGTCCTGTGGCGGCAATTGCCCATCAACTAGGGTGGCAAGTGACCTTGTGGGATCCGCGTCCGGCCAATGCTCGGCGTGAGTATTTTATGGATGTTTCACACATTATTAAAGGCGGTGAAGCGCTGTTAGTTGAGGCCGTCAGCGCCGCACAAATCGATGCTGCGGTGGTGATGAGCCATAACATTTTACTCGATGCGTTGGCGCTTAAATCGATGCTTCATTCTAGTATCAAGTACATGGCGCTATTAGGACCTGCTCACCGTAAGGAGCAGGTCTTGGCTGAGGCTGAAGTTACTCAAGCGCAACTACCATTTACATTAGCGGGTCCGGCAGGTTTAGACATTGGCGGCCAGCTACCTGAGAGCATAGCACTATCAATTCTTAGCGAGTGTCATGCTTTTTTAGAAGGAAGGACAGCAACATCCCATAGCGGTTCGCTAGGCGCGTAATTACACACAAGCAATAGTCAGCCAGTTCCTGCATCGCAGACTGGCCATAATAAAAAAGTAGGAACAATTATGATTGAATTTATACTCAATGGTAAAAAAATGAGCACGTCAGCAGCTGCTGACACGCCACTACTGTGGGTGCTGCGTGATGAATTTAAACTAACCGGCACCAAGTTTGGATGTGGTATCGGCATGTGCGGTGCGTGTACTGTTCACTTTAATGATCAGGCGGTTCGTTCGTGTTCATTACCGGTGGCTGCGGTCGCCGGCTCAACGATTCGAACGATCGAAGGGTTAGAGAGCAAGCACCCGTTGCAACAAGCGTGGATTGATGAGCAAGTGCCGCAGTGTGGCTATTGCCAGTCTGGTCAAATCATGCAAGCGGCAACGCTATTAGCGAGTAATCCAAATCCAAGTGAAGAGGATATCGTTAATCATATGTCTGGCAATCTTTGTCGCTGCATGGCGTATAAACGTATTAAATCAGCCATCACTCACGTTGCTGGTCAAAGTAGTAGCGCGGTTGAAATTTTTGATCCTAACGCGCAAGCGATACAGGAGATAAGCTAATGTTAAAACAACAAGAGAAACAACAAGGCATTAACCTCTCAAGAAGAAGGTTTATGATTGGTAGCGTTGGCACCTCTTTATTAATGGCGTTTGGCGGTGTGACGGGGCTTGTTGGCGATGCGTCGGCAATGCAGGCATTGCGCAATAAAACATTTAGTCCAAATATTTGGATTGAATTAAACCATCATGGTGAAGTGTTAATTAACATCGCCAAAGCCGAAATGGGTCAGCACATTGGTACTGCCTTTGCACGCATAGTCAGTGATGAGTTAGGTGCCGATTGGAGCACGGTACGTATTCGCCATGTCGATACCGACCCTAAATGGGGCTTTATGGTTACTGGTGGTTCATGGTCAGTGTTTCAAAACTTTACGCCATTATCACAAGCCGGCGCAGCAGGGCGTATCGCGTTAATTAATGCCGGTGCTAAGTTGTTAAAGGTCAGTGAGAAAGATTGTGCAACCGATAATGGCTATGTCATTTGCGGTGACAAGAAAGTAAGCTTTGGTGATATTGTTCAAGCGGGGAAGTTTGATCAAACACTCACGCCTGAGCAAATGAAAAAATTACCATTAAAGTCGGTCAAAAAGTTAAAACTTGTTGGTGGTAAAGCTCAGGCACTGGACATTCCAGCAAAAACTAACGGCAGTGCGAAATACGGAATCGACGTTGAAGTTGATGGCATGGTTTACGCACGTCCGGTGGTGCCACCGACACGCTACGGCAGTAAAATAGTGAAAGTGGATGATAGCGGCGCTAAAGCGGTTGACGGTTATTTGGGGTATGAAATACTCAACGATCCGAGCGACCATCTTCAAGGTTGGGTCGTGGTACTGGCCAGTTCGTATCATAGCGCGATTAAAGCCGTCGATGCGATGAACGTGACGTACCAAGTAGGACCGACAGCTAAGGTCTCTCAAGCGCAAATCCAGCAAGAAGGTGTGCGTCTTGTTAGTGACAAGTCACAGGGGCTTCTCTTTGTTGATGAAGGGGATGTTACCAGCGCGAAGCGGGACGAGAAATCCGTCATCACCTCCACCTATAAAACCGCTAGTGCGATTCACTTCCAGCTAGAGCCACTGAATGCGACCGTCGAGTTTATTGATGGTGTGTGTCATGTTCACAGTGGTAATCAGTGGCAATCACTCACGCTACCAAACGTCGCTAAAGCCCTTGGCTTGGCAGCGGATAAGGTCGTTATCCACCAATATTTTTTAGGTGGTGGCTTTGGCCGACGTTTGTTTGGCGATTACATGATCCCAGCGGCTTTAGTGGCACAAAAAATTGGTAAACCGGTGAAGCTGGTCTTTACTCGCGCTGATGATTCGTTGTTTAGTCAACCACGTTCACCGTCGGTGCAACGGTTTGATGCCTCATTTGACGGCAACGATAAGTTACTTGCAGTGGAACACGGCCTAGCGGCAGGTTGGCCAACGTTATCGATGGCACCGGGATTTATGCCAGAGAGTCTTGATAAAAAAGGTCGCACAGATCCATTTTCGTCAAGCGGTGCGGATCATTGGTACAGCTTTGATAATCAACAAGTTCGTGTGTTCAACAATGACTTGGCTCAAAAGACCTTTTTACCCGGTTGGTTGCGCGCCGTTGGTGCGGGGTGGATCGCCTGGGGGGTTGAGTCATTTGTCGATGAACTTGCGATTAAGCACAATAAAGACCCCTTGCAATATCGCCTAGAATTACTTGATGGTAAAGGACGAAATGCCCAAGCTAAGCGATTAGCACACACGGTTGAACAAGCTAAAATATTGTCTAAATGGCAACAAGATCTTGGTAAAGACGAAGGAATGGGCATCGCGGTTTGTGCTGGGCAGGAGCGGACAATGCCCACATGGATTGCTTGTGTTGCGACGGTCAAAGTGAACAAATCAAGTGGCGAAGTGACCCTTAAAAAGCTGACCTTGGTCGTGGATTGTGGTCTTGTTATTCACCCTGATGGCGCACTAGCACAAGTGGAAGGCTCGGCATTGTGGGGAGCAAGTTTAGCGCTTCATGAAGGTAACAATATCGAGAATGGCAAAATTGTATCAACCAACTTAGATACCTATACGCCGCTGCGGATGAACCAGTTACCGGAACTAGATATTCATTTCGTGAAAAGTGAAGAAGCACCAGTAGGACTGGGTGAGCCCGGTGTGTCTGCGGTGGGACCTGCGATTGGTAATGCGATTTATGCCGCGGTGGGGGTGAGGATCACTGACTTACCAATCCGCGCTAACGATGTTAAAGCGCTGCTAAGTTAAGCGTGATTAATAAATCAAACGGAATTGATTTATTATTCACTGGTGGCGTAACGATTATTAACGTTGCGCTACATTAATTTACCTGATTTGATTCCGACCATTGGCGTAACTCTTCCAGGATAGATAACGCTGATTTACCAAAATTAGTGAGCTCATAAGTCACAGCAACAGGGCGTTCACTAATCACTTTTCGCAATACCATACCTTCGCTTTCAAGTTCCTTTAAGCGTTGATCAACCATCTTTTTACTGGCGCCACCGAGCATACGTGTTAAGTCATTAAAGCGTACTGGCTGATCTTTCAAATGATAAATAATCGAGCCTTTCCATTTGCCACCAATCAGGCGCATCCCTTTTTCGATTGCACACGGCTCCGTGCAAGCATTTAACGCTTTCTTTCTGCCTTTGGTGTCTATTTCAATGACGCTTTGCATGATTTGGCTCCACTTTAATTAGGTTACTAAAGTATACCATTGTTGGCGGGCAATTGAACGCTGCATCTTATGGTTTGTTGATCAGCATTTGTCATTCACTGACTAATGCCTCATTTTTAGGCTAATTATTGGATGTATGCCGATGCTTATATTGTATTGGGCTGATACCATAAAAGCGTTTAAAACTCCGGCTAAAGTGACTGGTATTGGCGTAGCCAGTAGCGAAACAGGCTTGTGTGACTGATTGCTGTTGCCTAAGTAGTTCAGCGGCTAATTTAAGACGTAGTTGAAATAAGAATTCTTGCGGAGTACTTCCTAGACTCTGCTTAAATTGGCTAAAAAATTTCGTTCTACTCATACAGGCAAGTTTAGATAGCTGATCAATATTAATGTCTTCCTTTACGTGGTGATGTAAGTAGTCGACAGCCGCATTAACACCGTTGTGGTCGGGCTGAGATAAGCTATGACTGATAATAAACTCACGTGTTTGATGTCGCAGTAATCTCGCTATCAATTCACGTACCGCCAAATCAATCATAAAACTCCTGTCTTGATGATTTTCGGCGAAGATATGTACCATTCGGTCGAGTAGTGCTTGTGTTTGTGCATTGTGATGAGTGTGAACTAAGGCGTCGTTGTGATGCCATTCTTGTTGGTAGCGAGTTAATGGCGCCTGTGTGTTAAGACCATCGCATACTTGCTTGATCCTACTATTGCTTATTTCAATCGCAATACAGGTTGTTGGGGCGCTTAGTGTTGCGGTGGGAAAGTCTATCTCTACGGGACTGTTTGGCGCCATGACAAAGGATTCATGGGGCAAAAAAGCCGTTTCAAAACTGCCATGATTGGCATGCATTATTTTTTTACCACTGACCATGCCACAAAACATCAGCTGATCAGAGGCGAGTTTAATCGAACTTGCTTGCTCGAAGGTATCGTAAATGCTTAGTTCGGATTGTTCACCAGCAAAAGATAATTTATTTTCGACCAGTACCTTAGGCGCGTGGCGAAGTTGTTTAATACTTTCCCTGATCATTAGGCTAATCCCTCTAATATTTGAACTGTCAGACAACTAAAGTGAATTGTCAGTCATGCGGCGAATAAATCTGACATTAAGATAAATACTACACAAGCAAATAAAAATAACTAGAGGTGTTTATGATTTATCCAAATCCAGGCAGTAATGAGTCGACTGTGACTTTAAAAAAAAGATATGACAATTACATTAATGGCGAGTGGGTTGCGCCATTAGGTGGACAGTATTTTATTAATAAAACACCCGTCACTGGTAATGATGTCTGTGAGGTCGCTCGCTCCCAACAACAAGATATTGATTTAGCCTTAGATGCCGCTCACGCTGTAAAAGACAGTTGGGGCAAAACTTCTGTTACCGAACGCTCTAATATTCTACTTAAAATAGCGGATCGGATTGAACAAAATTTGGAACTGTTGGCGTTGGTGGAGACATGGGATAACGGTAAATGTATTCGTGAAACCATGGGGGCAGATGTGCCGTTGGCGGTCGACCATTTTAGATATTTTGCCGGTTGCATCCGCGCGCAAGAAGGCTCTATCGGAGAGATAGACAATAATACAGTGGCTTATCATTTTCATGAGCCGATAGGTGTTGTTGGGCAGATCATTCCATGGAATTTCCCGTTGTTAATGGCGGCGTGGAAAATTCCTCCAGCGCTAGCTACCGGCAACTGTATTGTGCTAAAACCGGCGGAGCAGACACCGCTGTCGATTC
>Ga0209396_1000302_pt1 | contig 61557 bp, 54 predicted proteins | sample GOMGulsemesocosm_6_FD_184638 | JGI IMG/M metagenome (GOLD analysis project Ga0209396, IMG submission 184638) | Methane-oxidizing microbial communities from mesocosms in the Gulf of Mexico - GOM8C Gulf of Mexico (SPAdes) (version 2) | ecosystem: Environmental > Aquatic > Marine > Cold seeps... | reverse complement strand
CTAACGTTTTATAAATTTTTGTTGCAGATGCCTGATCTATTTCAGGAAGCTCGGCACCGTCATATACGCTACCGTCTTGTTTTAATACTTTGAGGATGGGAATTTCAACTGAATGACCATCAATAAAGATAGGCACGTGAGTTTCCTGGCTATCTTTGTATATACTTTTGCTCATAATATGTTCCGTATTAACAAATAAATTTGCTGTGATTTCTTTAAAAGAATAAAACTAATCGATCATTACTTCTAACTGGCTAATCGTCTGATTTTTCAAAACGTTCTTGAGCTATTTGATTGGCAACGACTTCTGTGGAATAACCGGTAGAATCTGATCTTTCAAAAATACTGGTTAAGGTTGAGCCAATCAATTCAATATGGCGTTTCAAAGCTTCTTTTCCTTCGCCACTACGCTGATAAGCAATATCGATAATCCCACCAGCATTAATTACATAATCAGGAGCATACAAGACATTACTAGCGAGTAATATTTGTGAAATTTCTGGACGAGATAGTTGATTGTTTGCGGCGCCCGCAATAATTTTAGCTTTTAATTTATGTAGCGTTTCAGCGTTAATAATACCTCCCATAGCACAGGGAGCAAATACGTCTGCTTCTACAGAATATATTTCATCTGGAGCAACCGCTGTCGCACCTAATTCAGATACCGCTCTTTCAACATTAGCAGGGAAAATGTCGGTAACAATGAGCTCCGCACCTTCTGCCTTTAAGTATTTACATAGATGAAAACCAACATTACCAACGCCTTGGACGGCAACTTTTAAACCTTTCAAATTATCACGTTTTAATTTGTAATTTACCGCCGATTTTAAGCCAATAAACACACCGTAAGCGGTAGATGGTGAAGGATCTCCTCCATGCTCGCTATCTGCCATTACACCAGAGGCATATTGAGTACACTCGCTAATAGTGACCATATCTGCAACTGAGGTGCCAGAGTCTTCGGCTGTAATATATGCACCGGACAAACTCTCAATAGCTCGGCCTAATGCTCGTAAAAGTTCAGGGTTTTTATCTCTACGATGATCACCAATAATGACACATTTACCACCACCTAAAGGTAGACCTGCAATGGCTGATTTATAAGTCATGCCACGTGAAAGGCGTAGTACATCAGTAAGTGCTGCTTCATCACTTTCATAGGGCCACATTCTGCAACCACCAAGCGATGGGCCTAAATTAGTATTATGAACGGCGATAATCGCTTTCAAACCGCTTCTTTTATCGTTTACAAAGATTACTTTTTCATGGTTATCAAACTCTAAGTGAGTGAACATAGACATATTTTAATTTCCTATCTTTAAACGTCAAAAATTTATTGAACTTCACATCAATAAATATAATATAGGATTAATGATATCTCTTTTATGAAGGTTTATTTATTCTAAAACAATATGAAAAAACAACTCTGGAATATAATATATACTTTAACCTTGTCTTTTTAAGGGGTTTTATACCCAAAGAGGTATTAGAGGAAAGTGGCTACTAAATCGAAAATAAAGGAGAGAAAATTAATATGACTTTAGATGATATAGATAAGAAAATTCTGAAATTAATTCAATCAGATGCAAGCCTGTCTGTTTCAAAAATAGCAGATCAAGTCAATCTTTCACAACCTCCTTGCTGGAGAAGAATAAAACGTTTAGAAGATGAAGGCGTTATTGTTAAACGAGTTGGAATTCTCAATCATAAAAAACTAGATTTAAATCTTGTCATCTATGCTGAAGTGAAGTTAACAGCCAATAGTGAACTTACAGCGTTTGAAGAAGAAATTAAAAATATTTCAGAAGTTACTGAATGTTATATCATGCTTGGTCAGGTTGATTTTTTGCTGAGAATTGTTACTAAAGATATCGCTTCTTATGAAATTTTATACCGAGAGCAACTTTCAAAATTGACAGGGTTACAAGAACTAACCACAAGTGTAGCAATGGGTGAAGTAAAAAGAACCACAGAGCTACCGCTAGATATATGAATATCTCGGTCGCAAGCGACCGAGTATCGAACATCAAACTAACTTATATGATAAAGCATTCATTAAGCTATATAAAACACGGTATTTGTAAATACTTTCGACTTAGTTATTCTTAGGAATTGCTTGATTAACATAAACATCAAAACGGTTTTTTTTCATTTTTATGCTCGTTGATGGCTTTTTATCATTTAAAGGTGGCGCGTAACTTGGGCGTTTAACCACAACGCGGTATTTGGCTAACTTCAATGCAGGTTCCAGTAAGTCGTCCGCATCTAGGTCTTCGCCGACCAGAGATTGAAATACTCGCATTTCTTTTTTCACCGCCGCTGACTTTTCGCGATGTGGATACATAGGGTCGAGATAAATGACATCGGGCTGTTGCTTTAATTCCATATCTTCAATTGATGAAACATGAACAAGCGACATTCTATTCGCAATATCACTGACTTCATTATTCAATTTTGCACGTTCTAAGCCATTTTCTAATAGTGCAGCGACAATGGGCATACGCTCTTTCATGGTTACTGTGCACCCTAAAGTCGCGAGTACAAAAGAGTCTCGCCCCAAACCTGCGGTAGCGTCTAGAACATGTGGCGTAAAACCATGCTTTAATCCGATGGCTTTAGCGATATCTTGACCGCGGCCACCACCAAATTTTCGACGATGGGCAACGGCACCATCAACAAAATCTACTTTAATGCCACCTAGTTTAGGTTCATCAAGCTTGATCAATTCTAATTGTTGAAAATTCACTTGCAGTAAAAAAAGTAACTGCGGGTGTTTAACAGCAGATTTACTGTCGCCTATGTAGGCTAGCTGCCATTTTTTAGCAATTTTCTTCGCTAAATCAACATCGGTTTTATCAACATAACCTACCGCTATTAAAGACATGTCCATGATCTAACGCTCTACTTGAATATTGTTATCGCCAGTGGCAAAAGCAACAAGACGACTGAGCTGTGTGAGTGACAAGTCGCATTCAGTTTGCCATTGATTAAAAGAGGCTTGAATAGCTGCTAAGCTTTTTTTACTTTGCAGTCCACCATCAATAATATTATTGGCGCGAAAATAAGCTTCAATATCTCGGGTTAATAAAAAGGTGTCTTTACCAATAGCACGTAAAGCATAAGGCCCAGTATTACCACCTAAACGCTGGCCATTTTTTTTCAAATAATCCCATAAACCAATCACGTTATTATTCGGCCATGCAGCAATAAATTCAGCAAAACATTTATGCGGATTACTATCATTATGTATTTCATCAAACATCATTTGCGCGTTAGCTTGAATCGTTTTTACTTTGTTATAATTACGAATGATTTTGGCATCGCTGGCTTTACGCTCCTGCATTTCTTCGGGCATCATTAATATTTTTGTCAAATCAAAATCGAAAAACATTTCCTCAAAGTTAGGCCATTTATTTTCTACCACTCGCCAAACAAAACCACTTTGAAAAATCTTCTTGGTAAAGGCTGACAAAATACGATCGTCACTGAGTTCTGCTACTAAATGGTCTTGTTGTGCTTCACCTAATAATAAGTTCAGTATCGCTGCGCCACCTTTACGTTCCGCGGCTCGCTGGTAAAGTGAATCAATTTTTTCTAAAGACATATGAATTCTATTTGAGTTGTGTGTGCTTTTATTAGGGAAAATATTAACACAATGGTAGTCATAGTTGGAAAGCAAGTTGCAGTTATTGCTCTTGATGTTGGTCACTTTATTTCATAGCGGAGAACAAAAAATTTTACTGTATAGTAAATAAACACTTGAAGATCTAAATGAGAATGATTATCATTGCCTTGTTGGTTTTAGATAATAATTTATCAAGCTATTCAGATGTGAATTTGTTTAACCGCGGAGGGAAAAATATGAGGCAGTGGCAACGTCTGTTGAGTGATGGTAATGAGTGTTTCGATAATGAAAAATGGCTACAAGCAGAATACTTTTATAAAGAAGCCGCCTCATACCTAGATATTTTATGGGCTGCAGATAGCAGTAATATAGAGCTCTTAATGGCATGGATAGGTTCATGCCATAACTTAGCCGTATTATATGAAAAACAGGGCAATCCGCATATATCGTTAGAATACTTATTGATCCCCCATCATAGAATGTTGGCTTTGAGTCAAAGTAGCCAGGAATGTGAGGATGTAAAACTTATTGCCCTAAAAGCATTAAAGTTGACTTTTATGCCAGTACTTTTGTTTTCAAAAAAATACGCGATTTGTAAAGATTGTCAAAAGGGCATAGAAGCATTTAAAAGTCAGCTTGATGAAAATCAAGCAACCATTCATTAAAGCAACATACCTTCTAAAATAAGGAATAAAGATGAAAATATTATTCGTCATTATGACACTATTATTGCTCAGCATAAGTTTTGATACCTTCGCACATGATGGGCATGACCATCACTCAAGTTATGCATCATTAATACATCTAATGTGGCTAGCACCTATTTTTGTTGGTTTAAGCTTTTTATACAGCCGAATTTTAAATCAGCTATACAAAATGGACAATTAAGAGGGCGTTATGATGTATCATTTACTTAAAAAGTTAGATTACAAATTACAATTCGAAACTGCTGCGGCGCATTGCGATATACCCTGTAAAATTTATGATCCAATTTCAGCCCAAATCGCAGTCTTAACGATGATTCGATTGGTTGATTTATTAAACGAATTGCAAGAAAAAATACCTTTTAACCAAGAACAAAAAGTAAAGTTTATCAGGTTAGTCGCACAAAAAGAGCTTCATGGCAGCAAAGTGAAAGAAGAAATATTGGTGATTTGGGGAGATTATATTAAGGAGCCTCAACTTGAGAAGTTTCCTGAGTTACACCGGTTGGTGCACAATATTATGACAGAAACATCGAAAGCTAAGCAGAGAGTGGATAAAGAGATAACATTGTCTTTATTGGCTAAAGTGAATCGCTTTGCTGATATTTTCTGGCAAACAAAAGGACAAGCAACTTTTGTTGCTCATTGCCCATATCCTCCAGCCCAATCGCTTGTTTACCCTTTGCTTAACTCATGACTTTTTTAGGGTTTAAAATTTGGAAAGTCACTGGGCATAGTATGTTTCCACGAATACCTGAATCTAGCTATGTATTAGTGTGTCATTGGTTAAAAAAAATGAGATTAAAGCCAGAGCAAACAATATTAGTGCATAGTCAGAAATACGGTGTGATCATAAAAACAGTGGCGTTAATTGACAGTAATGGTTTTATTTGGTGTAAAGGTGAAAACTTATCAAGTATTTCTGTTGAAGAAATTGGTCCAGTGAGCCGACATCAAGTCATTGGAAAAGTGTTGAGCGTATTTAAAAAATGAGTTTCTTTAAAATACGCTCAATATTAAGCATTAAGTGATGAAGTTAATTACCCTTTAATCCCGCAGTGTCTAAGTAAAGCATCAATTTCAGGTTCACGACCACGAAAGGCTTTAAATAACACACTTGGTTCTTGTGAACCGCCTTTTTCTAAGATGTTGGTAAGGAAGTCATTCCCCACTTTTTCGTTGAAAATACCTTCTTCTTCAAAGCGGCTAAAGGCGTCAGCTGATAATACTTCTGCCCATTTGTAGCTGTAGTAACCTGCAGAGTAGCCGCCACCAAAAATATGACCAAAGCTGTGTTGGAAGCGATTAAAATCAGCCGCTTTTACTACAGAGTATTCATTACGTACTTGGTTTAATATTTCTTGAATGTAGTTGTCATTCTGATTATCTGGTTGGTAATCTTTATGCATTTTAAAATCAAAAATACTGAATTCCAATTGACGTAACATTTGCATCGCAGATTGATAATTCTTTGCTGCTAACATCTTATCAAGCATTTCTTGTGGTAAGGGCTCACCTGTTTCAAAATGTCCTGAAATAAACGCTAATGCTTCTGGTTGCCAGCACCAATTCTCTAAAAATTGACTCGGTAACTCAACGGCATCCCAAGGAACGCCATCAATTCCAGAAACGCCACTGGCGTTAATTTGTGTCAGCATATGATGAATACCGTGACCAAACTCATGGAATAAAGTAACCACTTCATCATGCGTAAACAGTGCAGGTTTATCACCAATTGGTTTATTAAAGTTACACGTAAGATATGCTACAGGATATTGAATATCACCATTGGCTAATTCGCGACGACTTTTACAATCGTCCATCCATGCACCACCACGTTTATGTGCACGTGCATATAAATCTAAATAAAAGCGGCCACGCAAATTATTGTCGCGATCGAATACTTCATAAAATTTCACATCTTTGTGCCAAGTATCAATGTTCGATATTTCGTTGATTTGCAAACCAAATAAACGATTAACGACTTCAAATAAACCTGACACCACTTTGTTTTCTGGAAAGTAAGGGCGACATTCTTCGTCTGAAATAGCGTAGCGGCTTTGCTTTAATTTTTCACTGTAGTAAGGCAGATCCCAAGCTTGTAGATCTGTTTCATTAAATTCTGTTTTCGCGAATGCTTTGACTTCATTTAAATCTTGCTGACCTTGTGCCTTTGATTTAACGGCGAGGTTTTCTAAGAAGCCTAAAACTTCATCAGTTGATGAGGCCATTTTTGTCGCGATAGATTTTTCTGCAAAATTATTGAAATCTAATAGTTGCGCCAATTCATGACGTAGTTTAAGTAACTCGTTCATAACGCCACTGTTATCGAATTCGCTGGCGTTAGGGCCTTGGTCTGAAGCTCGGGTAACAAAACCACGATATAACTGCTCACGTAGTTTTACGTTGTCGCAATACATCATAACGGGTAAATAACTTGGAATATCTAAAGTAAATAGCCAGCCTTGCTTTTCTTGATCTTTTGCAAGTTCAGCAGCCGCTTCTATAGCACTGTCGGGCAAGCCAGCTAGTTCACTTTTATCGGTAATATTTACGCTATACGCATGCGTGGCATCAAGTAAATTATTACCAAAGGTTGAGCTTAATTCAGATAAACGGGTAACAACTTCACCGTAACGTTTTTTGTCATCATCATTTAAGGCAATACCCGATAATTTAAAATCACGTAAAGCGTTATCCATCACTTTCTTTTGGGCAGTGTCTAATTGTTGATACTCGTCGCTGTCTGCAAGTTGTTGGTAAGCTTGGTACAAGCCTTGATGTTGGCCAACAAAAGTAGAGTATTCCGACAATAGGGGTAAACACGATTCGTATGCATCACGTAATTCGTCGCTATTAATAACTGAATTCATATGAGAAACAGGCGACCAAAGCTTGGTTAATGTATCGTCAGCCTCATCCGTAGGCATGACTAAATTGGCCCAAGTAAATGTTTTTTCTTCTAGAACATTAGCAATCACTTTTTTGCATTCTGCTATGGCATGCTCAACAGCAGGTTTTACATGCTCAGGTTTGATTTGAGAGAAAGAGGGTAAAGCGGAAGCGATTAATAATGGATTGCTCATAATACAGTTTTTTTATTAAATGATGATGTAGATGTAAGACCTCTACGTACACTATTCAAGGGGTATAGAACTTTTGTTTTGAGATGATACTAATAAATATAAGTTTGGTGAACAAGGTATAAACATCAAAGGTGTTAATTTAGTGTTGCTAATCGATTATATTGTATTTTATTCGTGCCCCATCTATTGATAAACATTTATTTTATCAATATTTTCCTTATACTGAAGAATAGCTTTAATCTGAACCATATATTTTTAGGAGTGAGATGATTCGTTCTTTTTACAGTAAATATGTATTATTTTTTTATCTACTTTTAGCGATATCTTCTGTAAGTATTACTCATGCAGAAGTCAATAATTTATATTTGAAAAATTTATCGGTTGAACATGGATTATCGCAAGGCTCGATAAAAACTATCTTTCAAGATGATGAAGGATTTATCTGGGTTGGTACTGAAAACGGTTTGAATATGTATGATGGTTATACTTTTCGAAGTTTAACAGGACCCGATGATGATTTTGATAATTATATGTCTTATCGAATCATTCAAGATAAAGAAAAATTACTTTGGGTGAATCTAGTTGGAAAAGGGTTGTATACCTACAATAAAAAAACCGATGAATATCAAAAGATTCTAACCGCAGACCCCGAAAATAAAGATTACTTTATCGTTGATATGGTAGAAGGCGACAATAGTGATTTTTTTATTGCAAGTTCCAAAACTATTATTTTATATAATAAGGTTTCTCAAAAAAGCACTCGCCTTTTAGATTTGTCAGCAGAACTTACTAATAGTAATATTATTTACGAATTATTGTTACACCAAAATACCTTATATATCGGGACACGCAAGGGTGTTTTTGCGTTAAATATTGATACCAAAATATGGAAAAAACTACCTACCGTTACTCATACAGAAATTAGTTCTGACAGCTTCAACACTGTGGGTGCGAATAAAATATATAACATGCATGTTAGCGAAAATAATCATCTTTATTTAGGTACTGATCATGGTGTTTATAGTTTGCCGGTGGGTAATATTGACAATTACTTAGTGGACGACTTTCAATTGCCTGCTTATAAAGTGATCACAGATGCAGTCTCCAGTTGGCAGTTTTATGCAGATGGCGATAATTTATATCAAGGTAGTCATCTAGGGTTGTCAGTTATTGATATTAAGACGAATACCACAGAATTTCTATTTTCTTTTAATGAGTTTTTTGACCACATTAAAAGCAATGATGTTGTATCTGTTATGAAAGACAATCAGGGGGTATTTTGGTTAGGCTCTAATGCAACGGGTCTTTATAAATGGGATCCAAAGTTAAGTTTAGTTAGCAATTATAACTATAAAAAAGGTAGTGATAAAAGTTTAACGGATAATCTTGTTTGGGTTATCACAGAGTTACGAAGTGATCCTGAGCAGTTATGGGTTGGTACAGGAAATGGGCTTAATTTAGTTAATACACGTGACAATGCGATCTCGCAATATTTAACGGTAGAGAATCCAAAAACTACTTTTCATATTGGTAACATAACCAAAATTTATGAAGATTTGCAGCAACGTTTATGGCTTTCTAACGCTCTAAATGTAGGATTGTTTGATATAGCAACCAGAAAGCTCATTGATATTCCCTATAACGATAGAGTGAAAGCATTACTGGCATTACCTCAGTATTCTTTTTTCTACGATAAACATAATACGTTGTGGAGCCATAACGAAAAAGGAATTAACCGTATTTCATTAGCGACGGGGAACATTGACCCGCTTGATGAAATGAATGTAACCATTCCTGAAGATAAGATTTTTAGCATTTTAGGCTATTTACCTAATAGCGAGAAAATGCTTTTTTCTACCTATAATTCTTTATGGTTTTTTGATCTTGAAACGCGAACCACTACGATGATATATCAAGATCTTAATATTAAAGAAAGCGAGTGGGTCTTTATAGAAAGCTTGGTCATTGATAAAAAAGGCGTGTTATGGTTTAGTTTTTCTGGCAAAGGGCTTGTTGGTTTAGACAGTAAAACCTATGAAGAAAAGTATTTTTATCACAAAGATAATCCAAAGGTAGGAAATAATATCTACGGTTTAGCGTTAGATCCTGAAGGCGACTTGTGGTATTCCAGCCATAACGGCATTTATATGTTAGATGCCGAAACACATGATTTGCGTAACTTCGGTATAAACGATGGCTTAGTTGGTAAAGAGTTCAATGGTGGTGCTTTCTATGAAATGTATAATCATACCTTTGTTTACGGTGCGATGAATGGTTTAACCCTTTTTGATCCCCTAGTTTTAAAGAAAAAAAATAAAGATGTACAACTGAGTGTGCATGCTACCAATATTAATGTGTTATCGCGCGATTTGGCTTTGCCGTTTGTGTTGAATAATAATGAGAACATTAGGTTGAAATATGATGATGTTGGCATTCGTATTGATTTTTCGCCACTCATTTATAGCAATACAGAAAATATATTGTACGAATATAAGTTGCAAGGTGCTGATAACATAAATTATCCACTGACTACTGAAAATCACATTACCTTTCCTAGTTTACCCTCTGGTTCACATACGCTTGTGGTACGCATACAGTCTCACGACACTAAAAAATATTCTGAAGCCTTCATCATAAATTTTAATGTGGGATATGCTCCTTGGGCGTCGCCTTTAGCATATTTGTTCTATGGTATTCTCTTCTTAACATTATATATTTTGTGGTATATCAAACGACGAAAAGATACAGGTTTATTAATTGCTGCACATAAAGAAGTAAAATATCGAGAGAATCGATTACAGTTAGCATTAACGGGCAGTAACAGTGAAGTGTGGGATTGGCAAAGTAGTAATAACTTAATTTTTGCTAAACGAGGCTCCGAAGAATTAGGCTATAAAAACCTCCAGTATTCTTATAGCTTTAAAAAACATTTATCATTAATTCATAAAGATGAACGTAAATTATTTCATTCTCGTTGGTTGCATTTTTTAGAAGGTGCTGACGTTAAAGCAAGTTTTTCCTTCAGTTACCGAATGAGAAAAGCCAACGGACAATGGTTATGGTTTAAAGATTTGGGGAAAATTGTTGCTACAGATAGTGAAGGTAAGCCAACCCGAATTACAGGGGCCTACACGAACATCACGCAATCTCAAGTGGATGCAGAGCGTGCTCACTTCTATGGTGAAGCATTTAAGAGAACAAAAGATTGGGTATTAATTGTTTGTGATAATTTTAGCCGAATTATCGCTAATGAATCATTACAGAAAGTTTTTTCATGGCAGGATAATGACTTTGCTTTTAATACGAACTTATTTGGATTGACGGATGATCGGTTTAGCTTTTATCAAAAATTATTTATAAATTTAAAGGCGGGCGATGATTGGCGAGGTGAAGAGCTGATAAAAACAAAATTGGGTGAAGAATACCATGTCATTGTTACGATAAGTGCCAGCCTTAATGAACCAACAAACAGTCTTTATTTTGTCTGTATTTTTACGGATATAACTGCGCAAAAACACGCAGAGAAAGAGCTACGTTATTTAGCAAATTATGACCATTTAACGGGTTTACCTAATCGAGCATTATTACTCGATAGAATAAAGCATGCGATGGATTATTCTGCGCGTATGTCACAGTCGATTGCTTTATTCTTTATTGATTTAGACAAGTTTAAACAAGTTAATGATTCATTAGGTCATGATTGTGGCGATTTACTCTTACAAGAAATTACCAAACGTTTAAGTGCAGTACTTCGGGTGGATGATACCATTGCTCGTATCGGTGGCGATGAATTTGTCGTACTTTTAGAGTCGTTTCGCGGTAATGGTCAGCTTGGACGAATTGCGCAAAAAATCATTTCTACCGTAGGTGAACCCGTCGATTTAAAAGGTAATAGGGTGAGTGTAGGGGCGAGTATCGGCATAGCACTTTTTCCTGAAGACGCCCAAGACAGTGATGAATTGCTTCGCCACGCAGATGTTGCGATGTATCATTCTAAGCAACTTGGTCGCAATACATTTCAATTTTATACTCCTCGTATGAACGTTGAAGCAAGTGAGCGTTTACACGCTGAATCTAAACTTAAACTTGCTTTTGAAAACGATGAATTTATTAATCACTATCAGCCTATTATAGATTCATACGAAGGAAAAGCTGTTGGTGCTGAACTATTGTTACGTTGGCAAAGTGGTGAGAATTTAATTCCTCCCGATAATTTCATCCCACTGTCTGAAGATTTAGGTTTGATTATACCTATGACCGAAGCCGCTATTTTGCGTGGTGTGATAGATTTGAAAAAATGGCGTTCTTTTCGCCCTAATATCTATTTATCGATTAACTTGTCCGTTCAACACTTTCTTGAAGATAATCTAATGCCTTATTTAAAACGTATTTTGAAAGAATATGATTTACCACCGGAAGCGTTAAAATTTGAAGTCACAGAAAGTATGCTTATTTCAGACCCAGATAAAGCCATTGCTACGATGCAAGCGCTTGATAAATTAGGCGTAGTACTCGCATTGGACGATTTTGGTACTGGCTACTCATCATTATCGTATTTAAAAAAACTGCCTTTGAAAATAATAAAAATTGACCGTAGTTTTGTTTCAGGCATTGGTATTTACTCTGCCGATGAAGCTATTGTGGAAGCGACTCTCGTTTTAGCTAAGAATTTGAAAATGACTTGTATTGCTGAAGGTGTAGAAAATGAAACACAGCTGAAATTTTTAGGGGATAAACACTGTCATCTCATTCAAGGTTATTTGTACAGTAAGCCTGTAGAATGCTCTGAAATCGAACAATATTTGCAAGCAGATACCATTGAAATAATAGTTAACAAGCCATAATGAACAAGCGGCTTGAATAATTCTTGGTTCAGCCGCATATATAATTCAATAATATTTTTCTAGGAATTAAAACATGACTCAACATTTTGACTTTCTTGCCATTGGTGCAGGAAGTGGCGGTATTGCTTCAGCAAATCGCGCTGCAAAACATGGTAAAAAAGCGGCAGTAATTGAAGCTAAGCATATTGGCGGAACCTGTGTAAACGTAGGTTGTGTACCTAAGAAAGCTATGTGGTATGCCGGACAAATTGCAGATGCGTTGCATTATTCAGCGGATTACGGTTTTAATGCTCCTTTGCAAGGTTTTAATTGGGCAAAACTGGTAAAAAATCGCGAAGCTTATATTGAGCGTATTCATGCTGCTTATGCTCGTGGTTTTGCCAGTAATGACGTTACCGTTATTAATGGTTTTGCGAAATTTATAAATAAAAATACCGTTGAAGTTAATGGCGAAAAAATTACGGCTGATCATATTGTTATCGCAACTGGCGGTCGCCCAAGTATGCCCAGTATCGAAGGTGCAGAACACGGCATTGACTCTGATGGTTTCTTTGCTTTAACCCAGCAACCTAAAAGTGTTGCTGTTGTTGGTGCGGGTTATATCGCGGTTGAACTTGCGGGTGTATTTCACGCTTTAGGCACGGTTTCACATTTACTGGTACGTAAAGAAAAACCACTTCGTGGTTTTGACGATATGCTCAGTGATACCTTAGTGGAACAAATGGCAAAGCACGGTCCGACTCTTCATTCTCACAGTATTCCTACGCGAGTTGAAAAGCATGAGAATGGTCAGCTCACAGTGCATTTGGAAAGTGGCAAATCTGTAGGACCTGTTGATGCTTTAATTTGGGCAATAGGCCGAGAACCTGCAACTGATAATATTAATTTAGAAGCTGCTGGAGTAGAAACTAATGATCGTGGCTTTATTACTACGGATAAATATCAAAATACCAATGTAGATGGTATTTATGCTGTGGGTGATAATACTGGTCGAGCTCAATTAACGCCGGTAGCTGTTGCTGCGGGTCGTCGATTATGTGAACGCTTATTTAATAACAAACCTTATGAGCATTTAGATTATTCAAATATTGCTACGGTCGTGTTCAGTCACCCAGTGATCGCTACGGTAGGGCTATCTGAGAAAGAAGCCGTTGCTGAGTACGGTGAAGAACAAGTAAAATGTTATAACTCGCAGTTTACAGCATTGTATCAGGCGATGACTGAAGACTACCGAGACCCAACGCGTATGAAGCTGATTTGTATTGGGAAAGAAGAAAAAATTGTCGGTATTCATTCTATTGGTTTTGGTAGTGACGAATTACTACAAGGTTTTGCGGTTGCTATGAAAATGGGCGCTACTAAAGCTGACTTTGATAATACTATTGCAATACATCCAACGAGTGCTGAAGAATTTGTTACTTTGACTTGATCGGATGAGATAAGACGCTATAAATATTAGCGTCATCTGGAGTTATTCCTCGATGACGCTTTACGAAAATTTATTACTTGTGTAATGATTTGCCAGTTTAGAGTGTAAATCGCTCGACAGAACTTGTCAGTGAATGCGCTAAGTTATTCACCTCTTCACTCCTCTTATGCATATTGCTCGCTTCAGTCGCATTTTTATTTGCAGCTTGCGCTGTATCATTCATTGTATGCTCAATTTTTTCACTATAAATAAGCTGTTCTTGTGCAGCGTTTGTGATGCTTTTACTCATTGAGTCAATGGCTTTCAGTGTATCTTCTATTTGATTAATAGCATGACTTAACTGCTGACTTTGCGCTACACATTCGCTTGCTTGTGCTTGTCCTTCAGAAATCGCTTTAACCGCAATAGACGTATCATTTTGTAAATCATTAATCATGACCTGTATTTCAGCCGTTGATGCTTGGGTACGAGAAGCGAGTGATCTAACTTCATCTGCAACCACTGAAAACCCACGTCCTTGCTCACCGGCACGTGCAGCTTCAATAGCAGCGTTTAAAGCAAGTAAGTTTGTTTGCTCAGCAATACCTCCTATCGTATCCAAAATACCGCCGATGTTTTTACTGTGCTTGGTAAGTAACTCCATGACAACAACCGATTCACTTAATCGCGTTGATAATTGCTCAATACGTTGGCTGTTATCATTTGCAATATTGTTAACATCTTTACTGCGTTGTGATGCTTCAGTGACATGTGTTGCGGTAATATCTGCTTCGTCTTTTACTGTACTTGAGCTAGCAAACATCTGTTCAGCAAGTTGTTTAGCATTCTCTAAGCGAGTAATTTGCTGCTTCGCTGATTGCGAAATAAATTGGCTTTGTTGATTAGTAAGGGATGCAGACTTATCAAGGGAATGTGCATCTTCGTTTATCGTGTTGAGTAAATGAGTAAGATCGTCTGATAACTTATTAATATTAGTGATAAGTACACCAAATTCATCATTACTGCGCTTCTCCATGCGTTTTGACAGGTTGCCACTGGCAATCAAAGCGAGTGCTTTATTGACTGCTCGTAAGGGGCCGATCATCGCTTTTGTGGTGATATAGGAAATAAAACTCGCCATAACAATAAAAATTAATGCGAGCACAACCGCCAATGTCTTACCTGTTTGTATTTCATCTTGTGCACTACTTTGGAAATTCACAAAACGTTTATTAGCTAATACCACTAATTCATCGAGTTTTTCATAACTTGAATTATAAGACTCGCTGGCTGAAAGGTAAGCCTCCTGGGCTTTGATCTTCAAAGTAATCGTCTGGTACTGAAGCCGGTATAAATTTCCAGGTTGTTCTATTGCTTGTTGAATTATGGTTAAATTACCCTGAAAGTCATCTAATAATGAACTCGCATCCAATGGCTCTGCTTGACGAACCAAATAAGTGAAGTTAGTTTGAATGTTATTCACTATAAAAATCATGTCACCTTGGTGCTTGGTCACTAAGTCTGATAATTCAATACGATTTAGCCCTGACATTCCATTACCTAGTGTGTATAAAGAATCATCAACACGAGAGCCAGTACCAATAACTTCATCAAGTAATTTTTCTTGCCCTGCAGCTTCAATGATTTCTAGATCAAGCATGTTTGAACTGGCTTGGTACCGTGCTTCTTCAAAATTTTTATAACTCGTTTGAAAATCACTAATAGCATGCTGGTGATTTATTTTAGCGGAAAACATTGTTTGTATTTGTGTTGAATACTGTTGATATTTTATTTGCGCTTGTTTAAGCGCAGATTGCATTTGAGCGTGTTCGGTCACTTTAATACTTAGTAACTGAACCGTTTGTTGGTAATTATTTTGCAGTTGGTTAAATTCCTTCAAACTTTCTTGCAAAGCATTAATATCTGAAAGGGTATAAGCTACAGCAGCCTGCTTCATCATTTTTAATAATTGTATTTGCAAGGAGTTACTTTGCTTTTGTACGGGAACAGCTAAAGTTTCAATATTCTGGTTGGCATCAGAAATTTTATTTAATGAGTAATAAAAGAAGCTACTGGCGGTCAATAGTAATAAGCCAATAGCGGTAAAGCCGAAGATAATTTTTTGTTTTATGGTCAGATTTAGCATAAATTGAGCCTTTATTTCCCTTGGTCATCTCTTCATTGTAATCCTATATTAACTTTACGCGATATTGAGATAATTTTTTTTCTTTCAAAAGGCAATTTGATAGAAGGTTTAACTCAATGTTAGAAAGTTAAATAGTAGTAAGCTTAAAATAGACAAGTTATTATTTTTATTATTTATGTACAGTAGCATGATGAAGTAATCCACTCAACAAAGGTCTGACCAGACGCTATATTGAAAAAACAATCAATAGTCATTTCAAAGTAGAAGTAACGTTAAATAAATCTAGTTAAATATTCGAGATGATTTTTGGCAAGTTATTGCTACATGAACTGAAATTTATTCAAAAAATATAGCAGGATAATTACCATATTTCTATTCGACGAATCGCGCAAAGTCTTACCGTTATTAGCTTATGTTTTTTAGTTATTTAAAGCCGTAATATTTCATCAAAAATAATTTAATAATTGTCTGGTATTGAGGAGAATTTCTGGTACTCTCTTACCTCGTTTATTTAAGCAGCACAAAAAACAAACAAATAATAAGATGCTGTAAAACGTCAGGATAAAATTTTATCCACATAAATAAAAATAATAAAAAATATGTGAAAAAGGAATTCCAAGTTACCTTTTCCCAATAAAAACAATCAATTGTTGAAACAAAACCCATAATGGCCGTCAGGTTGTTATGGATTCTTTCGTTGTTTTCAACATACTTATCCACATTTTACATGATCTTTTGTGACTAATTTTCTAGTTTAAGTGGAGAGAAAACACTGAATATGGCATCCTTAGCCAAATTTCATTTCTAGTCGCATATCATCATGACAAACTCTGCTTTATCGCCACTCATTTTAGTAGATGGATCTTCGTACTTATTTCGTGCCTACCATGTTCCATATTTACAAGCTTTATCCACCAAAGATGGCCAACCTACCGGCGCTATTACAGGCGTGTTAAATATGCTAAAAAGTCTGACGAAAGACTATCCAAATGGCAATGTTATTGTGATATTTGATGCGAAAGGTAAAACCTTTCGTAATGATATGTATCCTGAATATAAAGCTAATCGTCCACCAATGCCTGATGACCTGCGTACTCAAATAGCGCCTATACATGAAATTGTTGAAGCGATGGGATTGCCTCTATTAGTAATAGAGGGTGTAGAAGCTGATGATGTTATTGGTACTTTAGCTGACCAAGCCAGCAAAGCGGGCATTGATACGGTTATTTCAACGGGCGATAAAGACATGGCGCAGTTGGTTGACAAACACGTCACGCTTATTAATACCATGACTGATGTAAAAATGGATGTCGCAGGTGTTGTCGAAAAGTTTGGAGTACGCCCTGATCAAATCATTGATTACTTAGCATTGATGGGAGATAAGGTCGATAATATTCCGGGCGTTAATAAATGCGGGCCTAAAACAGCAGTTAAATGGTTACTTGAGCATGAGAACCTAGACAATGTTATGGCTAATGCAGATAACGTAAAAGGAAAAATTGGTGAGTATTTACGTGAAGCACTCGAGTTTTTACCGCTTTCTTACGAACTAGCGACGATTAAACTTGATGTACCGCTTGAGCAAACGGCTGATCAACTTCAACCGGGTGAAGCGAATATTGAAAAACTCACCGAGCTTTATACTAAATATGAACTTCGTCGACTGTTAGCCGATTTACAAAAGGGTGGTTCTGCTGCAAACAGTTCATCTGCGAAAGAAAGTTCGCGTAATGAAGCCATTGAAGAAGATATTCAAACAGCGGATGATATTGAAACTGATTATCAAATTATACTTAACGAAGCCGACTTCACCTCATGGCTTGAAAAGTTAAAAAATTCAGATCTTTTTGCTTTTGATACTGAAACCACCAGTGTTGATTATATGAAAGCTGAGCTTGTTGGTTTATCGTTTTCTGTTGAAGCAGGAACAGCTGCATATGTTCCACTGAAACATGATTATGAAGGTGCACCACAGCAGTTAGATTTTGACTGGGTACTTGCACAATTAAAACCACTATTAGAAGATGAAAACAAAGCAAAGGTTGGCCAGAATTTAAAATATGATGCCAACGTACTTTCAAAGTACAGCATTGAAATGAAGGGTATTACTTTTGATACCATGATCGAGTCTTACTGCTTAAATAGTGTGGCGACTCGTCATAATATGGATGCGTTAGCGACTAAATATTTAAGCTACAAAACGATAAGTTTTGAAGAAATTGCAGGTAAAGGCGCTAAAAAGTTAACTTTTAATCAAATTAATATTGAAAAAGCAGGGCCGTATGCTGCAGAAGATGCTGATATTACTTTGCGCTTACATCAAGCCATTTTTCCTCAATTAGAAAAACATAAAGATCAGTTGGCTGTATTCAATGATATTGAAATGCCATTACTGCCTATATTGGCGCGTATGGAGCAATACGGTGTATTAATAGATTCTGATCTATTGAATGAACAAAGCCATTCTATAGGTATGCGTTTACAAGAATTAGAAATTCAAGCACATGATATAGCAGGACAGGTCTTTAATTTAGCTTCACCTAAACAATTGCAAAAAATATTATTTGAAGAGTTAAAAATTCCAGTTATTAAGAAAACGCCAAAAGGGGCACCTTCAACGGCTGAAGAAGTATTACAAGAACTCGCGCTTGATTACCCTTTACCTAAAGTTATTCTAGAAAACCGTGGTTTGAGCAAATTAAAATCGACTTACACAGACAAACTTCCACTACTAGTTTGTAAGTCAGGTCGAGTACATACTTCATATCAACAGGCTGTTGCCGCGACCGGACGTTTATCTTCCACCGATCCAAATTTACAAAACATTCCAATTCGTAGTGAAGAAGGCCGCAAAATTCGCCTCGCTTTTATTGCGCCTAAAGATCATAAAATAGTCGCGATCGATTATTCTCAAATAGAATTACGTATCATGGCCCATTTATCTGATGATCCAGGTTTAGTGTCTGCTTTTTCAGAAGGGCGTGATGTGCATAAAGCCACTGCGGCTGAAATATTTGGCGTTGATTTAGCCGATGTAACGGTTGAGCAACGTCGTAGTGCTAAAGCGGTAAATTTTGGTTTGATTTACGGGATGTCTGCTTTTGGTTTAGCGAAACAACTTGATGTACCTCGTCATCGAGCACAAGAGTATATGGATAAATACTTTGAACGTTATCCTAATGTAATGGCATATATGGAAGATACACGTCAGCAGGCTGCTGAACAGGGTTATGTTGAAACATGGTTTGGCCGTCGTTTGTACTTACCTGATATAAAAGCGAAAAATGCAATGCGTAGAAAAGGCGCAGAACGTGCAGCTATTAACGCGCCTATGCAGGGTACCGCGGCTGATATCATCAAAAAAGCGATGTTGGCAGTAGATGAATGGATACAAGATCAAAATGACTCACGTATTCAAATGACCATGCAAGTACACGATGAGTTGGTGTTTGAAATACATCAAGACATTGTTGATGAAACAACAGCCAAGCTTGTTGAAATAATGAATGAAGCCGTGGAATTAAAAGTACCGTTAATCGCTGAAGCGGGTATTGGTGATAACTGGGAGCAGGCGCACTAGTATCTATTGAACCAATAAAAACGGGGTCAATATAAACCCCTATTCAGCTGTGTGACTATAGTTGAAAAGGGGGTTAATTCACAGAAATCCAATATCTTGGGCTGTTTGTATCAAAATCTTTAGGTAAGAAAGGGTTATCTAATTTTAGGAAACGTGCATTTATCCATTTATCCAAAGGAAATAAATGCTCAGTTGTCGGATGAGATTTGATATATTCTTCAAAACTACCGTCGTCTATTGCTTTCTCAAGACCTGTTTTTAAAAATCCGGCTAGTTTACTATTTTTGGTGGAAGTGAAAAAATACATCGGGAAAGGGTAATATAGAATTAGCTCTTGATAGAGTGCCAATTCAGGCATCAGTATTTTACGCGCTTGATATTCTGACATTGCTTCATTAATACCTCTAGGAAAAGCATCGCAACGTTTAATATATGTTTGACCAAACATATTTTCATAAATAGGGTTTGGTAAAACCTTAAGGCCTGCGGCAAGCATAATGTCAGTGTCAGGCCAATGACTACCTTGACATAAACTTATTTTTTTTAAGTCCGACAATGTCGATACTTGCTCAAGTTTTCTGACATTGTCTTGATGGGTAATAAAAACACGAAAACCTAATAACCCTTTCACCAATGGAATATTTACCACACTTAATTGACTTGCCCGAGTGGCATCCATACCTGCCCAATATATATCTACCAATCTTCCTGCTTGTAACTCACTTAGTGCTCTTTTTTGTGGCATGTAAGGTGAAAAAACAATATTAACGTCCTTATTGTTTTTTTGATAAGCAAGTTTGATTAAACCGATAAAGTAACTGTGACTGGCGTCAAATTCTGATTGAGGACCTCTCGTGCGAATGGTTTCTGTAGCATTAGCATTATAGAAATAAAATATTAAAAAAGTATAAATAAAATATTTCATATTCATCACCGCACCATAATATTTCTAGAGTATAGCCCAAATGACATGCCCTATTGAGATAATTGAATTTACCTCAGATAGCTTAAAAAACAACTGATAACGTATAATAATTACATTTACGTAATTTAATTACGTAAACGCTTTGCATAAGTAGAATACTTACTCTATAATGAACTTGTTCCTAAACGAACGCTTGTTGTAATAATTTGTATATTCTAGCTTTCCTCATAGCTATAAACCGATGACTTTGTCATCGGTATTTTTTTGCCAAAAATATACTGAAATTATATTATGTAATTATATTTCAGTATTTTCAAACATATTAGCTTTCAGGATCAATTATTGGTTCTATCGGTTTAGGCTTACTTCGGCCAGATTTTCGAAGTGCATCACGCAGCACATACTCTATTTGCGCGTTTAAACTGCGTAGCTCATCATCAGACCAACGTTGCATGGCAGACAGAATTTCTTCATTAATACGAAGAGGATATGCTTTTTTTGCCACAATATTTCTTCCTCAATTAACAGTTAATACAAACTTCCGGCATTTACAACGGGCTGAGCTGCTTCGTCACTACATAAAACGACAAGTAAGTTACTGACCATCGCTGCTTTTCTTTCTGAATCAAGTTCAACAATCCCACGTTCTTCTAATTTAGTTAACGCCATTTCAACCATACCTACAGCGCCCTCAACTATGGTTCTACGTGCTGCTATAATTGCCATCGCTTGTTGACGTTTAAGCATGGCATTTGCAATTTCTGGGGCGTAGGCTAAATGGCTGATACGAGACTCAATAACCTTAACACCTGCTTTTTCTAACCTATCTTGAACTTCAACTTTTAATGCCGCAGAGATTTTCGCCGGATCACTTCGCAATGAAATGTCATCGTCTTCGTGATGATCGTAAGCATAACTTGTTGCTAAATTACGCAGTGCGGACTCACTTTGAATCGAAACGAAATCTTCATAATCGTCTACTTGAAAAACGGCTTCAGCAGTATCGGTAACTTCCCAAACAATAACGGCTGCGATTTCAATTGGGTTACCATTTTTGTCATTAACTTTAAGCTTACTACTTTCGAAGTTTCTTACGCGCAAAGATACCCGCATTTTTGTGTAAAAAGGGTTGGCCCAGCGTAAGCCTGAATCGTGAACGGTACCTGCGTACTTACCAAAGAGTTGCATAACTCTTGCTTCTTTTGGATTCACCATAAAAAAACCAAACCAACAAATGAAGATAGCAATACTAATAAGCAGGCTAACGACGATGAGGGTGGTATTCGCATTCATCATGTTATTAATGAGCATGGCTAAAGCACAAATTTGTGCTGTGAGTAAAACAAAAATAAACATTATGCCATTAGGGGCTTTGATTTCTTTTTCTGTAATCATAGTATTCTCAATTATATTTATAGAAAGTGATATCATTATGATATCATTTTGTGGTTTATGCAAGTAAAAGACTATTAACAAAGAAGTAACAAAATATGACTGAAGATAAATATCAATGGTAAATATCGTAAGCAAATAATATATTATGAGGTTAATTACTGATGCTATATTTAAGTGTTAGGAAAATCCGATGATATCTATAATTATTAACATCCGCCAAGGAGCATAAATTGAAAAAATGGAGCATACCACTGCTATTAACTTGTTTAGCAGCTTGTGAGCAGAGCCCTCAAACAACTACTGTGGCTAAAGCAGCATTGCCAGCAGGTGTTAGTTTTATTGAGCAAATAAAGGCTGAAGCCGGTAAAACGGTTATTCCTTATCAAAAATATACGCTAAGTAATGGTTTAACCGTTATTCTACATGAAGACGCTTCAGATCCATTGGTGCATGTTGATATGACTTATCATGTGGGTGCAGGCCGTGAAGAGCTTGGAAAATCAGGTTTTGCTCATTTTTTTGAACATATGATGTTTCAAGGTTCTGAAAACGTTGCAGATGAGCAGCACTTTAAATTAGTTACTGAAGCTGGTGGTACCATGAATGGTACAACTAACAGCGATCGTACTAATTACTTCCAAACAGTTCCTGTTAATCAATTAGAGAAAATGTTGTGGCTAGAAGCTGACCGTATGGGCTTTTTGGTTGAGGCTGTAACGCAAGAGAAATTTGAAGTACAACGTGAAACGGTAAAAAATGAACGTGGACAACGTGTCGATAATCGTCCGTATGGCCGATTAAATGAGCGTGTTTCAGAAGCACTATATCCAGCAGGTCATCCGTATTCATGGCCAGTAATCGGTTTCATGGACGATTTAAATCGTGTAAATGTTAATGACCTAAAAGCATTTTTCTTAAAATGGTATGGTCCTAACAATGCTACGTTAACTATCGGTGGCGATATCGATGTTGCAGCGACATTAGCACTTGTTGAACAATACTTTGGTTCAATTCCTCGTGGACCAGAAATTGCTATGCCAGAGAAGCCAAAGTTCACCATTGAAGCCGATCGCTATATATCAATGGAAGACAATGTTCATTTACCCTTAGTTTATATGTCTTACCCAACGGTAACTGTTCGTCATGCAGACGAAGCGCCACTTGACGTTTTATCAAGTATTTTAGGTGGCGGTAAAACATCACTTCTTTATAAAAACTTAGTGAAAAATCAATTAGCTGTTCAAGCTTCAGTAGGTCATCCTTGTGCAGAGTTAGCGTGTACATTTACTTTATTAGCTTTACCACACCCAGCTTCAGGAAAAACCTTAGCTGATATCGAAAAAGTTATTCGTGACAGTTTAGTAGAATTTGAAGAGCGTGGCGTTCAAGACGATGATTTAGCGAAAGTTAAAGCAAGTATGGAAGCAGGTTTCATTTTTGGTTTACAAAGTGTTTCGGGTAAAGTCAGTCAGCTTGCTGCTAACCAAACATTTAAAGGCAATCCAAACTACATTGAAAAAGATATTGCTCGTTATGCAAACGTAACTAAAGCAGACGTTATGCGTGTCTTTAAAAAGTATATTAAAGGTCAACATGGTGTGATCATGAGCATAGTGCCTAAGGGCAAGCTCGATTTAATTGCTGCACAAGACAACTTTACGCCAGCACCGCGTAGCCAGGGCGATGCATCAAAAACTTCAGCCGACAGTCTAACGGTTCGTAAAGCAACAGACAGTTTTGATCGTAGTAAGATTCCAACTGCAGGTGCCAATAAAGCCGTAGCTGTTCCACAAATGTGGCAAAAAACATTAGCAAATGGCATTAAAATTCTAGGTACGCAAAGTATCGAAACACCAACGACCTCTTTGTTACTGAAGATTCCAGCAGGTCATTACTATTCGGATAAAGAAAAAGCCGGCGTTGTTTCGTTATTAGCGAGTGTATTAAACGAGTCAACAACTGAGCGTAGCGCAGAAGCTATGAGCAATGAGTTACAAAAATTAGGAAGTACCATATCTATCTATGCAGGTACTCAATACTTAAATGTTCATGTAAGTACGTTAACGAAGAACCTTGATGCGACTATGGCACTGGTTAATGAAAAACTTATGCAACCCGCGTTTATAGAGTCTGAATTTTCGCGTAACAAAAATAATGCTATTCAAGGCGCGATTAATAATAAGAAAGATGCAGGTTACTTAGCATCAACGGCTTATCGTCAATTATTGCAAGCTGATAACATTGCGGGTATTTCAAGCCAAGGAACAGAGAAAAGCCTTGGGAATATTACTCTAGGCGATGTTAAAGCCTTTTATCAACAGCAAGTTAAACCCGCTAACAGCCAGTTAATTGTGGTATCAGACCTTAAAGAACAAGCGTTAGTTAAATCACTTAACGTCTTTTCTGCATGGCAAGGTAAAGGCAAGAGTTTAGTATTGTCACTTGCTAAGCCAGATACAAAAGCAGGTGTTATATATTTAGTGAATAAGGATGATGCAGCACAATCGGCGATTCGTATTGGTAAGCGTTCTATTACGCAAGATATTAGCGGAGAATACTATAAGTCATACTTAATGAACTTTCCTTTAGGTGGTGCTTTTAACAGTCGTATTAACTTAAATCTTCGTGAAGATAAAGGTTATACCTACGGTGCCCGTTCAGGTTTCAGTGCTGATAAATTCTCTGGCTCTTTTACTGCTTCTGCTGAAGTTCGTGCCGATGCAACGGATAAGTCAATTGTTGAGTTCGTAAATGAAATCAACAGTTACCGTGAGAGGGGAATTACTGCAGAAGAGCTAAACTTTATGCGTAATGCGATAAACCAAAAAGATGCGTTGAAATATGAAACACCTCGCGCAAAATTAGGTTTCTTAGCACAAATATTAGAGCATGATTTAACGCCTAGTTTTGTGAAAGAACGTGCAGAAATTGTGAAAACAATCACGATTGAAGAGATAAATGCACTAGCAGGTAAACACTTAAACTTAGCTGAAATGGTTATGGTTGTAGTGGGTGATGCTAAAACATTAAAGCCGCAACTTGAAGCATTAGGTTACGAAGTTGTTGCTTACGAAATCTAAGAATTCTGAGATTTATTAGCTTAAATACTGAGTATTTCGTAACGTACACAAAGAGCCTTAACTTTTTATAAAGTTAAGGCTCTTTTATTTATTCTCGTATGGTCACTACAACTTAATCCTGTCACAATAAATACTCTGCTTACCTGTGTTTAAAAATATGAAACGAAGTAATTACATCACCCGCGAAGGCTGGGATCGCTTAGATAAAGAATTAAAGTATTTATGGAAGGAAGAGCGTCCACTTATTACTAAATCTGTCTCTGAAGCAGCCGCACAAGGCGATAGAAGTGAAAACGCAGAGTACATTTATGGTAAGCGACGTCTGCGTGAAATAGACCGTCGGGTTCGATTCTTAGTTAAGCGCACGGAAGATTTAACCATTGTTTATCCTAACCCTCAGCAAGAAGGCAAAGTGTTCTTTGGTGCTTGGGTAACCCTCATCAATGAAGATGATCACGAAGTGACTTATCGAATTGTCGGTCCTGATGAGTGGGATGTTAAAAAAGGTGAAATAAGTATTGATTCACCTATGGCAAGAGCATTAATTGGCAAGCGAGTTGATGATGAAGTTGTTGTAAGAACACCTGAAGGTGAACGTGTTTTCGATGTCATTAAAATTTGGTACAAATAATAACAAAGTCAATTTAGGCTAAGTCATTAACTTTCTAAGCGGTTAACTGCAAACTGAAATTAACAGACAAACCACCATTTTCACGGTTAATTAAACGTAATTGTCCATCATGATTACTGACAATTTCATTACACAAGGCTAAGCCAATTCCTGTGCCGGTTTGTTTAGTGGTAAAAAACGGTAACAGCGCTTGTCGTTGTTGAATTTCAGTTAACCCTGTTCCTCTATCATTTACCGTAAAGCTTAAAATGTTAGCTTGTTGCTTTAAGGTAAAACTAACCTCTGAGAGCTCTGAACCTGATTCTTTGGCATTTTTAATTAAATTTATCACCACTTGTTCTAGTTGCCCAGGATCAAAATTAGCAGTATCTCTCACGATATCAAGTGAGCAATCTATGTCCGTTAATGTTTTAATTTGATTAAAAAAGCGTGATAAATCCACTGATTTTATTTGTGGCTTTGGTAAGCGAGCGAACTTAGCATATTGACTAATAAAGTCATGTAGATGATGCGCTCTATTACCTATGGTTTCTAATACTTCATCAAGCAAATGGATATGCTCTGGTTGTTTAAGAATTTTTTGCGCAGAACGTGTCAATGATGAAATAGGGGCAAGAGAGTTATTGAGTTCATGGCTGATCAATCGAATGACTTGTTTCCACATATCACTTTCTTTACGGGATATTTCATTAGTCATATTTTTATATAAATATAACAAGTGTTCTCTACCATTGAGCATAAATTGGCGACAATCAATATTGTAAATAACTTGTTTTTCGTTCTCGGTATCAGTTATTAAGCCTGTTTTTTTCGTTAAAGTTGCTTGTTGTAACGCGGATGAAAAATTGTTTTGAAGTTGACTAAAATTAGTGCCTTCTATTTTTTTATTCTGTTTTAATAGTTGCTTAGCGGCAATATTACTATAAACAATACTGCCGTTTTTATTGGTGAGTATTAAGGCAACAGGTGTACTTTGAATGACGGTATCAAGTAATAATTCGCGCTGAAAAATCTCCATGCGTTCGTCGCGCAAAGTTGTGGAAAGTTCATTGTAAATAGCCACCAATTGCTCAATTTCGATAAAGTGCTGATTGTGAATGGTCAAGCTAAAATCATTGTCATTAAAAGCACTAACACCATTATTTATCGCAGACAATGCTTTCTTGAGTGGGGCAAGTTGCCAGCTAAAAATTAAGCCAAGCAATAACAATGTAACAGATGTTAAAGCCACAATCTCAATAGAGAAAAATAGATAACTTGTTGATAAGCTTGCTAACAGTAAACCATAGAGCAAAATTAGCGCACTGACACTGAGGTATAAGCGTTTAAAGACTGATTTTTTTGCCATTAAGCGGAGATCTCAAATTTTTTCATACGACGATATAGTGCTGAACGACTAAGACCAAGCAGTTTAGCTGCCTCAGAAATAACACCACTCGCATTACTTATCGCGTTGTTAATGTCTTCTTCAGTCACTTCTTCATTACTCGTTGATAACAATGATTGAGGTAATTCTACGTCTAAACCGAGAACGTCACTATCAATTAATTTATTTTTCGATAAAAGCGAAGCTCTTTGCATAACATTTTTAAGCTCTCTAATATTACCTGGCCAAGCGTAATGTTTGAGGGTTTGAGAGGCCTCATCGGAAAGTTTATATTCGCTACCTAAAAAGAACTCAGCTAAAGGTAAAATATCAGATTTTCTTTGATTAAGTGATTTTATAGCCAGTTCAATAACATTGAGTCGATAGTATAAATCTTCACGAAAATCACCTTTTACAATAGCGCTTTTGATGTCTGCATTAGTAGCACTAATAATGCGGACTTTTACTTTTAATGTTTCGCTACCACCAATACGTTCAAATTCGCCTGTTTCTAGCACTCGCAGTAGTTTTGCTTGACCATCGAGCGATAAGTTAGCTATTTCATCAAGAAATAAAGTGCCCTTATCCGCTAATTCAAATCGACCAATACGTCGTTTAGTGATGCCTGTGTATGAGCCAGCTTCTGCGCCAAATAATTCCGCTGCCATCAGCTCTTGAGATAAGGCACCAACATTCACTTTAATGAAAGGACCTGCTTTACAGCTTGAATTGGCTTGTACTATTTCGGCTATTTTTTCTTTGCCTGCGCCGTTAGGCCCCGTAATAAATATAGAAACATCGGCATGTGCTACTTGGGTGGTTATTTGCAATAAATCGAACATTGCATCACTTTGAAAGCGTAACCCACAAAGGTTATATTTTTCAGCTAGTATTTTACGTTTGTTATTATGTTTTATCGCCGAACTACGTTGCGTTTGTTGTAGCTCACCAAGTTCTAATAAATTGTTCACGGTAATAATTAATTTGTCGTCATCCCAAGGTTTGCCGATGTAGTCGCTTGCCCCTGATTTTACTAACTCGATAGCGGTCTCTAAGTGAGTCCAGGCAGTCATCAAAATTATCGGTAAATCATCAAAGTGCTGACGAATTTCGTTGAATAATTCAATGCCTTCTTCACCTGACGTAGTGTCTTTAGTAAAGTTCATATCTTGCATAACGAGATCGTAATGATGTTCAGAAAGTGCAATTAAGCCTAGTTCAGGTGTAAGTCGGTGCTCACAATCGATATTATTAATCATAAACAATACCTTCAACGCATGAGCAATGTCTGGGTTGTCATCAATAACGAGAATTCGAGCTTTCATTGAAATGGGTTGTCCTTAAATATAGATAACTAAAATATTAGCTTAATAGCCAAGTAATTTAATACAAGTGACTATTAAGCCAATTTTAGCGCATTTTCTATGCGCTACGGGTCACTATGGCGGGTTCAATATTTGCGGCGCGCTTGGCTGGAAACCATACGGCTAAAATATTAACAAACCACATAACTAAACCTGTTAACAATAATACACTAACGTTCATGAAATTTTGACTCGCTTGTTCTGATAATTCAAAAGTAATCATCAGCGTAACTAAAATACCTATCAATAAACCTATCAAGGTGATTATGCTGTTTTCAGTCAAAAAGTAACGCATAATATCGCGTTTTTTTGCACCCAAGGCGCGACGAGTACCAATTTGCTTACGTTTTTGAGTCACTTGAAACGCAGTTAATCCTGTCATACCTAAGCCCGTAATAATAAGTAAGACGACACTGATCACTAACATGGTTAATGCACGACTTCCGCGCCCATCATACATACGTTTTTGAGTACGCTTTAATAGTTCACTCGTATTAATATAACGGCCACGTTCTTGATAGAAAACATCAATAATATCTTCCATCATAGCGGTACCTTTACCTGTTTCAACTCGGATCAAATAGTGAGGTTGCTGGTTTTGAGCCCATTTTACTTGTGGCCTGATAATAGACTGATAAGACTTACCACGAGCATTAATGCGCTCTCCCACCATAAAGTTACTGTAAATACCAACCACTTGCACGGGATCAGCGTTTTTTGCTAACCAAATGGTTTGTCCAACGGCGGGTTGATCAGCGAAAAGTGCCGTGGCCATATCTTGACTGATCATCACTTGTGAGGCATTTTCGGGGGTTGTGCTCGCTTCGCCTTTGATCACATCACTGGCGTTAAGTAGTCGTCCTTCAATAAGCGATAACTGTAAAACATCAAAGATATTTTCATCCGCTTGAAAAACCACGGTTTTATACTCTTGGGCTTCTTCTTTAGGCGTCAAGTATACGTTAATCATATTCTCTGCGGTAAAAGGTACCGCATTTGAAGGAGCAACATTGATGACATTCGGCATGTTTTTTACCCGTTCAAGATCTTTTATCAAGGCTTGGCCGACATCTTGTGTTTCATCAAAAAACTCAGGTGAAATACGAATAATATCTTCATGTGGAATACCTGATGGCATGCCCCATTCTCTTAACGTATCAGTGGCAACTAGCACCGAGCTACTCAATACACCCATAGTGAACGCTATTTGAATAACCATCAATATAGTCAAAAATTTATTTTGTTTTAAGCTAAGAAAAATTGGTTTGATGTCCATGTTTTTCTCCTTATTGTGATTTTAATTGGCTAGCTGGCGGTGTATTACAAAGGCGCCAAATAGGGTAAATACTCGTGACAAGCGTACATACTATGCCAGTAATAAATGCGTTGGTTATCATGGAGAAATCTAAAGCATATAGCGGCTGTAAATCTTCGAGTTGACGGGTGTAATCAGACGAATAAAGTGCGATCTTCATCATGCCTAACAATCCATAATGAGCAACGACAATACCTAACAATCCACCCAGGAAACCAATGATAACCACTTCAATAATATGCTGAGCAATGATGGTTTTCTTTTTCGCCCCTAATGCTCTGCGTAAACTAACCTCTTTGGTTCTGCGCATAAACTTAGCTAATATAATACCTACAGCATTTAACAGGCATACCGCAAAAAACAGTGTTGATATTAATGAGAAAACATTCATGAAATCATTGCGACCATTGATATAAGTAAATTGGTCGTTAAGGTTGGTGACGTAGGTTAAAATTTCACGAGGAAAGCGGCCTAACGATTTTTGTCCTTCAATATAATTATGCAGTTGCTGACTATAGCTTTCTACTTGATCATCAGGGATTTCAGCCCAAAAGGTAACCCAAGAACACTCTGAATTAATTAAGCGTTCTGTATTTTCAGTACGGAAACTTCTTGAAATATCGGCATTGCCTGCCCAACAGTCAAAGCCAGCACGACGTGGTAACTCATTTTCCATAGCGAAGGTATAAGGAATGAAAAAATTATCGGGACGCGCGGTACTAAAACTACGATCATAAAATTTACGGGTTAAATGCCAAGTATCTAATACGCCAATAATTTTAAGCGTATGGGTACCAATACGTACGTTTTCACCAACACTGTTCTTACCGCCAAAAAGCTGGTCATTCATTAATTTACTAATAACGATGACACCTTCACCACTGTTTTCTATAGCTTTGTCCCAGCCATTACCAAATATGAAGGGCGGTTCAAACATAGTAAAAAAGTCACTACTGGTGACCGCGGCAAAAGTTCTTAGCGGGTTAATGTTTTCATCTTCAACATTTAAAATACCGTAAGTAGACCAGTTAAAGGTTTGCTTAACGCCAGGTAAATCCATTGCCATTAAATTAAGGGTATCTTTATAGGTGGTATCGACCAAGCGTGATTGGTGTACTTCTTCAGCGGTAACTTCGCGGTTGTCCATTTGCACTAAAAAGATGTTTTTACTTTTGTGTGCTAAAGGGACTTGTCCACCTTGGTAGCTCATGGTTTTAACTGTCGTGTAAAAACCTAAACCAATGGCAATCGTTAAAATGGTTAAGAAAGTCAATGAAGGTTTGTCCCTCAGACTTTTTAACGCCAACTGTAAATTATAGTTAAACATGTTTAGCTCCTATGCGGTGCGCATTACGTCTTTAGCAACGGCTTTTTCAATATCACTTACTTGACCATCAAATATTTGAATATTACGATGTGCGCGACGTGCCAATTGGTCGTCATGCGTCACCATAATAATAGTAGTGCCTTTGCTGTTGATATCTTCAAGCAATTCCATTACTTGCTGAGCCATTAATGAATCTAAGTTACCTGTAGGTTCATCGGCTAATAAGAACTTAGGACTACCGGCAATAGCACGGGCAATGGCAACACGTTGTTGCTGACCACCAGATAATTGCGTAGGTAAATGCTTCATGCGTGAAGCTAAGCCAACGGTTTCAAGTGCGTGTTCTATACGTTCTTTACGTTCTTTGGTACTCATGCCCCGATAGCGTAACGGAACATCAACATTGTCAAAGAGGGGTAAATCAGGCAAAAGATTAAAGCTTTGAAAAATAAATCCGATTTTTTCATTTCTAATTTCTGAGAGTCTATCATCACTTAATCCTTTTACATTTTGACCATCTAAAAAGTAATCACCTTCTTCGAATGTTTCTAACGCCCCCGCTAGGTTTAGAAACGTTGTTTTTCCTGAACCAGAAGGGCCGGTTACTGAAACAAACTCACCACTTTTTATGTGTAAATTAACGTTACGAAGTGCGTGTGTTTCTACTAATTCTGTACGGTATATCTTGCTGACATTTTCCATTCTTAACATAATATTTCCCCTAATTGGTCAGATAAATTTGTTCACGATTATTAAAGATATCAATGCTTGATATCACGACTTGGTCACCGGCTTTTAAACCCGATACCACTTCAATTTCTCCAATGCTACGAGCACCTAGTGATACTTTTTTGCGGGTAGCGTTATCGTTATTAACGATATAAACAATGCGTCCGCCGCCACTTTCAACAAAAGCACCGCGGCGAATTTTTAAAATATTTTCTTTTGACTCTATTAATATACGTGCACTAACACGTTGGTTTTGGCGTAGATTGGCAACGACGTTGTCATTGAATCGTAAACGACCGATCACTTGTCCGTTAGTGACTTCTGGTGAAATCGCAATAATTTGTCCTTGGTGAGTTTCGCCGTTGAAGCTAATTTCACTGGCAAGGCCAACGCCTAAATCATCAGCAAAGCTTTCTGGAATATTAACTTCAACTTCAAAGGCACTTAAATCAATAACAGTAATAAGTGAAGTATTTGCTGGAACGCTGTCTTTTTCGCGAATATTAACGCTACCAATAATGCCGTCGGTTGGCGCCTTGAGTACTAATTCACTGACTTGACGATTTAAGTCGTCGACTACGAACTGTTGTCTACCTAATTGTGATTTTCTACTTTTTAGTTCAAATTCCATGCTTTCTTTTTGTAAATCGAAATTTTGTTTTGCATGTTGGTGAGATAATGAAGCGCGTTTAAATTCAGCTACTCTTTCTTCATGTTCTTTTTTGCTAATGAGTGAGTTTTGAATACTGGTGTCTGCACGGTTTTTGTTCACCGATGCCGCTTCTAGGTTTACTGCGGACATTTCAATGACTTGTTGGGTATTTAATTGTGTACTTTTTATTTCAATTTTATGACGACCTACAGCAAGTTCGAGCTGCTCTAAAGTCGCTAATTCTTGTTCATAGCGATTCTTTAACTGTGGGCTATTTACCTCTGCAAGTATTTGACCTTGCTTGACTCGGTCGCCAGCTTTAATAAATAAACTGACAATACCTGGCGCTGTGGCATAAAGCGTCGGGCTATTGGCGGCAACCACTTTACCTTGCACACCAATATCACGTTGTAAGTTGCCTTGCTGCACGGTAGCAAAGCGTAAGCGCTCTTTAGAAACCGTTAAATCTGAAGAAAACATACTATTAAACTTCGGAAGTACAATAATAATAAAAGCAGTAATAATGGCTATCGCAATTAATCCTTTAATAACGAGTGACTTTTTAACGCCACTTTGTTCAATTTGGACGTCTTGTCCTGAGGTGTCTCTAAACATATCTGTTTCCTGTGCTGATTTACTGATGCATTGAGCATGCAACTCAAACGTAACTAAATGGTAATTAAGTATTGTTTAGCAGGAATGGTGCCAGATTTTAACTTGTTGTTTTTTAACGTGATTGTTTGTTGTGTGGTGCGGGCGAACAGTAAGTGTTCGGTGGTTGAAGTGAGCGAACAGTTAAAATTACCAGAGAAAAAGCTGTTTTAATTGGTTATGGAGTAAGAAGACTCACTTGTTCTAACTCTGATTTTGTGAGTTTTGAGTAAAATCTAGGATAAGACCAACCATACCCCCATCTAAATTTTGTCGGTAAAAAAGGTGTGCCGCCGACTCTAACGCCCGCTAGCATGAGAGCTGCTATCTGAGGTTCTCCGACGTTAGAGACACACGTTTTCAAAGCAAGATCCGATTGTAAGCGTTCTTGATAAGTTCCACCCTGCCAGTACGCGAGATCATGTTGCTGACAACAACTGAGCCAAAGGTTTTTTTGTTTGAATGTACCGTCAGGAAATGAACTACAGCCATCACTGGTAAATGGTTTAAGCGTGTCTGCAGATGCTATAAATGTATGAGCAGTAAGCATTATTATTAATGTCAGCTTTAGCAGAATCGTGTTCATGGAGTATTCCTTCAGATACTTGTGCTATTTCGTTACGCTTGCAAAGCGTGTTTTTACCGGTGTTTGACAAACATCTAATACCGGAGGAGGTTTTTTGTAAAAAAAGGCATTCTCACGTTTTTTGCGTTTCACTATCATTTCACTATAAGTCGGATGTTCGGTATTTTGCACCTGCAGTAAAATTTGTTGATCTTTAGGCACATCATTCATCATTTGCATGCTGAGCATTGGCGTGTAATCTTTTTTATCAACAGGTGTATCACCTTCAATAACGGATGTTCTCGTTATCGCTTGTATGTTGTTCATGCCATAAACTACGCGGCCAAAGACGGTCATGATGCGATCTAAATAACGCGTTGCTTGACCATTCACTATATAAAAGTGGCTTGAGCCTGAATCAGGTTCATTACCGCGAGCCATGGCAATAACGCCTGGGCAATGGGTTAGCCAAGCCATTTTTTCACTGGGGTTGTGCCCTATAGGAAAGCCGTCTTTAAAACCTGTTTGTTCAGCGAATAAGTCATTGTCTTGAATCTTGGTGAAGTGCCAGTTCTCATGTGTAGTAAAATCACCTTCCATTTTCAATATGGGTACAGATTTATCAGTACTACTTCCATCTTCCGGACCACCTTGAGCAACAAAACCATCGATGACGCGGTAAAACTTATTACCATCATAGTGACCTGATTTAGTGAGTTTGATAAATTGTTCAACATGTTTTGGAGAAAACTGCGGCGCCAGTTCAATGACGACTTTACCATGAGGCAAAGTGAGCAATACGGTTTTATCAGTAGCTAAAGTACGCCATTCATCGGCTTTATACGTATCGCTCGCTAAAGTAGAATAGCTCAATAAGCATGAGCTAAGGGCTATAATAATGCTAAGTTTCATGGAATGTCCTTTATTTTTATTATCTATTTATCGCTTACTATACCCGATCTACTGTAAAATGCTTGGCGCAAAACCATGCAATTGTTAACATAGCAAAATAGATACTTACGTCGAATTTTGAGGTACTTAGTGAATAAAAGCTTTATCACCAACTTAATCGCCTTGCTTGCTACATTATCAGGTTACTTTTTTCAGCAATCTTTACTTTTTACTGTTGGTTTATTTGCCTTGTCGGGTGCCTTTACCAATTGGATTGCTGTGCACATGCTTTTCGAAAAAGTGCCTTTTCTATATGGTTCAGGTGTTATTCCGGCTCGCTTTGAAGATTTCAAAATAGCCATTAAATCACTGATGATGGAACAGTTTTTTACCGAAGAGAATATTGACAGATTTTTATCAGGCAGTTCAGGTAGCGTAGCCTCTTTAGATTTAGCGCCGGTAATTGAAAAAATAGATTTAAACCCCGCCTTTGATGATTTAGTTGATGTGATTGAGAAGTCATCTTTTGGAGGTATGTTAGCGATGGTTGGAGGCAGTGAAGCATTGCAACCTTTACGTGAACCTTTTATTGAAAAAATGAAGGTTACAGTGGGTAACATTTCCCAGAGTGAAGCGTTTGCTCAACTTCTTAAAGAGGAACTTGGGCAAGGAAGTGTGAAGGCTGACATGCGTGAAAAAGTCAGTGACATTATTGAGCAAAGATTAAATGAATTAACCCCGCAACTCGTAAAGGAAATTATCCAAGCGATGATCCGTAAACACTTAGGTTGGCTAGTTGTTTGGGGAGGAGTGTTTGGTGGCGTTATTGGCTTTATCGCCGCCGTTACTAATAATTTCTAAGATTTTGTAATCAACTTTTTCGCAGCGGACTCTGTATAGAATTCGTTGCGGAACTTTTCATCGCAAACAACAAAATTCACCTTGTTATTCCTTAGTTCCTTTTGTGCTATTACTTCCTGCATTTTTTTAGGTTAAACGCTTTAATTCTTACTTCATAGGGGCTATGCTTGCGCTTTAAACAAAGGGATTTATTCCTCTTGTTGAGCGAAATCGCTGAATTAAGAAAATCCCGTCATTGAATAAGGTAACTGGAGACATGTTTGGTAGCTTAAAGGCTTTGCCTGCCGATCCTATTTTAGGCTTATTGGCTAAATATCGTGAAGATTCAAACCCACATAAAATTGATTTGGGTGTTGGTGTATATAAAAATGAAGCGGGTCACACGGCAATTTTAGATTGCGTGAAAGCAGCTGAAAAATATCGTAACGATCACGAAGATACCAAAGTTTATATTGGTCCTACAGGTTCCCCCGTATTTAATGACGAAATGAGCAAATTAATTTTCGGTCATCATAAAGTACTTCTTGAAAATAGAGCGCGTACTGTTTCTACTCCAGGTGGAACAGGTGCATTGCGTGTTGCTGCAGAATTTATTAAATCGTGTAAAGCAGGCGCTACCATTTGGGTAAGTAACCCAACTTGGGCAAACCATACCGGTTTATTTGAAGCTGCTGGCTTAACGGTTAAAACTTACCCGTATTATGATCACGAAAACAAAACGCTTGATTTCGATGGCATGTTAGCGGCTTTGAAAGAAGTGAGCAGTGATGATGCTGTGTTATTACATGCGTGTTGTCATAACCCAAGTGGTATGGATTTAAATAACGAACAATGGCAACAAGTTGTTGAAGTGGCTAAAGATGTTGGATTTTTACCTGTTGTTGATATGGCATACCAAGGCTTCGGTGTAGGTTTAGATGAAGATGCTTATGGCTTACGTTTAATGGCTGAACATGCAAAAGAAATGATTGTGTGTAGTTCATGTTCTAAAAACTTTGGTTTATACCGTGAGCGTATTGGTGGTTGTACTATTATTGGTGAAACACCTTCAGCAGTAGATGTTGCTCAGTCAGTGTTACTTTATGTTATTCGTGTTATTTATTCTATGCCTCCAGCGCATGGCGCGGCATTAGTTGAAACCATTTTAAGCTCTGATGAACTACGTACACAGTGGCATGCAGAATTAAAAGAAATGCGTGATCGTATAAACGGCAATCGTCAATTACTCGTTGATAAATTAGCTGAGAACGGCGTTACTCGTGACTTTAGTTTTATTTCTCGTCAAATGGGGATGTTCTCGTTCTTGGGTATAACGCCTGAACAAGTACAGCAATTGCAAGATGAATACAGTATTTATATGGTGGGTTCTAGCCGTATGAGTATTGCGGGTATTGCAAATCAAAATGTTGATTACTTAGCGCAATCTATCGCGAAAGTATTGTAGTTTATTTTTAAAAGCGTTTGAATTATTCAAACGCTCGATAAAAAAAGCCAAAACATGTCGAGTGTTTTGGCTTTTTATGTTCAGGATGAACGGTCATGATTTTAGTTCCAGACAAATCATAAGTACCTACATCCATGTAGGCAATGTCACGGTGCCAAGGATGGCAAAGAGTGGCGAATGTTCAGGATGGCCTTTCTCAGACATCCTGTCTTTCAAGGCATTAGTGCATCCGTGCACTTTATCGGATACCACTGTTAATTTATAAATCACATTCTTCATCAGCTTTTTAACTGAACGTTACAGTGGGCAAAAATTTATTTAACATTGCAAATAAGTTATCCGGAGTTATAGGTTTGATTATGTGTTCATTCATACCCACGGCTCGGCTATTCTCTATATCTTTTTCCATAGCGTGTGCTGTCATGGCAATGATCGGTAGCTCTGTCAGGTGTAGGTCAGTTCTGATTATTTGACAGGCAGTTAAGCCATCCATTTCTGGCATTTGTATATCCATAAGCACTAAGTCGTACTGTGTTTGCTTAATTCTTTCTATGGCCTGAAGTCCATTATGAGCAATATCTAATTGTACACCCGTATCAGAAAGGAAAGATTTGGCCACTAATAAGTTCATCTCATTATCGTCAACTAATAAAACTCGTGAAGCGGAAAAGTCAGGTGCATTTCTCAGTGTGCAAGTTCGTTCTTCTTTAACACTTATCTGAGGTGATTCTCTTAATAGTGTATTTTTCAGTACCGCTATTAGGCTCGCTTTGCTGATGGGTTTTTCTATGAACTGGGCAATATTAACTTGCTCAGTTAGTGCAGCATGTCTTGCCACATCTTTGTCATAAGCTGAGACCATTAAAATTTTCGGTAAAGGATTTAATGACTTTCCTGTTGGTAATTGGCTTATTTGTTTACTGGCTTCAATGCCGTCCATCTCGGGCATACGCCAATCCATAAAAACTAAGTCATATGGTTGGTTTTTCGCTTGTGCTTCGTTCACTAGGTGAACGGCTTGTTTGCCATTATCAGTATGATGGATATAAACTCCAAGTTCAGCTAAAGAACCTGCCAATACGGTTCGAGCAAGAGGAATGTCATCAACAACTAATATTCTCAGGCGAGAATAGTCACTGGGTACAGAGGATGTTATGAGCGTGGAGTTCTCAACTTTGCCAACTTGAATGGTAAAGTAAAAGGCACTACCTTGTTGAAGCTGGCTTTTTAGCCAGATTTTTCCACCCATCAGTTCGGTGAGTTGTTTGGCTATGGTTAAACCTAAACCCGTGCCGCCAAACTTTCTCGTGATTGAATCATCGGCTTGGTTAAACGACTGAAAAAGCTTTTCTTGCTGTTGTTCATTGATGCCAATGCCAGTATCTGTCACGGAACATTGTAAAGTTGCAGAACCATCGTTTTGATTTCTTATATCTAAGTTTAGATAAACAGAGCCTTTTTCGGTAAATTTAACCGCATTGTTGAGTAAATTCACTAACACTTGTTGCAGACGAAAAGGATCGCCTAACAGTAAATCAGGTACGTTATTTTCAATTCGGGTAATTAATTCTAACCCTTTGGCATGAGCCCCCATTGCCGTTAAATTGACTGACCGATCAATTAATTCATGAACATTAAAAGGCGTGTGTTCAACATTAAGTTTTCCCGCTTCTATCTTTGAAAAGTCTAAAATGTCGTTAAGTAGACTAAGCAATGATTCACCTGAACTGAGAATTTTTTCTAAATAATCCTTTTGTTCATTATTGAGTTGCGTTTTTAAGGTTAAATGGCTTAGGCCAATAACAGCATTCATTGGTGTACGAATTTCATGGCTCATGCGAGCTAGAAAATCTGATTTTGCTTCAGTAGCTTTTTCAGCTTTATTTTTAGCGACGCGTAATTCGTTTTCTGCAGCTACACGGTCAGTCACATCTCGACAAATGCCGAGTAATCCAATGAGCTTGCCTTGTTTGTCATAAAAGGGTGATTTAAGTGTGTCTAATAATACTTTTTTGCCATCAGGATAAGTTGCCCACTCTTCTAAACGTATGGTTTTTTTTGTGTTCATTAGTGTTGAATCAGCGACTCGAATACGTTGTGCTTGTTCTGAATCGTTAAAAAGTTCTGCGTCGGTAAAACCCAATATATCTTCAGGAGAGCGTTTAATTAACTCTCCGAAAGCATTATTGCAGGCAATATATTTGAAGTCAGTGTCTTTAGCAAAAATGAGATCAGGAGATGCGTTCAAAATACCTTTTAAGAGTGAAACCAGTTCTTCATTTTTTTTGATCATACTCGCTACCTGTTTAACTTATTATTTTATAAGTGAAAGTTGCCATCATCGGCTAGATGAATGTTTTCTACTTGCGTAATAGCGTTGATATTTAATACACCATAAATATGCGGATATAAACCGCCTGTAGCGGGCTCCCATTTAATTTCTGATGAAACTAGTTTTTTATTAACGACTAATATCAATGGCTCTATTGTCTTCATATGGTATTTGTTTGCGAGTCGACTAAGTTGATTTCTAGGGGAAGCATGTATGAAACCTTCACTCTGTAAAGAGTCTCGAGTGAGATAACCATTCTTAAGCGCTTGTTGATATTCTGCTTTTGATGATAATAAGTAAATGTTGGAGTCATTTAAGCCTGCAAACATACGGTCAAAAACACGGCTGATAACTTTTTTTTCATCTTCTTGGTAAATATAATCAATGCGAAAAACACCTTCAACAATATCATTTTCAATAGATTGATTAATAATGCTAATTTCTGCTCGGGCAGACCAATCTGTGTAAGCTAACCAAAGAGGAGTATTTTCAACAAATTTTAGACTACCTCGGCGCTTAAACGGATAAATTTTACCTCTTGTTAATGTTGAATAATCATCTGTCCGTAATATGGAATTGATTTCTAGATTGAAATTCATTTGTAGTGCTCTGTATTAATACATAATTAATGTTTGGCTAGCTAAACGCTGCAGGTTTAGTTGATTAAAACATTTTATAATTATGTTAACTAGAAGTAGTTAAGTTTATGTGAATAAAGTTTTGAACAATAAATTTTATCGACTTAAATTTCATTAGCATTCGGGTAATATTATTGAATAATAACATTGCTAGCGGACGATGAATTTGTGCTACATTAGCGAGGTAAATTTTTAGGGAAATAAAATATGACTGAACAAGAAAACTTTAAACATATGCAACTAGACACGCTGCATGAAGGTTTAAATGAAAAAAAATACGTGGTTGTTGATATTCGTGATGCAGCTTCTTTTCAAGCTAACCATATTCCTGGCGCTATTCATTTGAGTAATGAAAACTTTTCTGAATTCATTCGAGAAGCTGACTTAGATTTTCCCGTGGTTGTCTGTTGTTACCATGGTATTTCTAGCCAACAAGCCGCACAGTTTCTTATAAGCCAAGACTTCTCCGATGTCTATTCGCTTGATGGTGGTTTTACTGATTGGCAATTGCGTTTTCCTGCTGATATAGAACACTAAATGGTTGAGTATCATGTCGGAATATAACTCAATTGATGATTTAAGCCCGTTAGTAAAGGTATCGCACCATAACATTGCTTTACTCTTTGCAAATTATTTAACGAGTATAAATATTCATGCGAAAGTGGAGCAGGAAGGTAATGAATACATTATTTTCTGTCAGGGCAGTGAATTTGAGCAAGTGAAAACAATTTTTGATGAGTTCATTGCTGATCCCTACCAAAAAAAATATCAACAAGCTGCGTGGAATAGTGGGAAAGTTGCTGAGGTAAATGACAACTCTCCTTCTTTAATCGTTAGCTTTAAACAGCAGTTCCTTGCACATGCTGGTTGGGTAACCTTAACGGTATTTGCTTTATGCTGGTTCGTTTTTATTGCCAGTGTGTTGGGACTTGCTCGTCCTGCTTTTCAATTATTGCATTTTTACCCGGTATTAACATTGGATGCTTTTGTTGAATCGCCATTACGATTATTAGGACCTGCGTTATTTCATTTTTCATGGTTACATATTGTATTTAATACCATGTGGTGGTGGCAATTAGGTGGCAGTGTTGAGCGTATTCTTGGAAAAGGCGCATTAATTAATTTATTTTTGGTTACTGCACTCTTTTCTAACCTTGGTCAGTTTATAGTGACAGGGCCTAACTTCGGTGGTTTGTCAGGGGTTGTTTATGGCTTGGTGGGTTATGTTTGGTGGTATGGTTGGTTGGCGCCTGAAAAAGGTTTACTGATCTCGAAACCTATTATTGGCTTTTTGTTATTCTGGCTTGTACTCGGGTATGTTGATGTATTACCGGTTAATATGGCAAATACGGCGCACTTGTTAGGTTTAGTTAGTGGTTGTTTGTTAGCGGCGATAAATATTTTGTTGATGAAACGACGATAGTTTAATCATTAACATTTGTAGGCCAAAGTTAGTCTCGACCTACAGAGAGTGTTTTTTTAGTTATCTAACCACTGAGTAAAAAGTAGTTTTTTGATTAACGGCTGACCTGTTTCTTTGGTCAAAAGGTTTTGCACTTTTATTTCACATAAGCGCTGAATTTCCTGACGGCCATTGATGGACCTTACTTTCGCTTCAGGTTGTTGACCAATAATAGTAATAATCGCATCGCGTAATAATGGTGCGTGATGCTCAACAGTTTCATAGTTTGAAGAGTCTTCAATCATCAATTCGACGGTTATCCTAACGTATCCTAGCTTCTTTTTTACAGCAACATAGTTGGTAATAATCGAAGGTTCAAAGCCGAAGTAAGCGTAATCTGCAGCTTTCACTGAAGATAAAGGTAAAGCAAATGACAACAATGTGACTAATATTAATAAGTTTTTTTTCATTTTACTGCTCTATTTAACGGGAGAATTGAAAAGGCTATCGACTATATTACAATGAATCTTTAATTTATATTAGCAAATTTATGCCCTATATTTGTTTTAGTACTCAAATCAATTATAAACCCTCAGTGATAAAACGCTTAATGAAGCACTTCATCTCCTAAATTACCAGCGGCATAAACAAAACAATACTGATATGATGTGCAGGTTCTTGTTTAATGAAATAGTTATTAATTAGTTGTTATGAACCAGCCACATCCTTTATTTCCTATTACTCTTGATACCTTATGGCAGTCTCCTGTAGGCATATCGCTAAATGAAAACTTATTAAGTTGGTTACTTGATCCAAGTTCACTGACAGCTCGATTAAGTGAATGTTGCAAGCGATTTAGGGTGGAAGTTTTAGGCCAAGAAATTCAATCATGCTCAATAGAAGAGTCAACAGATGATATTCACGCCACAGAACAAGTCTTAGTACGTGAAGTTTTATTGTATTGCGATGATGTGCCACAAGTCTTTGCACGTAGTATATTACCGTTAAAAAGTTTAACAGGTGAAGAACAGCAATTGGCGCACTTAGGTAATCAGTCGTTAGGACAAGTGCTGTTTAGTAACAAGAATTTATACCGTAAATCTATTGAAATTTCAGCTTTTTCGCATAGTAGTGCCGTGTCTAAATTAGCCCACCAGCTTGAATTACCCACTCAATCTGAGCTCTGGGGCCGACGTTCAACCTTTATGTTACATGATAAACCTTTAATGGTTGCTGAAGTGTTTTTGCCAAATGCTTTCGCTTACCAATCGGCTGTTTTACAAACAACACAACCCATACAGGAAGAAACATGACCAACGCTGTTGCAACTAAATGGCAGGGTATTGTACAAATTACTCGTGCTGATAAGCCGATAGGCACTTATTTATTGTTATGGCCAACTTACTGGGCATTATGGATTGCGGGTGATGGCTTTCCAACACTGCATTGGTTGGTTGTATTTACGTTAGGTGTTTTTGTCATGCGAAGTGCCGGTTGTGTCATCAATGATTGGGCGGACCGAAAAGTAGATGGACAAGTAAAGCGAACGGAGAATAGACCGCTAGTGACAGGGTTATTAACGGCTAACGATGCGTTATCACTCTTTGGTTTACTCCTTGGCATAGCGCTAGGTTTAGTTTTAACATTGAGCTGGTTCACTATTCAGCTTTCCGTTGTCGCAGTTTTATTAGCGGCAAGTTACCCTTTTATGAAACGTTACACGCAATTACCTCAGGTTGTGCTCGGCGCTGCTTTTAGTTGGGGAATGATCATGGCCTTTGCCGAAGGGATGGGAGAGGTCCCCCTCGTCGCTTGGTTACTTTTTAGTGCTAATTTATTATGGACAGTGGCTTACGACACAATGTATGCCATGGTAGACCGAGATGATGATTTGAAAATTGGCGTTAAATCAACCGCCATCTTATTTGGTCGTCATGATAAACGCATCATTTTATTATTACAGTTGGCCACTTTAGCACTATTGATGAGTGTCGGAGAGATACTCGCATTCGGTTGGCCCTTTCAATTAAGTCTTGTTGTTGCCGCTGGATTCTTTTGTTATCAACAAATTTTAATTGTAAATAGAGAGCGTGAAAAATGCTTCCAAGCTTTTTTGAATAATCACTACGTTGGTTTGATTGTTTTTATTGGCATCTCAATGGAATACCTATAGAGCACTAAAAGATTAGTCATTGTGTATAATGTCATCTTGAAGCCTATACAAGATGACATTATGGTAAGTCTAAGACTTTAAAAATGATGCATTAGCGAAAATTTTTAACGAATAATACTTTGCAATACTTCAATGTCTACCAGTTGAGTGACAGACGATTTCAGTAACCCTAAAGTACTACTATCAACGAGTTTACCTTCTTCATCTTTATTAATATAACCTTGCTCAATCATTGCATTGATTAAGGTCCCTTGCGCTTTTTTATCGACAAACTCAGGGGCATTAATATCGTTTAATACGGATAAACGTTGGGCAATAGCCACGACTTTATCTTCAAGGTCATTTTTAGTGATGGGTGAAAAACGATTAATCAAGGAGCAAATAATGGTAAAACGTTGCACGGTTTCATTAACACATTCGCCGAGTAAGCGAATATTACTATTAAGCTCGCCGTCATTGACAACACTGAAAAATCCCGCCTTACTTTGTGTAATAAGATCATCGTTCAGTAAAAGGTCGATGACTTTTTCGGTTTGTTGACTTACTTCACTTTCGTTCTGCCAGAGAAATAAATCAGTTTTTACTAAGCTCATGATACGCTGAACTTGTTCTAATAATGTATCTAGATTAATTTTGCTGTGGCGGTCTAATAAACGACAAATAAGTGCAGGTAATATATAGCTATGCAAAATATTATTGCGGTAATAACGCATTTCTAATGTTGCTTTTTCGGACAAAGAAATGATATCGCCATAACTGTCGTGATTAACGGTGACTTTATTTAGCGAAATAACATCATCGAGGAGTTGCTGACCATTTTCACTTGGCACGGTGAGTTGCGCACTATAAGGAGCGTTGCGTTGTAGTTTTAAAAAGAAATCAAGTTGGTTGACTAATTCAGTTTTAGCGAGCGCTTTATTTTTACAGGCATGAAGAATAAGCGCGACTAAAGCGGTGCCGTTAATGGCTGCACTTTTATTGATATGCGTCATCACTTGATTAGCCAATACATTAACACTGGGTGTTAACCACGTCGGTTTTTGAGGGTCAATGGGGTCAATATCTTTTTTCCAATCAGGTATTTGTTTATTCAAGAACTGATTAATATTAATGGGCTCACCAAAGTTTACGTAACCTTTACCGTAGTTTCGTAAATTTTTAATGGCTTTAAGTACACCAAAGATAGATTCGTTCTTCTTTTTACTGCCACTTAATTCTTTGTGATAAGTACCTACTTCCATGACATGTTCGTAACCTAAATAGACAGGTACTAGCGTTAATGGACGATCAATGCCTCTGAGTAAGCTTTGTATTGTCATGGCAAGCATGCCTGTTTTTGGGGGTAATAAACGACCTGTTCTACTTCTTCCTCCCTCAGAATAATATTTTACCGAATAACCACGTTCGAATAACAAGCCTAAATATTCTCTAAAAATGGTGGAGTATAAGCGGTTTCCCTTAAAACTACGACGGATGAAAAAAGCACCAGCTTTGCGAAATATCGCGCCTGCAGGCCAAAAACTTAAGTTAATGCCTGCTGCTATTCTAGGTGTAACTAAGCCTTCTTGGAAAATGACATAAGTCAGTAATAAGTAGTCCATATGACTACGATGGCAGGGAACATAAATAATTTCATGACCTTCTTGAGCGAGATCACGTAACACTTTCGCATTGTTTATGTTGATGCCGCTATATAAACGATTCCAAAGCCAATTCAATATACGTGCACCTAAGCGCACCATTGAGTCACGATAATCACCGGCGATTTCATCCATGATGGCGAGTGCTTGTTTTTTTACTTCATATTCACTTATTGATTTGCTTTTTGCTTCGTCGCTGATTAAGCGTTTTATTGAAGGGTTAGTCATGAGTGTGGCAAACATTTGTTGGCGGTGCATTAGTCTTGGGCCAGTCACTGCAATCGTTTGCCGATAGAAATGGAAGCGAGCAATGCGTATTAGCTTTTGTGCGCTTGCTGGTGTTGTTCCATGCTTATCGGCCATAAAACGGAAAGAAATTGCTTCGCTAAAGCGAACGATGGAGTTTCGGCCTAAAAATAAAACAATGAAAAATTTACGTAACCAAGAAGGGGATTCCTGATCCGCTAAAACGGTACCAATATTGGCATTATTGTGTTCTTTTGTCGGCGTTCGACCCCAAATAACATGAGCAGGGATCAGCTGTGCATCTAATGATTCGTCTATGCTGTGTTGTTTTAATAATTCAAATCCTTGAGTAATCGCTTCGGTGTTACTTGCTTTTCGCCAGCGAAATAAAGGGGTGGGTTTTTCTAAACACAATAAGCGCGAAAAACTTCTGCTGTTAATTGTTACTGGACTTAGCGGGTCAGGCAGTTTTAAGGTTTTACATGCTTTACGTAATGCTAACAAATCACTGGCAGATTGGTGACGAATTACATAAAACTGTGGCTGTTCTGGCTTCACTTCTTCTGACTCTAAATAATTATCAGGGACAATTTTACTGTGAACGAGAAGTTTTATAGGGAAACGTAATAGAAAATAGAATAATGAGCGTATGGCTGGCATCGTGTTTTTTCTCTGAATTATTATACTTCTTACCCATCACACTTCAATATGCAGATTTCTCTACTTGCCCATTGGGAGCTAAGCTAAAAAAGCAGTCCAGCGTTGCATACATGGATGTATGTACTTAGGTTTTGTTTGGAACAAAAAACCTGTGCAATACTCGATAAGGGAATAACCATTCTCTTCGTATCGCGCCTTGATCTGACTTTCTAGCTTAACTCTGAAACTGCATATTGAGGTATGATGGGTAAAGTCATGTTTTTAATCTTAACTTTATTGTAGCATGTTGCATCTGGTTTGTCGTAATGGCAGCTATAACGCAGATATTTCATTCCTTATCGAGTAATAAAATGACATCAGAACTGAAAAAAATTGCTATTTTTGTCGACGTACAAAATATTTATTACACGACCCGTGATAGCTTTCAAAGGCAGTTTAACTATCGTAAATTTTGGAAGCAAATTAATGAGCAAGGGGATATTATCATCGCGAATGCTTATGCTATTCAGCGAAGTGATGATGCACAGCATAAATTTCAGAAAGCGTTGAAGCACATAGGTTTTGATGTGAAATTGAAACCTTTTATTCAACGTCGAGATGGTTCAGCCAAAGGAGATTGGGATGTCGGGATCACAATTGATGTCATGGAAAGTGCGCCACATGTTGATACGGTAATATTATTATCGGGTGATGGTGATTTTGATTTGTTACTCAAAAAAGTTAAAGAGCGTTATGGTGTCAAAACCCATGTTTATGGCGTATCTGCTTTGACCGCTAATTCGTTAATTAATGCTGCAGACGATTATTTCCCCATTGATGATTGGCTGTTAATGTAAATTAACAATACACTTACGCTTAGCAACCAATTAGCAGTCACTTTGGCATTATGTGCGAATATAATGCCACCAACACTTTTGCGAAATCCCTCAAAATACTCCATCATTTATTCGTCAGTGATATTAAATTCATGGCTTTTTTATAATCATCCTGTGGGCAAAACAGCCACAGTAAATATATAAATTATTTGATGTAAACAAGTTGCATTAACTTGATTTTATAGAAAAAAATTAGTCATTTTTATTTCATAACAAGAAAAACAAAAGATTTTTTGATTTGGGTGTAATAAATCATTAGGTCAAACCACTAACTAAGCACAACCAATCAACAGAGAGCAGGGTTTACATGGGAAGTGATTTTTATCAGCTATATATACTGCCTTATGCGGGGATCATTATTAAAATTTGCCGAGCTTACACGAATAGCCAGGAAGATTTTGAAGATTACTATCAAGAGGTTTGTTTACAAATTTGGCGTAGTAAAGACAACTTCAATAAAGAAAGTGAATGGTCAACGTGGGTATATCGTATATCGCTTAATGTGTGTTTAACTTATTTGAAGCGACGAAAAAGTGGCGATAAAGAGATAGTTTCAAACGCTTTACCTGAAGAAGCTATAGATGATAGTAAAGCTTTTATTAGCGATGACATTAATGAACTATACAATGCCATCAAACATTTGTCTGAAACAGACAGGGCTATCATTTTACTTTATCTAGAAGAAAAAACGTACGAAGAAATAGCAGAAATTATAGGCAGTAATACAAATAATATTGGTGTTCGTATAAAACGAATTAAAGACAGACTCAATAAAATTATTAATCTAAAGGATTAACACATGACAAAATCAATAGAAACAATGTGGAAAGAAGGCTTTGTTAACGAGGCGCATTTAACAGCCCCTAAAATTAATGATTTATATAACCGTAAATCAGAAAATATTGTTGATAAACTGAAAAGCATGTTCGATATGAATATAAAAGCCATCATGGTGGGGTGTGTGATTATGTTTGTGATGATGTCTCTCATTGGAGCGCCATTTTTAGGTTTATACATATGTTTCTTGCTTTTACCACTTATTATTATTGCCAAAAAAGAGCTGAATAAAACAGTTAATTTGTCTAAAGGGCAAAGTAGCTATGATTACCTGATGAGTTTTAATACCTGGCTTAAAAGTTCAATTGATACGTATTCTGGTTATTACAAAATATTTTACCCGCTGTTCTTTCTTGGTATGGCTGTTCAAGCGGTTGTTAGTAAAGCAGGTGGGAAGTTGATTGCATTGCTCGTCGAAAAGATACCAACTGATATCATTCTATTTGGCCTACCTTATTATTTGATAGTGGCTATTACTTTAGTAACACTGTTTTTTGCGCGCTACGCAGAGGCAATTTATCACTGGGATTTGAGCATCGTTTATGGTCGTCAGTTTAAAAAATTAGAAGAACTGATTGCTGATATGGAAGAATTGAGAAGGTAATAGCAAGTCCAGTATAACAACGGATGACCACTCTCTTTTGAAAGCGCTAACGTCTCATTTTATCTTTGGCGTTAGCGAGCATGATAAGTTAACGAACAATAGCAGGGGGATAAATTTACATTTTTCCATAAAGTTGTGAGATAGTGTATTCATTATAAAAAAGAGATTGAAAACATAATGAAATTTTTGACTTTACTGATGGTTTCTCTATGCGCAACAGCCTGTAGCCAACAAGAAGTTTATAACTCAGCTGCTGTTAGCAAAGTTAACCACAGCGAATCACCCATAGCAGCTGCTGCATTGTCGTATGATGGTCAGTTAAATGTTGTCGTTAATACTGACAGTGTCTGTCTTTGGCAAAATAAGCAACCAGCGAGTACGCCGAGGTGTTTGTCAGCCGCACATGCACAACATATTGAAATAGCTCACATCAGTAAGAACAATCAGTTTCTATATCTTTCTAATAGAGTATCTGTAAAAAAGTATGCAATTAATAACTTCCAGGTAATAGGTGAGTGGCAAGTTGCTGATAACATAATTAATGATATTTCGGCTTCAAAGAATGGTCGAACACTGCTTTTAGGATTTCGCAGTGGTAAAGCCAGTATTATTGATACTGAAACAAATAAAGTGACAACATTTCAAAAACATCGATTAGATATAAATGCAGTGAGTTTGTCTGAAAATGGTCAACTTGCTTTTACGGGCTCAAGTGATAAAAAAGCGCAACTATGGAATACCTCAAACGGCGAAACCGTGTTTGAATTTGGCCATGCTAGCCGAGTTAATCATGTAGACATTAGTGCAGATGGTTTGGTTGGTTTTAGTATTGATGCGGTTAAGGACCGTAAATTTTGGGATTTAAAAACAGGTCAACTCATTGCAGATTTAGATACGTATTTAAAATTTTTAGAAGTTAATGATTCAGTGTTCTCTGATGATAAACGGGTATTTTTAACGGGTTCACCAAGGCGAGTTCTACAATTATGGCGAGTTGTTGATGGCGCATTGATCGGCCAGTGGGAATCAACAGCGGAATACGGTAGGGCATCAGTATTAAGTGTGGCAATCAATGAAGGTAATCATAAATCTATAGCAAATGCTAAAAGCGTTAAATCTATTGTTGCTACCAATAGCGATGGTGTTTTAGAGCAGTGGGATTTTTCTGAATTTGAATAGTCTAAAAATTATTTAGCGTAGAATTACTTCATGAGTTTAAGTGCTTTTTCTCATTTTAACGCGGACTTCAAGTCTTTATTTCTTGAAGATGATTATATAAGTGCATGACATGTGCCGCTTCATATTCATCTTTTGTTAATTCACCATAAGCAAAGTGCGGTGCAAGTTTTCCTTGATAGCTATCGAAGTCAATCAAGGATTTTTTTAAACGATTTAGCGCTATTATAATCTCTACATTTTTATCCAGTATTGGCGCGCCTGGAATGGGTTCATTTAACGCATGAGTCATCTTGCCTTTAGACGAAAATACCGAGAATGCTAGTTTACCTATGGTGCCCTTAAAAAGGTTCGATTTATGTTCTGGAAAATGGGACATTGAATATTCGACACTTTGTGCGCAATGTGCAAATATTTGAGCGGGATCCCATTCGCCTAAATTAATAATGTTTTCATTAAATAAGGCATCCAGGTTTTTTAGAGCGACGTCTATCGTAAGACTATTTTTATCGTATTCATCAATGATTAAAAATGTTCCAGCACCTATACCTATAATAGCCGCTCCACTTGCCAGTGAAGCTTTAAAAAACTGTCTACGTTTCATGCTATTTCCTTCAATGTCTAGGTTTTATTCATTTTATCAACGCGATGAATGAAAATTAGAATCGGTAACTAATGCCGGTATTAAATCCTCTGATATCTATATTGTTTCCCAAATTCAATACTTCGTAACCGGCTTTCATACCTATGCCATTATCAAATTCATACATCCAACCAAAAGAGAAACCCAAGTCACTGCCATCTTCATTATACATAACTGCATTATCGTCAATTATATCGTAATCATATTGCAGCGCATTTACTTTCAAATATAAAGAATTGCGGGTAGATACCGGAAAGTTTACTACGGCAGAAATCATAAAAGCACTGTAATCAATTTTAGAGTCAGTGAATAAATCAATTATGATTACCTCTGCATCACTGCTATCTCCTTTCAAATAGGCAAGGCCAATTGAAATGTGTTCTGCTATCTTGTATTCATACGAATAAGAATAGTGCGATGTGAATAGATCATTCAAATCAGATGTCTCTTCAGCTGAAGAGTTATCGATATCTGAGTAGCTATATTCAAGACCTACTTTATGAGGATTTTCACTCGCAAGTGTTATAGAGCTGATAAAAAAGCTTAAAACAAGTATGCGTAACATTTTGTATCCCTACAGATTAAGTAACTGACAATTTGGGCACATAATACCGCAGCCTTTGTTAATGTAAAGTTGAAAAATTAAGAGAAATGTAACAATTAGCGTATGAATATCATGCCATAGCAATATATCTTGGATGCGCCTGAATCCGGTTAAGCCACTTTTTAATCGCAGAATATTCTAATAGGTTAAAACCACCATCATCGAGCTCGAGTAAGGGGGGATACCATTTTGTTTTTGTTCAAAAAAGCTGCAGTGAGTGTTTCATTTGCAAGAATATCAATATGGATCCACTCATGCTCAATCGATAGAAGTGATGTAAGAAGCTTTATTTTATAACAATTTCCTGACTGAGCATGACCAATATGATTAAAGCTGTTTAATCATATGAAGAGTCTCAGCTTCAAAGCCTTGTTTTTGATAAAAGTTATGCGCTCCTTTATTTTGAGCGAAAACCTCTAAGTGTAATAAACGATAACCTAACTCCTTCGCCCAAAGCTCAACTGAATTAACCAGCATTTTTCCAATGCCCAGCCCTTGTGCATTTGGAGATACGGCCAATAAAGGCACTGTTCCGCATGTTTCACCCGAAATACTGTCTATGTGTGAGCGAGCATGAATAAAACCTAACGGGACTGAATCTTTTTCTGCGATGAGCGTTGTGTGAGGCACTGCCGTTTTAATGAGCATTGCTGAAATATAGTCATCCTGCATTTTTTGTATAACTTCATCACAATGCCACTTTAGTTCTGCGACTTCAGCAAGGCGTGGTGATAATTGGAAAATGAAAGCTCGATCACTTTCACGTGCGGCCCTAATAATTATATTGTTTGTCATATTATGTTTACTTGTTGTGATTAATAAAATTGAAGAGTATCCAACACTTTACAATATATAAGAAAAAACTCGAGATATGTATAAGGTGTTGTATGTCTTATTGTTCAATCTTAAATACTTTACGGATTGAAAATGAGACTGATAATGAAATTAACATGCCCATAAAAAAATAGATTGCGATTAAATAATTTCCTAGTTCTGATGCTTGAACCTCGCCATTTTCTAATAAGCATTCACCTTTGTTGTAATTGAAACTACCCTTGTTCTCTAGGCATTGTTCTACAAGCAAAAAATCATTGACGAACCAAATAGCGATAAAACTAACAATTACGCCAATAAACAGTGGAATGGAGTTTTTCTTCATATGTCCCTACAAAAGAGTCGTTATTATAGATATTTCGCAATGAAAATAACGCTATAACATTTTATTCAATAGGCATTAATATCCCATAATTTCAATGCTTGATAAACCACGAATGTTATTTTTTGTTATGACTTTGTTCCGGCTCGGTACTCTGAGTTATATGACACCCATAATTTATTGGAACATTTAATAAAATAATTTAACCCCTTTTTATTTTTATAAACGTTTTATAGGTACAAGCACTTATTTTATCGCTTGTATTGGTTTTTTGTTTATTAAATAAAGGAATAAATATGGCTAAATTATTATCTTATATCAGCTTGTCTGTGATCATTACCTTTGGTTTGTTTGCTTTTATGGCGTCTTTAATTAGTAGCGACAGTGTGAATGTTGCACCGCCGTTGCCTCCCGTTGTTATTGAAGTGGCTCAAGCCCCCGAAGATTCAAAAGTACAACTTATTGAAAAAGTAAAACTTGATCCGCCTCCAACACCTGAAGCTATGCCAAAGAGCGATGTTACCCCTGTTGTTGCAAATGACGCCCTAGCTTTAACCTATCAGTCAGTGCCAATTTCATTAACAGGAAAAGGCACCACGTTTAAGCAATATGAAGGCATGGGTGACAAAGAGGCCCGCCCTATAGTACGTGTAAATCCTAAGTATCCAATGGACGCAATGAGAAAAGGTACTGAAGGATGGGTGATATTAGCTTTTGATATCAATAAAGTGGGGAAAGTGGTTAATATTTCAGTGATTGACTCTCAACCTAAGCGTATTTTTGATAAAGCGGCAAGACATGCTTTAAGAAAGTGGAAATATCAGGCAAAATCGGTTGATGGACAAGCGGTATATCAAAAAGCGCGTACCGTACAATTAGATTTTTCTATGGAACAACAAAGTTAGGATGTGTCTTTGAAGTTACCCTCAATGATTAAGGGCTGGTTTAATCCAAATATCAGCCCTGAAATCTTATTAACGCGATATATTGCTACCAGCAAAGATAAATATTTTATTTTGCTGGTGGAGCAATTTAATCAGCCCATTTATCATTATTTGTTGAGTCAATCAGACAAAGAAATGGCTGAAGATATTATTCAGTCAATGTGGTTAAAAGTCATTAAGATTAAAGAGATACATCAAAAGCATAATAATGTGAAAAGTTGGTTGTTTACCATAGCTAGAAATACCTTGATTGATGAATTGAGACGACAAAACCGTTGGCAAACTCAACCATTGAATGAACCCGACCTTTCGCCAGAATTGTCAGTGTTATCTCAAACGGTTAACTATACTTTAGAACAAGAGTCAGAGAATAGAGATAGGTTGGCTATTTTTAATCAAGCGGTCACTTTATTGCCCTTTCATCAGCGTGAAGCTTTTATTTTTCAACAAGAGGGCTTTTCCGTTTTGCAAATTGCAGAATTAACCGATGAAAGTTTTGAAACAATTAAAAGCCGCTTACGTTATGCGAGAACATATATTAAAAATTTCTTGGAACAAGAATCATGAAACACGAAAATAGTGATAGAGAAATTGCTTCACTTTATCAGCAAAGAAAGCAGCAAGTAGAGGCGCCTGAAATCCATTTTTCGGCACTACAAAAAAAGAAAAAACCGTTATATACCATCGTGCAATTACTGAGTATATTATTTTTTGGTAGTGTTGCATCATTCGGCATTTTAGCGGTGATCAGTCATTTTTCTACGCAAGTTCCAATGCCACCTAAACAAGTTTCGCCAACTCAGTTGAACCTTGTTGAGCTTGAGCATGAAGAGATAACACCCGTTGATGAAGTAATCGCTATCGTTATACCACCATTAGCACCGAAAAAACCTTATGTTGCACCTACCTATTCTAAGAATGCACAAGTTCATGGGATGACAGACTTACCTAATGCATTACCATTTTCTTTATCTGTAGATGTGATCACCGTTTCTATTAATCCTAAAGTTAAGCAGCCCGCATTATCTTTGGTGCCTATTTATCAGGAGCAACCTAAATATTCTCATAAAGCGATTAGAGCTCAGCAATCTGGAGCGGTTAAATTGGCTTATATGATCTCACCTCAAGGTAATGTATCCAACATCACCACGGTGGAATCTAATACTAGTCGAGAGTTGAATTTCGCGGCTAAAAAAGCGTTATCAAGATGGCGTTATCGAGCTGGAGTATACAATGAAGAGGGTTATGAAATTATTTTTGATTTTACCTTGGAAAAGAAAAAATAAAGATTATAAATTAATTTGAACTTATTGGGGCACTTGTACTCATACTATACGAGAGTTTATTTCCCTTAGTGTTTCATGTTTTTATAAAGCGTTTCTTGTTTACAGGAAACGCCTTTTTTTTGATTTTTTTTAGTGTTTCCGTTATATCAAATGTTATTTTATGCTCAACGCATTGTAATCTAATATACCAACGCCTTACTTTCTCCTCATTCTATCCTAGCGACTTTCTAAAAGAGGACTTAAGTGTTTATAAAATATCACCACTTCGCTGTGGTGTTATTTAAAGAGTACTCTACCCTTATTTGGATTTGTGAACCAAAACAAACATTAAGCTTAATATTTGTGATAGTTGCACAACCGAGATGAAGGTGAATAGTAGTCTAGTTTGATAAAACCCATGGCAATACTATGAAACAGACATGTAGCGAGTCACTGATTCGTGATTATAAATATCTGGACTATAGTTAATTAATATTGTTTTTTATCCATGATGTGAGTATGGAAGGGTTTGATATAAGAACATTAGCCATGACAAATTTAATACTTGGTGTGTTGTTAAGTATCGGTTCGGTGGTTTTTGCAAAAGTACATTCATCATTTAGAGGCTTCTACCAATTAGGTATAGGCTACTTTTTATTTGCTTTCGGATATATCTTATTTGCTTCAAGACAGCATATTAACGATTTTCTCTCAATAGTCATTGCCAATATATTGATTGCCATTGCCTTTACCGTCGTTATTATCGGTATTTTAAATTTCCTCAATTATTCAAATCGAAAATTCATTAAAATATCGAGTTTTTTGCTTATTATTATTACGATTTTGTTTATTTATTTCACCTATGTTGAGAGTAATGTTAACGCGCGAATAATAATTATTAGTAGTTTTATTAGTGGCCAAGCTTTCTTTATTACTTATAAAACGTATTACCATGAAAATCCCGTTATTCGAGTGTTTATTCAGTTTTTAGCTTCGTCTTGCTTTTTTTGTGCTTTAGCTTCTTTATGCCGTATTGTGATGACTTTTAACTCTGCTCAATTAGTCAATTTTATGGATGCAGGTTATATCGATGCGGTTTCGATGATAGCACTGCAAATATTCGTTGTTAGCACTTGCTTGGCGTTGTCATGGAGCGCAAGCCAGCAATTAGCGCAGAAGCTGAAAGTACAGGCGACCATAGATTCATTAACCAATTTATATAATCGTCGGGCATTTGAAGAATTCGCAGAAAAAGAAGTGAATCGAGCAGAGAGAGAACATACGTATATTTCAGTTGTTTTGATGGATATTGATTTGTTTAAAAGGGTAAATGATACTCATGGGCACCAAATTGGTGATAAAGTTTTGCAAGAGTTTAGTGTGCGTTTGAAGGAAAGTTTGCGTCAGTATGACATTTTAGCGCGCTATGGTGGTGAGGAATTTATGTTGTTATTACCTGATACCAATGTGGATACAGCGTTGACCATTGCCGAAAAACTTAGGGTTACTATTTGTCAGCCCGTATTCTGTATGGAAAACTCCCTGCAGTTAGAAGTTAGTGCAAGTTTTGGTGTCGCGAGCACTTGTGGAGGAACTATTGATTGGAAAGCTCTGGTAGCTGAGGCTGATAGTGCTTTATATCAAGCGAAGGATAATGGACGAAATCAGGTACATGGTTTGTGATATATTTCGACACGATAAAGCGTTAGAATTTATGGCTGAAGTTTATAATGATCACATCGTTTGATAAGAGACGTTGGTCGTTAAAGCTAATAAATGAGAAATAATGGAGAGGATAAATGTATTTAGGGAAGTGCTTGTGTGGGGCTGTAAGTCTTAAAATTACCGGTGAAATAAGTGATATTATTCATTGTCACTGTTCTTTATGTCGAAAAAGTAGCGGTACGGCCTACGCCACCAATGGTTTTATCAATACAGCTGATTTTAAAATTGTCTTGGGTGATGATTGTTTAACGACTTTTGCATTTAAACCAGGAAGAAATCGTCATTTTTGTTCGCAATGTGGTTCACCCGTTTATAGTTCAAATGACCAAGATCCCACCAGACTCCGGATTCGTTTAGGAATACTGACGTCTGATATTTCAGAAAGGCCTATTTCGCATAACTTTGTTACCTCAAAAGCAAACTGGGAAGACCTTGACGAAAAGCTTCCCCGGTACGATGCTTTTGAACCGAGTCGAAATAAGAACTGATCGAAACGTATAATTCAGCCGGTGAATAACAAAGTTCTGCACGATAAACAGTCCATATCCCACCGGGCTTTGATAATATTAATGGGTTAGCGTTGACTTCGTATCCCAAACAACGACTTTGCCATCAGCGCCTGAACTGATTAATATTTCACTGTCAGACGTTAGATTTACATTACTGACATCGTTTTTGTGACCATTGAGTCGTTGTATTACCTTGCCCGTTTTAACATCCCAAATTCGAACGGTAATGTCGTTTTCTTCACTTTCGTATTGCCAATGATATTGGAAAAATTCAGCGAATAGGGCTTTGTCTCGACCACCACTGACTAAAAATGAGTCATCATGACTAAAGGTTAAATCATAGATAGAATATGAGTCGTCCTCTAATGTGTTTATTACTTGCCAATTAGAGGTGTCCCATATTTTTATGGTGTAGTCATCTCCACCTGAAGCTAATAGCTTGCCGTTATGGCTAAAGGCTAAATCTAGTATGGCTTGGCTATGCGCCGTTAAGGCCTTAATATGATCACCCGTTACCGCATTCCAAACATTAATAATGCTATCTTCTCCACCGGTTAAAAGAAATTTACCATCTGCACTGAAAGCTACGGCCCATACGTCAGCGCCATGTGCTGATAATGTTTTTGATTCTCCGGACGCTAAATCCCAAAGTCGGGCAGTATCGTCTGCACTTGCACTGGCTAAGCTTTTTCCGTCGGGACTGAAGGTTAATTTAACAACCATACCTGTATGACCAGAAAATGTATTGAGTAACTCTCCGTTTGAAACCTGCCAAATTCTTACATTATTATCGTAGCCGCCAGTCGCGAGAAGTTTGCCGTCAGGACTAAATTTAACGCTAGGCACTCCATCTGGGTGTATGAGTGATTGTAGTACTTTGCCGGTATCTCGTTGCCAAATTTCAACATTGGGTGCTGAGCTGCCCGTCGCAATCAATTCATTGTTTGGGTGTAAATCTGTTTTACAAATACTATTTTTATGAACAACACACTTAGTATATTCTTTCACACTAAGACTCGTTAAATCTTTAGCTGTAGTATTGTTACTACATCCGACGATGAGTGTTATTCCAACGATAGAGAGTGTCACTTTTCTGAAAACTGTCAGCATAATAATTCTTAAATATTTTTTAGGTGTTGATAGCTTACTTTTGTCGTTTAAAGAAAAACATCGGCAAATGATAAAGGGATCATTAATCGTGACCAGTGCCTTATTTTTTCTTTTATCATCAAAAAAGTGTCCTTGGTCATTAGTGCCATGACTTTACATGCTTTTAAGGGCAAAATGATTAAATGAAAAGTCTAACGCAAAGAATATCTCACTATTTAAATCATCAAGATGAATGGATTTTCATTGCACTGGCTATTGGTTATAGCCTTTGGCAATTAACGTTTAATACTTGGTCCTCTTATCTGCATTTGTTTATATTAAATGCTGTGTATTTGTTGCCTATCATTTGCTTTAAAGCATTTCAGCTGAAATTAAATGTTATATGTAAACCTAATCGTTATCGTATCGTTTGGTTTTTCGTCTTTATTATTTATCCTCTTACGGTTTTCGAGGCAAAGGGATATTTACTATTAATCGCCATAGCACTCGAGCTATTACTTATTGCTAATTATAGCTTTAAACATATTGAACCACTAAAAATCGGTTTGAATAGACTCGGTTTAGATAGCGCTATAATTGCTTTTTTAATATTCCTTTCATTTTATGTTGGTTTATTGATCACCTCTGATTTGCCTGAGTGGGGAGAATCTAATTCAATTCCATCAACAATCAATTTCACACTTGTAGCTCAAAACTTTCTCACTTTTTTAAGTCTTTCATTGCAAATGTTTTGCTTGTTTTTTTGTGGTTATATATTTTACTGGCTCAATCGTCATATCCTCGTGAATAAAGTGCTAGCGCAAAGAGGTGTAGTGATTTACTTTTTGGCTTTAGTCGCCGTATTAGTTTTTTTATATCCTGTGATTACAACATTATTTTTATGGTTACCTATTAATTATATGGGTGAACCTTTAATCCCATCAGTAACCGCTAACCCTTTTGATTGGCATAATGGGCGTGTTGTTTTTGGAGTGATGATCTTAAGCTTACCGGTGATTTTGATGACACAGTGGCATCAAAAGAGCAAGCAACTGGTTCAGTTAGAAAAAGAGCATATTCAAACAGAGTTGAGTTTATTGAAGCAACAAATAGACCCGCACTTTTTATTCAACACCCTGAATAATTTATACGCATTGTGCCGGAAAAAATCCGTTTTGGCCCCTGATGTAGTTTTACAGCTTGCTGAATTAATGCGTTATGTTGTTTATCGAGGTAAAGAAAGTTATGTTTTATGTAGTGAAGAAGCCAAATACATTGAAGATTATATTAGCCTGCAAAGTATTAGATTACATCATCACTTAGCGTTAGACGTACAAGTCAATATTGAAGATCCTCAAGCAAAAATACCGCCTTTGTTATTAATAATTTTGGTAGAAAATGCTTTTAAACACGGTGTCGAGGTTTCAACAGAGGATTGTTTTTTAAAAATAAATTTACAAATAACCCACGAGTTTATACTTTTTACGTGTGAAAACTCTGTTGAATATGACAAAAATAATGAAGAAAAAATAGCGGATTCAACAATACTTTTTGGCGTGGGTCTAGAAAATCTTCAACGACGTTTAAATTTGCTTTATTTAGACAAACATCAATTAACCTTACAACCGTCAAGCAATAGCTTTATGGCCAGATTAAAGATTTTCCTATGAGTACACTTAAGGCATTAATTGTCGATGATGAACCTTTAGCACATGAAATCATTTTAGATTACTTAGCAGATCTTCCTTTTGTTGAGGTGGTATCGCAGTGCTATTTAGCAACAGAAGCGCTTAACTATATCAGTGAAAACCAGATTGACTTGTTGTTTTTAGACGTAAACATGCCAAAACTTTCAGGTATCGAACTATTGAAAGTCTTAACAAATAAGCCACAAGTTATTATAACCTCGGCTTACCAAGAATATGCGTTAGAAAGTTTTGAATTAGAGGTGTGCGATTATTTACTCAAGCCTTATCGTTACGACCGATTCCTAAAAGCGGTAAATAAAGCCCATGAGCAAATTAAATTGCAAGCATCACAGTTTCAAATTTCCGGCGTTGATCAAGGTGCTGAATCTGATGAAAATGGCACTACTCTTTTTATCAAAGTAGATAAAAAAATTATTCAGCTGCAGTTAGCAGATATTACTTTTTTTGAAGCTTACGGTAATTATGTGAAGGTGTGGGTAAATGACAAAGTCTATTTAACGCCAAGAACATTAACTTCTTTTGAAGAACAATTAGAAGATCATCAAGCATTTATTCGTGTTCATAAATCCTATATTATTCAAAAATCAAAGATAATTTTTATTGAAGCTGGCGTGATAAAAATGAATAATCACCAAAGTGTGAGCATTGGCAAAAGCTATAAACATATTACTAAAAAACTATTGTAAGGCCTGTTTGAAAAACAGACCTCACAGATAGTCTCTTGGTATAGCAAGTATCAAATTACGCTATTTTACTAAATGGCTATCTAACCAATTCACCATATAACTGGCCAATTTCGTGTCACTATCAAGTAAAGGGTAACCATGTGCAGCCCCTTTATAAGCAATAAATTTACTGTTATTATTGTTGGCAGCCTTAAATAATTTTTTCGCACTCTCGTAAGTGCCTCTGTCTTTTTCTGAAGCAATGATCAGAGTAGGTTTGTCAGCGAGTATTTTTTTATAACGAGCAATGTTTTCATCGCGCTGGCCTGATGAGAAAAAGCCGATAAGATCTACAGGATTCTTCTCTGCTAGCGTAATCGCTTGAGAACCACCACAACTTGCGCCAACTACACCGACTATGCCTTTATCAGACATTTTACTTTTTAAGTGATCATAAGCGAGTTGAACATCACTAGGCCAATGTTTCGACATCTTTTGCCAAGCAGTTCTTCGCTCTTCTCTTGGTAATGCTTGAAGTTTTTCAGCACTAAACTCATCGTTTGCGCTTTCACCAAAGCCACGAAAGTCTAAACTTAAGGCATGAATCCCCTTGTCTGATAATTGTTGTCCGATGTCGTTATACATGGTTCTATTGTAGTTACATTGGTGTAATAACAATACAGCGCGGTCACTTGATTGGTTACTTTGGTAATAACTCGCTTTTAAAGCAAAGCCTTTATCGGTTGTCAAAGTAAGGTCACTTGCCTGACTTGATGCGGTAAGTGTTAATAACGCTGCTGATAATATTTTTATAAATGCGTTCATAAATTTCCCTGTTGTTTTGGTTACACTATTAATAACTCGTTTGTTATAAACTAACGAATGAATCGTTTTATTAAAACGGTAAAACGCTGGGTTGTCTATAAATTAGGCTTAAATACCTTAGTATAACGCTTTGAAACATTAGCTAACAAAATGTAAACGGCTTTAGGTATTCTATTTCATGACAACGACAAATTTCACTGTGACTAGGCGTTGGCATTAGCGATGATTAGTATTATTATGCGAACAATATTTAAATCCACTACAGTGAATAATCATGGATATTAGTAGTCTCATTTTATTATTGTTTAGTGGGTTTGGTGCATTGAACGGTCTTTTTCTCTCTCTTTATTTTTTTACGATTAAACCTAAAACACTTTCAAACAAATTTTTAGCGGCGATGCTGTTGATGGTCAGTATTCGTATTTTAAAATCAATTCTTTATTATTTTAACGCTGAAGTTGCTGAAACCATACTGCAAATTGGCTTGTCAGCCTGTTTTATGATTGGACCTTTGATGTATTTATATTGTGTAAGTACAGTTGGAAATATAGCAAGCCAGGTGATTAAATGGCCATGGCATCTTACAGGCCTACTTATTTTAATTGTTAGTGTGGGCGTCGTTTATCCCTATCAAGAAAATGCCGAGTTATGGGGTGAGGTTTTGTATAAAGTGATTAATTACACTTGGCTACTCTACCTTATGATGTCTGCCGCGGTACTTTTTCCGAGGGTTAAAAAGTTGAACTACAAACAATTGAGTTTAACGGATGATAACACTTGGTTGATGAGTGTGTTTGTAGGAAATGTCGTTATTTGGCTCGCTTACTTTACGGCTTCTTATACGTCTTACATTGTCGGTGCGTTGTCGTTTTCATTTATATTTTTGCTGGTGTTGTTGGTCTTTATAAAATCGCGAGAAATTCAGAGTAAGCAACATATAAAATATGAAAATAAAAAAATCATTGATGTGGAAGCGGATAGTTTAATTGCGAACTTAACCCGTATTATGGAAGAAAAAGAACTGTACAAAAACGCTAATGTTACCCTGCCTCAGATCGCCAAAATCTTAGGTGTATCAACGCCGTACTTATCACAGTTACTCAATGACAATTGCCAAAAATCTTTTTCACTTTTTATTAATGAATATAGAATAGAAGCAGCCAAATTACTGCTCGTTGATGAGAAAAAAATGAGTATGGATCTTATTGCTGAGCAATGTGGCTTTAATTCGCAATCAACATTTTATAGTAC
>Ga0209396_1000300_pt1 | contig 61668 bp, 47 predicted proteins | sample GOMGulsemesocosm_6_FD_184638 | JGI IMG/M metagenome (GOLD analysis project Ga0209396, IMG submission 184638) | Methane-oxidizing microbial communities from mesocosms in the Gulf of Mexico - GOM8C Gulf of Mexico (SPAdes) (version 2) | ecosystem: Environmental > Aquatic > Marine > Cold seeps... | reverse complement strand
GTATCGAATACAGGTTATCTGTATATCGTGATCATATTGAATTACTCTGGTTCGTAATCCAAGTTAGCTGACAACCAACGTTCTGCCTGCGGCAATGTCATCTCTTTACGGTTGGCATAATCAATAACTTGGTCTTTAGCGACTTTAGCGACCGCGAAATACTTAGACTCAGGGTGAGCAAAATACCAACCACTTACTGCCGCTCCTGGCCACATAGCAAAGCTTGATGTTAATTCCATGCCTATATTTTCTTCAACATTGAGTAATTCCCACAGCAAGCCTTTTTCAGTGTGCTCTGGACAGGCAGGATAACCCGGTGCAGGTCTGATCCCTTGATACTTTTCACGTATTAAGTCATCATTTTCCAATGACTCTTGCGGTGCATAACCCCAGTATTCTTTACGAATTTTTTCATGAAGGTACTCAGCACTCGCTTCTGCTAGTCGGTCTGCTACCGCTTTGACTAAAATGCTATTATAATCATCATGTTGAGCGTCAAACCCTTTAACTAGTTCATCACACCCAAAACCGGCTGACACCGCAAATGCACCAACGTAATCTTTTATTCCTGATGCTTCATCGGCAACATAATCAGCTAAACAGCGGTTAAACTGCCCTGCCGGCTTTTTACTTTGTTGCCGTAGCTGATGCAGTTTCATCAGCTGTTTTTCACGATTATCGTCTTCATAAACGATTAGATCGTCTTGTTGACGATGCGCAGGAAACAATCCAAAAACCGCTTTTGCCGTTAGTTTTTTATTGTTAATAATATCGTCTAATAAGTCATTAGCATCGTTAAATAATTTAGTTGCTTCCTCGCCGACCACTTCATGACGCAATATTAGGGGGTATTTCCCCGATAACTGCCAAGTCATGAAAAATGGCGTCCAATCGATGTATTTTCGAATGACGTTAAGGTCTAAGCTATCAAGCACCGTTACCCCAAGCTTGTTGGGTACTTTAGGTGTGTAATGCTCAAAACTTATTGGCGTGGCATTAGCCCGGGCATCCTCTAAAGAGAGCAAACTTGAACGCGGTCCCTTTTTATAATGGCGTTCACGAACACGGTCATACTCATCATTTTGGCGGTCAATAAATGCTGTGCGCTTAGCACTATCCGTTGAAAGTAAAGTACTTACTACGGAAACTGAACGCGATGCATTAGGTACATATACAACGGGATGTTGATATTGCTGTTCAATTTTAACCGCGGTATGTGCTTTTGATGTGGTTGCTCCACCGATAAGTAAGGGTAAATTAAAATCGAGGCGTTTCATTTCTTTTGCTACATGCACCATTTCATCAAGGGACGGGGTGATCAACCCTGATAAACCGATGACATCCACCTTTTCTTCTTTGGCAACCCTTAGTATGTCGTCACAAGAAACCATGACACCTAAATCAATAATATCGTAGTTGTTACATTGCAAAACCACGCCGACAATATTTTTACCAATATCGTGAACATCGCCTTTTACGGTAGCCAACAAAATTTTACCATTTGATTTTATTTCAGTTTTTTCTGCTTCAATAAATGGGTTCAAGTGAGCAACTGCTTGCTTCATTACTCTTGCTGACTTAACAACTTGCGGTAAGAACATTTCTCCAGCGCCGAACAAATCGCCCACGGTATTCATGCCATCCATCAATGGCCCTTCAATAACATCAAGGGGGCGTTCAGCAACAAGCCGAGCAGCTTCAGTATCTTCTACTATAAATTCATTAATACCTTTGACTAAGGAATATTCTAAACGCTCCTTAATTGGCAGTTCACGCCAAGTTAAATCAGCCTTATTGTTTTTACTGCCTGCTTGGCCACGGTAAGATTCAGCAACATCGAGTAAACGCTCAGTTGCACCGTCGTCACTATTTTGGATAACATCTTCAACAGCAAGGCGTAAGTCGTCTGGAATACTAGAATAAATAGCCAACTGTCCTGCGTTAACAATGCCCATGTCCATACCATTTTTTATCGCGTGATATAAGAACACCGCATGAATTGCTTCACGAACAGGATTATTACCACGAAATGAAAATGATACGTTTGAAACACCGCCAGAAATCATCGCATAAGGCAGGTTTTGTTTGATGTCGGCAACAGCCTCTATAAAATCAACCGCATAATTATTATGCTCTTCAATACCCGTTGCAACAGCAAAGATATTAGGGTCGAATATAATATCTTCTGCCGGGAAGCCAATTTCATTAACCAAAATACCGTATGCGCGTTTACAAATTTCATATTTACGGATACGAGTATCAGCTTGCCCTGTTTCGTCAAACGCCATAACGATTACAGCAGCACCGTATCGCCGTAACAACTCAGCTTGCTTGCGGAAGTTTTCTTCACCTTCTTTTAGGCTAATAGAGTTAACAACACCTTTGCCTTGAATACATTTTAGACCTTCTTCTAAAATATCCCACTTAGAAGAATCAAGCATGATTGGCACTTTGGCGATATCTGGCTCACCAGCGATTAAGTTCAAATAACGTACCATAGCCGCTTTTGAGTCCAGCATGCCTTCATCCATATTGATATCGATGATTTGCGCACCATTTTCAACTTGTTGCAAGGCAACAGCGATGGCTTGATCGTAATTTTCTTCAGTAATTAAGCGCTTAAAAATTGCAGAGCCGGTAACATTGGTGCGCTCGCCAACATTCACAAATAATGAACTACCCTCTATTGTTAAGGCTTCAAGCCCAGATAACCGACAAGCAATTTCTCGTGGTTCTATTATACGAGGTTTCACATTTTCAACAGCGTCAACCATCCCTTTAATATGTGCCGGCGTAGTACCACAACAACCACCGATAATATTTAAAAAACCAGATTCTGCCCATTCTTTAACATGGCTATTCATATCTTCAACGCTAAAGTCATATTCGCCAAAGGCATTTGGTAAACCTGCATTAGGGTGAGCTGAAACGGCAAAATCTGAAATTCGACTGAGCTCAGCAACATATTGCCTTAGCTCAACAGGGCCTAACGCACAATTCAAACCAAATGAGATTGGTTTAGCATGTCTTAAGGAATTATAAAAAGCTTCGGTTGTTTGCCCAGATAAAGTGCGACCAGAAGCATCGGTTATAGTGCCTGAAACCATCACGGGTAAACGTATTTGCAATTCATCGAAAACAGTTTCAACCGCAAAAATTGCAGCTTTTGCATTTAACGTATCAAAAATGGTTTCAATAAGAATAAGGTCTGAACCGCCTTCTATCAGAGCTTTGGTTGACTCTATATAGGCATCTTTTAATTGATCGAAAGTAACATTACGAAAAGCAGGATCGTTTACATCAGGAGAAATAGAACATGTTCTATTTGTCGGGCCAAGAACCCCAGCAACAAAACGAGGTTTATCTGGATTTTTTGCCGTAAATTCATCAGCGGCTGCCCGTGCTATTTTTGCCGCGGCAAGGTTTATTGCCGCACTGTGCGATTCCATATCGTAATCTGCCATGGCAATTGTTGTGGCATTGAACGTATTAGTTTCGAGAATATCAGCACCGGCTTCAAGGTATTCATGATGAATAGCCTTAATTACATCCGGTTGTGTTAGCACTAACATATCATTATTGCCTTTCACATCTAGATGCCAATCAGCGAATTGTTCGCCACGATAATCCTGCTCTTCAAATTTATATGCTTGGATCATTGTGCCCATAGCGCCATCTAAAATAAGAATACGTTTTTGTATTTGCTGCTCAAAATGGCTAAAAGAAGCTGATTTTTTCATTCTATTTCTCTATTTTACTTTCAAACTAAATGTATTTGCTAAGGAGTTAAGTTATGACTTAAATCACTGTATCTGGATGAATTGCTTGAATATTACTCGCATCCAGTTTGTATGGCGTGATTTGATAAACATAATAGTTTAGCCAATTAGTAAATAATAAACTGCCATGACTGCGCCAAGAACTGTGCGGTACTTTTGTTACATCATTATCAATATAGTAATTATTTGGCATCGTGGCATTTTTATCTGTTTTAAGATCACGCTGAAACTCTTCATCGAGCGTGGTCGCATCATATTCAGGATGACCTGTTAAATACACTTGTTGCTTATCTTTACTCGCAACCACATAAACCCCTGCATCTTGAGATTCAGCAATAATTTTTAAATCAGGAATTGATAAATAATCAGATTTATCAATATAACCGTACCTCGAATGCGGCACATTAAAGTATTCTTCAAAACCGCGGGTAAGCTGTTCCTTTGGATCAACAGGGCTATGTTGAAAAACACCCGATAGTTTTTCTTTTCTCAAATGACGATTCAAACCATAGTGATGATAAAGAGCCGCATGAGCCGCCCAACAAGAAAACATCGTTGAAGTAACATTCTTTTCAGCCCAGTCAAACACTTCGCAGATTTTATCCCAAAAGGTAACTTTCTCGTAATCCATTAAGGCAAGTGGCGCCCCAGTTACAATTAGTCCATCGTATTGTGTATCTTTGATATCATCAAACATGCGATAAAAATTATCTAAATGTTCTTTCGGTGTATGCTTTGATTCATTCGCGTGAATACGCACAAAATCAACATTTATTTGTAATGGCGTATTTGAGAGCACTCGTAAAATTTGTACTTCTGTTTCAATTTTATTTGGCATCAAATTAAGAATTGCTACTCTCATGGGCCGAATTTCTTGATTCGCAGCACGATGTTCTGACATCACAAATATATTCTCTTCGCCTAAAACAGACAAAGCAGGTAATTGGTCTGGTATTTTAATGGGCATAGCTTTTACCTAATTAAATAATGTCAAACAAGCATGAAAACTAGATCCGCTTACTTATATATAAATATTAGCACTGAATGTTACTTATATTTTTAGCTATGTCAACATCTAAACGTATAGACGTCTATACGTTTTATTATGTATAAAACATTTTTAATCTAATGAACAAGCCTGTTAATACCGAAAACTTAAACGACTCCGTGTTTATAAAACAAGAAATTTGCGGTTGTTTGGATAATAATCAGCATCTGTTTAGGTATTTTTAGAGTAAACCAATTGCTTGCTTTTATTGGATGGATAACGTAAAAATAGCATTACTTGGATATAGGATTAATGTGTTAGATGGTTATTTTCTGCTTGTAAACACCCGCTACCGGCAAGTAATCTTCAGCTGACATTGAACAACTAAAAGGAGCTGATTAATGGATAAATATTGTAGACTTGCTGTCAGTTCCGTTATTTTTTCACTAACATTTATATTAGCTACGCCTGTTGCTTCATCTAACCAAAAGACTCCAATCAATTTTGACATGATAACCCTTAGCCAAATACCTTATGGTTTTGTAACGCCTGAAGGTAAAACAACAGGTGTACTTTACGAAATATTGAATAATATAATGGCATTAAGTAAGGTTGGAAAGTCCAATAATCTAGTCCCTTTTAAGCGGGTTTTAGCTCGAATACACGCTAAGCAGAAGTTCTGTACTATCGCTGCTGGTACAGTTCAATCTGCTGAGTTATTTGATCTTGTCGAGCCTATCGGATATCGAATGTCAGCAGGAGTACTACCCGCAAAAGGGATTGATTTAGATAACTACGACAGCCTAAAAAACATACAGATTGCTGCTCCATTAGGTGCCTATATTGATAAAAAATTCAATAATGACACCAGTTTACAAAAGGTAGTTTCTTCAAAATATATTAATGCCATGAAAATGTTAATGAGTGGCCGTGTCGATGCTGTTGCTGGCGCAATGCCCGCTCTGACATATATTGCCAAGACTCAGGGCATGAACAAACACTCTTTTGGTAAACCTTTGATATTTGAACCGTTTGATGTTTACCTGGTTTGTACTTATGATATTCCAAAGGAGATTCGCCGAAAGTTAAAAAACGCATTAATCAACTTGAAAACAAACGGAACGGTTCAGCAAATTTTAAAAAGATATTCTTGGGATGCACAAAATTAAATAATAAGCTAATTTTGTGCTTCCTTGTTTATGATGAAATATAAGCCTCACTGCTGCTGATATTATTTAAGTCTCATCTACCCAAATTTCATTTTCTAGCCAGTCAATAACGGGAGTCAGATAATCGATGTACATAATGGGTGGATAATGCGGGTACCCTTGAGCTATGTGTAACTGAGCTTTAGTTCCGCCTTTAATTAACCGGTCGTACGCATTTTCTACGCCAGTATATCCAAAGAAACTGTCTTCAGTGCCATGTACTAGATACATAGGTACTAGCCCTGAGTTATCTGTGATATTTGGACTTCCGGCTAAAACCACTCCCGCACTATAAATTTCAGGATTATTACTCGTGAAAGACCATACCGCCGTCCCACCTAGGCTGTATCCCATAATAACGACTCTATTTGGGTCTATTGGCCAATGTTTAATTGCCTGCTCAACCAAACTATTGATAGGTAACATAATGCTATTGTGGGTCCAGTTCAGATCATTTGCCTTATTGGGCGCAATCACAATTGCTTTCATAGACTCAAAAACAGGCAAGGCGAAATTAAGCAAATGTGCTTCTCCTTGGCCGTTAGCACCGTGCAAACTGATGATCAACGGTAGTTTGTCTTGTTCATTATGTTCTGGAACGTTAATAGCAAAAATAAGTGAGCTGCCATTGTTTAACATCACCGAATCAAACGATGTGCCTTCACTGAATGCATATTGAGTAAATAAAGATTCATCAACTGCATATGGAAAAGGAATAGCTTCGTTACTAGATTTGCCAGAACTTATTTCGTCGGTTTCGCACCCCGTGGCTACAATGGAGCAGAAAATGAGCAAAGCGCACTTTAGCCCTTTAACGTTTAAGTTTTTAATAACACTGCTACGGACAAAAGTGGCATTACGGAGCAGCCCACAGAACACTTCAGGGAAAATTTGCATTTTTTTAAAGCTAAACATATTAAATTGAATTCCTTTGATTAATTATTTCAATTTTCATTGAGTTGCCATAGTGACAAAGTTAGCCGTTCAAGGTTATTAATTTGAAGCCATAAACTCTTAATTTAGAGCCCTATTAAATTACACAAGCATAAAGTCATGATTTTACGTACATTTTAGTATGTTCAAAAGTTAAATCAATGTAGAAACAAAAAGTAACTATCGCTTTATTTAGAGTTTATTAGCCATTTTTAAAGTCCAGTCTAATCGTTGGCGCTAATTTTTAGGCTTCTGGTTTAAAGCACGGCTATCAGCTAAGCTGCTCGATTTAAACAACAAAGGGTAATTTAAATAGGGTTAATTAATAGCTAAAATTTAAAATACCCGTTCTATTAATATGGCTGAATATTATATTTATTTAGCGACTTTTCTAACATATTTTAGGGATATCGTTAGGGAGCATTTGCTGCATGTACAAAAAGTTGTGTTATGTTACCCTCAAATTGTCTTTCCTCTGGCTTTAGGCGTTTCGTTTTATACATCGCTTAAATTTATAAATACAAATCTAAAAATGACTAAAAGAAATAATCATAACGCCAGATGAGTATATTTGTGTTTATTATGAATTTACTCTTTAAATACTGATAACTTCGAACAATAGAACAGCCCCTGCAACGTAAGTCGTTTCTGGGTTGCTAAAGGAACAGCATGAACTCGTTAACAACTGCGCTTAGTCGCGGATTATGCTTTTTAACTTTGATGATCTCATTATCTGCCCATTCCGCTGACTTTAAAGCGTTGGGAGGCTTGTTTGACAACAGAAGCCTCATAGGTCAATACGAACCAGGTCGAAGTCGTCAAGTATTACAAGACAGTCAGGGCTTTATTTGGGTAGCCACCGATGCTAATGGCTTGCTACGTTATGATGGTACTCAAGCCAATAAAATTGACTTTCAAGCTTCCTTTGCAGACTTGACTAGCGAACTGCGTATAGAGTCGATTATTGAAGAAAACGATCAGTATATATGGGTACGTACCCTTAGCCAGGGGATCTACCGTTACGATCAAAAAAAGCAATTGATCGAACGTTTCTCCTTCCCCGCGTCTGATGTAGATACCCCTCAAGTACTCAGTTTGCTCAAAGACAACTTTGGTGATTTGTGGATGGCTTCTAGAACTCATATTGCGAAGTTTAATCATACCCAACAACAATGGCAGTTAGTTCCAACACTCAATAAACAATCATTACCAAAGAACATTGCCATAAAGAAAGTATTTATCGACACTCAACAAACCTTCTGGATTGTCAGTGAAAAACAAGGAATCTTCCAATTTTCGAATAATGCTCCAGCTCGACACTTTTTTTATGAAAAAGAGCAAAAAAATGGTCTCCAAAGCAATGGCATCATGTCTTTTTTACAAGACGAACAGGGGAACATTTTTTTTGGTACAACCGCAGGATTAGCGGCATACAATGCTCAAACTCATCACTTTACAACATTTCAATTATCAGAGCAGTCTGTTCAAGGATATGATCACTTAGTCACTTCTATTGCCCAACGAGACGTTGACCATTTGTGGTTGGGCACTTTTAAATCGGGTGTCATGGTTTTTAATAAACAAACACAACACATCAGCACATTTTCTGACGACTCAGCAAGTTCAATCAACGATAGAGAAGTGAACCATGTTTTTGTTGATGATGATCAGACTTTATGGGTCTCGACGGAAGCCGGTATTAGCATTAGCACTGTTGCCAATCGAGCGGTTAGCCAATGGCAACACCAAGGTGAACAACCATGTCAACCGAAAGGATTTATCAAGATTAAAGCAGCTGTTTACTTTTTCTGTGGCAACAGTCTTTATCAATGGCAACAACCAGCGTTACAGCCTAGAAGTATCGCGACCTTTACAACCCCGTTATTGAGCATAGCAAAGGGAAAGCACGACCAAATTTGGTTAGGCAGCCTGTCTGCGGGTTTAATTCGTTATGATCTTAAATTAGAAGAGTCGAGGCACTATCCCGTAAATAGCGATAATGTCGGTGTAAACGAATCAGTGGGCCACTTACTTGTAGATAAGCAAGGTGTGTTATGGGGGGCAACTGTAGATTTTCAATCAGGGCCGCGCCGTTCAATTATCCGTTATGATCGATTAACAGATAAAGTGATCTCCTACCCAACACAATTGAACACCACCGTGATAACTGAACTTGATGATCAACAATTACTGCTAAGTGGCTTTTGGGAGCAACAAGGCCCGTTTATTTTTAACAAAACAAACGGCAAAATCACCAATCAACGTAGGCTTACGGGGAATATATATTCAGCACTCAACGACGGACAGTCAATATGGTTAGGCACAAGTAAAATGGGGCTGGTAAAATATCAGCCAAACGTCGATGGCGCCATAAAACTAGAGACTATCGATAATACCTTTACTGCGCCAATGAACATTATTTCCGATGGTCAAAATGGTATATATTTTCACGATAATGATAAGGTGTACCACAGGGCTGAAACAGCAAAAAAAAGCCTTTGCATAAGTTGTGACCGTGCTTTCCCCGAATTAACCAGTTTATATCGCGGTACGATTAAATTGATTGATAAGCAATTATATATTGGCAGTCAAGGTTTGGCACTGAACTTAGATTTACAAGCAATGTCAGTACCACCAAAGCCTCCTCTTGTATATTTAAATGGTCTTGATTTATTTAATAACACGGTTAAAACGCGCCAATTTGATACAGAGTCCCCTTTGCCCGCCCCACTAAACCAGTTGACTGAATTTACCTTAAATCATGATCAACAAATGTTCTCATTACATTTTGGTGCCCTAGCATTATTACAACCACAACATCTCCAGTTTTATTTCCAAATGGATGAATTAAATGAAAACTGGTTGGCATTAGGGAAAAATATTCATAGTGCCACATTTACTACGCTACCGGCCGGCGACTATCTATTTCGAGTAAAAGCTGTTGACAATAATACTGGTTTGAGTGGCGAAAAAGAAATAAAAATAGCTATCAAGCCAGCCCCTTGGTTCTCTTTACCAGCTCAAATTAGTTACATCTTGTTGGTGTTCTTAGCAATCTTTGGCGTAATAAAATGGCGTACTCGGTCTCTCAAACACAATGCAGATAAATTACAGCAAGGGATCAAACGGCGCACGTTAGAGTTACATGAAAAAAATAAATTATTAGCCGACAAAAATAGCACCATTGAAGCATTGCTAGGTCAAAAGCAACGCATGTTTGCCAACATGTCACATGAGTTTCGTACACCTTTAACATTGATCCTATCACCGCTGGAACGGTTATTTAACAATCCAACAAATAGCGGCAATCAAAAATTTTTGTCAATAATTGATCGTAACGCAAGAATTATGCTGCGTTTGGTTGAACAACTTTTGAAATTTTCACAACTCGAAAACACTAACCGCATTCAATATAAACAATATCAGGTCAATTCCTGTCTTAAATATGTTGTCGCCTCGTTTGAAGGCGTATTACTCGACAAGCAATTCTCGGTTAGTACTCAGTTTGAAGGGGAATTTAATGCAACCTTAACTGATGGTTCATTAGAAACTATTGTTGCTAATTTGCTTTCGAATGCCATTAAATATACACCAGAGCAAGGTGCAATTAGCATCACTGCCAAGCAAGAAGCACAACAATTACTACTTACCGTCAGCGATACCGGTTTAGGCATTGCTAAAAAAGATCAGGAAAAGGTGTTAGAACCATTTTATCGTGATGACGCTGACAGCAAACAAAATATCAAAGGCAGCGGTATTGGTTTAGCCTTGGTAAAAGAGTTAATTGATGTCAACAATGGCCGTTTACAAATAAGTAGCTCTCTGGGTCAAGGTAGCTGCTTTACTATTTACTTACCCTGTAAGCCTCTAGGTGAAAATATTACCTTTGCCCCACAAGACCTATACAGCGGTGAATCTTTTATCGCCAGTAATATAGAAGCACTCACCCAAGACAAGGTGATTTTGCAGCACCAGCAATCTATTGACTTGCCTTTGGTTACGAGTTTGGACAATAAGCCTTCTTTAATCATCATAGAGGATAATAGAGATATGCGAGATTTTTTATTCGACATACTCAACGATGATTACCAATGTATACCCGCGAGCAACGGAAAAGACGGTATTAGGTTAGTGACCGAACAAATACCCGACTTGGTTATTTGTGATTTAATGATGCCTGGCATCAACGGTTTGCAAGTGTGCAATGCCTTGAAAAATGATGAAAGAACCAGTCATATTCCTTTAATGCTACTTACCGCTAAATCAGATACTGAAACCCGTATTATTGGTTGGCGTGAAAATATTGATGACTTTGTCAGTAAACCTTTCAATGAAAGCGAATTAAAAGCTCGGCTGAAGAACATGCTTACCATTCGTGGCATTCTAAAAAAGCGCTTTAGTCAACACATGCAGATTGAGACAGAAATATCGCAGACAGCCCATTACCTCAATGAAAAAGATCAATCCTTTCTGACCCGCTTTAAAAAAGTTGTCAATGAAAACTTAACCGATGAGAACTTCAACCGAGCCAAAGCTTCTTCACTAGTCGCGGTAAGTGAACGCCAACTACAGCGTAAACTTAGTGCATTAACGGATCACAATTTTACCGAATATGTGAGATTCACCCGACTTGAGCAGGCAAAAATTCTACTTGGCAGCGGTTTACAGGTTTCAGAAGTTGTTGACCAAGTTGGCTTCTCATCCTTGTCTTATTTTGGTGCTTGTTTCAAAGCCGAGTTTGGTCTGACGCCTAAACAATTTCAGCTGGATTGCCACGTTAAGGTTTGATAAATAATGAGACTAATATTCAAGTGATTTAAGTGGTTTTTTTTACTGGAAGTTACTAAATTTAGTGTAATTATCGTCGAATTTTACAATATCAATAATGAGCAAAAGATATAAAAAAACCACCGCAAATGCGATGGTTCAATAATAATCTATGATACTGTTGAAGCTTTATTCTGCTACAGCTTCTTCCGTAGATTTTTCTTCATCGGCTTTAACACTTTTAGTTAAAAGTAATTCACGTAAACGCTTATCAAGTTCTTTTGCCATTGCTGGTTTTTCTGCTAAAGACTTAGACGCATTTGCTTTACCTTGACCAATTCTATCACCGTTGTAGCTATACCAAGAACCAGCTTTTTCAACCATTTTATGTTGAACACCTAAGTCAATTAATTCACCTAAGCTGTTGATGCCTTCACCATATAAAATTTGGAATTCAGCCTGTTTAAAAGGTGGAGCAATTTTATTCTTAACAACTTTTACGCGTGTTTCATTACCAATAATTTCATCGCCAGCTTTAACCGCACCAATTCGACGAATATCTAAACGTACTGAAGCATAAAATTTAAGCGCATTACCACCCGTAGTTGTTTCTGGAGAACCGAACATCACACCGATTTTCATACGAATTTGGTTAATAAAAATGATCATGGTATTTGATTTTTTCAAATTACCGGTTAGCTTACGCATTGCTTGCGATAACATACGAGCTTGAAGACCCATATGTGAATCACCCATGTCCCCTTCAATTTCAGCTTTAGGTGTAAGCGCGGCAACAGAATCGACAACAATAATATCGATAGCCCCAGAGCGAGTTAACATGTCACAAATTTCTAATGCTTGTTCCCCTGTATCAGGTTGAGAAACAAGTAAGTCATTAATGTTAACACCTAATTTTTCGGCATAAATTGGGTCAAGCGCATGTTCTGCATCAACGAATGCACAAACTTTACCATTACGTTGAGCTTCAGCTATAACTTCTAGCGTTAAAGTCGTTTTACCACTTGATTCAGGTCCGTAAATCTCAACAACACGCCCTAACGGTAAACCACCAGCACCAAGTGCAACATCAAGTGCTAATGAACCAGTAGAAATGGTTTCAACATCCATAGTGTTATTATCGCCAAGCTTCATAATTGAGCCTTTACCAAATTGTCTTTCGATTTGGCTTAATGCTGCTGCTAGTGCTTTTTCTTTATCATCTTTCATGTTATTTCCACCGATGTTGCGTTGATTTCGTTTTGATGAGGCAAGTATACTGTATGGTCGTACAGTATCAAGTCTTTTTACATTTATTTTTATTTTATTGTGATTTTTGAAAAGAGGTGACTTTCAACCGACTGATAATTAAGGCTTAACCCAGCACTTGTAACTTTATTTATTTTCTACTTAAAAAGTTACTATCTATATCAGAACCGAAAAAGTACTGTATGCCACACAGTATACCTCGGAAAATTTTTAGTTAAATAAATAGAGTCTAAATTTATGGCTTATGGCATAATCACGACTTATTCATTCATCGATCTTATGAGTTACAGCAAAGAAATGACGATAGCAAACTTAGACCTCTCCTCGCACACCCCTATGATGCGCCAATACTTAACAATTAAAGCTGAATTTCCGCATATTTTAATTTTTTATCGCATGGGAGATTTCTACGAGTTATTTTTTGATGACGCCAAAAAAGCATCTGACTTACTCGGAATTTCATTAACTGCACGAGGTAAGACTGGCGGCAATGCGATACCAATGGCGGGTGTTCCTTATCATGCGGTTGAAAATTATTTAGCAAAGTTGGTCCAACTTGGTGAGTCTGTTGCTATTTGTGAACAAATTGGTGACCCTGCAACGAGTAAAGGCCCTGTTGAGCGAAAAGTTGTCAGAGTAATAACACCTGGAACGGTTAGCGACGAAGCGCTGTTACTTGATAGACATGACAATCTAATTGTTGCGGTTAGTGAAGGAAATAATAGCTCATCTAAGGGATTTGGCTTATCTTATCTTGATATGACCAGCGGTCGGTTTGTCTTAACTGAACCAAACACCATTGAGCAATTACAGGCTGAGTTGCAACGGTTATCTCCTGCAGAGCTACTTTATAGTGAGTCTTTTTCTTCCCCTGAGTTACTGAAAAATTTTCAAGGATTAAGGCGTAGAGCTGAATGGGAGTTTGACTTAGATACCGCCATTAATTTACTTAATACTCAATTCGGCACTAAAGAATTATCTGGCTTTGGGGTTGATGATAAACCGTTAGGCTTAATGGCTGCCGGTTGCTTATTTCAATACGTTAAAGAATGTCAGCGTACTGCACTTCCTCATATTCGAGCAATTATTTGTGAATCGTCAGCCTCAGGTGTAATTTTAGATGCTGCAACACGTCGTAATTTGGAATTGACTCAAAACTTACAAGGCGGTTTTGAAAATACTCTATCGTCAGTACTCGATAAGTCGGCAACTCCCATGGGGTCAAGGTTATTGAAACGCTGGCTACATTTTCCATTACGTGATTTAACCATATTAACAGCACGTCAAAATGCAATAAGTGAACTTTTATCACAAGATCTAACCAATGAATTATTTACTCAACTGAAATCTTTCGGTGATATTGAACGTATCGTTTCTCGTGTTGCCTTGCGCTCTGCCCGTCCAAGAGATTTTGCGCGTTTACGTAATGCTTTAAGTCAATTGCCAGAGCTGCAGCAGCAATTGAAAAATTGCGGTCAATCACATATCACTCAATTAGCATCGCAAAGCTATCCGATACCTGAGCTTCACAACCTACTGCAACATGCAATCGTTGAAAACCCACCTGTTCTCATCCGTGATGGTGGCGTTATTGCTAAAGGATACCATGAAGAACTTGATGTACTGCGTGACTTAAGTGATGGCGCTACTGAATTTCTTGCTCAGCTCGAAGCACGCGAAAAAGAGCGTACGGGTATCAATTCATTAAAGGTTGGCTATAACAAGGTTCATGGTTTTTTCATTGAAATTAGCCGTAGTGCTGCTAACGATGTACCTGTTGATTATATACGTCGTCAAACATTAAAAAATAATGAACGCTTTATTACCAATGAATTAAAACAACATGAAGAAAAAGTGCTCAGCGCACAAAGTAAATTTCTCGCCTTAGAGAAACGGTTATATGAAGAACTGTTCGATTTAGTATTACCTGAGTTAGAAAAACTACAATTACTTGCTCAAGCAATTGCCGAAATAGATGTTTTAAATACTTTTGCCGAACGTGCCGAGAGTTTAAATTATGTTAAGCCAAATTTAACCAAAGAAAATGGAATCGAAATTAATGCTGGCCGCCATCCTGTCGTAGAATTAATGACTATCGACCCGTTTATTGCAAATCCTGTAGCCTTAAATGAACAACGGAAAATGCTTATAATTACCGGTCCTAACATGGGGGGTAAATCTACTTATATGCGCCAAACAGCGCTCATTGTTTTACTCGCTCACATTGGTTGTTTTGTTCCTGCAGACTCGGCCAACATTAGTATGGTTGATCGTATATTTACCCGTATTGGTGCATCTGACGACCTCGCTAGTGGCCGCTCAACCTTTATGGTTGAAATGACCGAAACCGCAAATATTTTACATAATGCAACAGAAAAAAGTTTGGTATTACTGGATGAAATCGGCCGAGGCACAAGTACCTACGATGGTTTATCTTTAGCTTGGGCTTGTGCAGAGATGCTTGCCATTAAAACGAAGGCTTTTACTCTATTTGCTAGTCATTATTTTGAGTTAACACTGCTAGCAGAGCAAATTCCAACACTGGCTAATGTACATTTAGATGCCGTTGAACACGGCGATACCATAGTTTTTATGCACACCGTTCAAGAAGGTGCTGCCAGTAAAAGTTTTGGCTTACAAGTAGCACAACTTGCTGGTGTACCCAAACCGGTGATCCAACGAGCAAAACAACGGTTAGCTGAACTTGAAAAACAACAATCCGCTTCCGTTATCGATATTGAAGAACAACCTTTTGAGCAACTTTCATTTATTGAAGATACTCATCCGGTTCTAGAGTCATTATCATCGTTAGATGTTAATGACCTAAGTCCAAAGCAAGCATTAGACTTATTATATGAGTTTAAAAACAAACTATAATTTTTAATTCCTGCTAATAAAACAGAAAAACCAGCAAAAGCTGGTTTTTTCTACATTAAAACGTATTACTTACAACGTTACCTATTAAGCTTGAAACAATGCTTCTATTGATAAGTCTTGCTGACTTAGTATATCGCGTAATCGTTTTAGTGCTTCAACCTGAATTTGACGAACACGTTCACGTGTTAAGCCAATTTCTACCCCAACATCTTCTAATGTGGCCGCTTCATAACCCAATAAACCAAAGCGTCGAGCAAGTACTTCTCGCTGCTTAGAATTCAATTCGTTTAACCAATGAATAATATTATTTTTAATATCAGATGTTTGCAGACTGCCTTCTGGACCACCACTTCGATCATCAGGAATAACATCTAATAAGACTTTGTCGTTTTCACCACCAAAGGGTGAGTCAACCGATGTCATACGTTCATTTAAACGCAACATTTTAGTGACGTTTGATACAGGAACATCTAGTGTTTCAGCAATATCTTCTGCTGTAGGTTCATGATCAAGCTTTTGAACTAATTCACGCGAAGTACGTAAATAAATATTAAGTTCTTTAACGACATGAATAGGGAGACGGATGGTACGAGTTTGATTCATAATGGCACGTTCAATAGTTTGACGTATCCACCATGTTGCATAAGTTGAAAAGCGAAAGCCCCGTTCTGGATCAAATTTTTCTACGGCGCGGATCAAGCCTAAATTGCCTTCTTCAATAAGGTCTAGCAATGGTAAACCACGATTATTATATCGGCGGGAAATTTTAACGACTAAACGCAGGTTACTTTCTATCATGCGCTTTCTTGAGGGTTCATCACCTTTAAGAGCAAGGCGGGAAAAATATACTTCTTCTTCTGCACTAAGCAGCGGAGAAAATCCTATTTCACTTAAATATAACTGTGTGGCGTCTAAATTCGATGGTGCATCTTCTTTATCCTTAGATGATGCTTTAGTTGCCTCTTTCTTATCTACAACTGTATTTACCAATTCTTTTTCTATACCCATGCTGTATCTCCCAATATTTAGCAAAGTCTACTATCTATGATTAAATATTCACGTTAACTCCAGTTATTTATTATTATTATTTATGTTATTTCGACAAATACTTCATAGGATTTACTGATTTTCCCCGAAAGCGAACTTCAAAATGAAGCATAACTCTTTCAGCGTCTGTATCACCCATCTTTGCGATAATTTGACCTGCTTTTACTAACTGCTGTTCTTTAACCAAAATGCGATCGTTATGAGCATATGCACTGAGGTAATCATCATTATGTTTAACAATAATTAACTGTCCGTATCCTCGTAAAGCATTTCCGGCGTATACGACCCTTCCATTAGCAGTTGATTTTACTGAATCACCACGTCTACCTGCGATGTTTATCCCTTTGTTACCTTGTTTTGCAGTAGAAAAGCCTTCAATTACTTTTCCTTTTGCGGGCCACAACCAATTCCTTATTTTTTGGGAAAATTTTGTGCCATTCGCAGAGGTTTTGTTGTTTACTTTTTGGCCTCTTACATTTTTACCATACGCCTGCTTTTTATTTGATGCAACAGGTTTTTTTACCCTAATTTGTTTCTTATTTTGTTCCTTTTCAGTGCGTGGTACATTGCTACTGGCTTTAGCGGTATTTTTGACTAAAAATAATTTTTGTCCGGGGAATATTTTAAAAGGGGATACGAGATTATTATACGTTGCCAAATTGTTAATACTGACATTAGCTCGCCAAGCTATCGAGTATAAAGTTTCACCTTTTTTGACTATGTATTCACGCCCCTTCAAGCTACTTTTAACCCGTTTACTTAAAGGAACTGAACCTTGAACATCGACAACAGGTGCAGGTTGATGATTTGAAGAACAACTAAATAAAAATAAAGTCAGCAGAAAAAGAGCTACATGAGTTAGCTTTTTATTCGACTGTAAAACATAATGGGTCTTATTCAATATCAACAAACACATTCCTAATGTTGTAGAACTTTATTTAACGTAATAAAAAATAAGCAACGATGATTAGCCCGACGATGATCCAGCCAAGCATATCTATCCATTGTCTAATCTTTTGCTCCATTGGTGCTCCGCCCCAACGAATAATACCTGCGACAAGAAAAAACCGCATGCCACGGCCAATCGCGGAAGCAATAAAAAAGGGCAAAAATGCCATTTGTAAAAAACCAGCACTCACGGTAAATAGTTTATAAGGGATTGGTGAAAAACCGGCAATAAATACAACCCAAACTCCCCAGTTCTCAAACCACAAGACGACTGCATCAAAACTTTCTTGTTTGCCCATTGCGGTGATCGCGGGTTGGATCCACGGTTCAAACATATAAAAGCCTAACAAATACCCTACCGAGCCACCAAGAATAGAGGCGACGGTCGTCAGGGTTGCATATGACCATGCTTTATTTGGTTTAGCCAATACCATTGGAGCAAGAAGCACGTCTGGGGGAATAGGAAAAAACACAGACTCTGCAAATGTTAATATCGCCAACATTCTTGGCGCAAATTTATGTTCCGCCCAACGAAGCGTCCATTCATACATCTTTGAAAAAATCTTCACTTAAAATATTACCTTTCGTACAATAATACAGAGCGCGTTATCCCGCCCTGCTTTTGGTTTACGTATAAGCAGCTGAAATTCTGAATATAGATTACCGCAAAATACTGTCTATTAACTGGAAATTAAATCAGGTCACCAGGAACAAGCGGAACAAACTTTACCATTTCAACTTGTTGTTCTTTATATTCATCGCCATGACGAGTAATAACTTTGAGTATTTGCGTATCTAAGCCAACTGGAATGACTAAACGACCTCCTTCAGCTAATTGCTCCAATAATGCTTTTGGCACTTCTGTTGGCGCTGCTGTGACGATAATAGCTTGAAAAGGAGACTTACTACTCCACCCTTTCCATCCATCACCGTGTTTCATTGATACATTGTGTAAATCCATCGATTGTAAACGACGTTTAGCTTGCCATTGCAATGACTTTATACGTTCTACCGAAAAGATTTTAGGTACAAGTTGTGCAAGAATAGACGTTTGGTAACCAGAGCCCGTTCCTATTTCTAAAATACTTTCCGGTACGCCATCTGCTAATAACAATTCTGACATTTTAGCGACGATATAGGGCTGAGAAATGGTTTGTCCTTGTCCAATAGGCAAAGCGGTATTATCGTAAGCTTTATGTGCCAGTATTTCAGGAACAAAAATATGACGAGGCGACTGAGCAATAGCCTGCAGCACTCGTTGGTCACGTATACCTTCTGCATGTAATTTTTGCGCTAATATTTCACCACTACGACGTGATTTACCGCTAACACGGCTTCCTACCCTTACATTCATAACATGCTCTTTTTGTTTTTCTTGTCTAAAAATGAAATCTAAATTTTACTTAAATAGTTAATTCGTCGACCCAACGGGTCATTGATTCCAAACTATTGTAGGCGGTCATATCGACGGTTAAAGGTGTGATTGACGCATAACCATTTGCCACAGCATGAAAATCGGTACCTGCTCCGCCATCTTGCTCTTGACCTAATCGTCCATACCAGTAAATATCCCGTTGCCATGGGTCTTGTGTTTTTTCCATCAATTCTGCTTTATGTCGATTACCCAAACGCGTCACTTTTACACCTTTTAATTCATCAAGTGGAATATCAGGTACATTAATATTAATTATTTGATCGGCGGCTAATGGGTGAGACTGTAAACGCTGAATAAACTTCGCCGTTACTACTGCAGCTGTTTGGTAATGTTGTTCATGTTTACCTACTAATGATACAGCAATTGCCGGCATTCCCATATGGCGCCCTTCAGTTGCTGCTGCAACCGTGCCTGAATATAGAGTATCATCGCCTAGATTAGCACCACAATTAATACCAGCCACAACTAAATCTGGGGTTATTAATTGACTCACAGCCAAATGAACTGAGTCTGTGGGGGTACCATTTACGGCAATAAAGCCATTATCTAGAGTCTGCGTGCGCAGGGGGTTTAGCAAAGTTAAAGAGTTACTTGCACCACTACAGTTTCGGTCTGGTGCTACAACCGTGACTTGAGCCATTTTTGCTAACTCGTCATGTAACACTTTAATGCCTAACGCATGAACACCATCATCGTTACTTAATAATATCTTCATAGAATTAGTTTACTGCTCGTTCAGTCATATCTTGATAGCTGATAAGCTCACGCAAAATTGTCGTTGCATAACAACCGGAAGGTAAAAAGAAGCTTAACGTTATCGTGTCATTTTCTGACTGTATTTTACCTTCGGTAAATGATAAGCGGATCCTGCGTCGTTCTTGTTTCAAACCAAATTTTGCTAAACCTTGACAAAATTCAGCGTGTTCATCAGCGACTTGTTGTTCAATTTCTTGCGGCTCATCTTGCGACATTAAGTCACCCGCGCCCCAAAGGGAAGCGGTTAAATCGATATCTTTCTCTTGAAAACGCTGCTTTATTTTGTCGTCAATTTCATCGGCTAAAAATACCGATTGTGTACCACTTAACATAAATACATCGCCAACATTTAAAGCTTCAAACTGACTATTTTCAATGCGTTTACTAATTATTTGGTTAAAAATTTCTGAACGAGCTGCAGATAAATATAAACCACGTTTCTTTTTGTCTTTTACTTTCTTACCTTGAAACAACTCCTTTGCTCTTTCAAGGTTTCCGCCATTAATGCCAAAACGTTGTTCACCAAAATAATTTGGCACGCCAAACTGACTAACGGCTGCCCATCGACGCAAGACTTCATCAGTATTACTTACTTTTCGTAATACCAATTCAAAACGATTACCTGATAACGCACCAATACGCAGCTTTTTGTTATGGCGCTTTACACAAAGTACTTCAACACCGTCAATGGCTAAATCACTTAAATCATAAATGGCTTTGCCTGGCAGGTGAATACCAAACCATTGCTCGGTAACAGCAAACCTGTCCTTTAAGCCCGCGTAAGAAACTAAGCCTTCCTTAACTTTAAAATACTTAGCTAGCTCGCGAGCAACAACAAGGGTGTTAGCACCGGTTTTTCTAATATGTACAAATAAGTGCTCGCCTTCACCACAAGGTTCAAAGGGTAATTTTTCGAAAACTTTAAAGTCAGACATTTCACTACGCAGCTGCCCTGTAGCTTGTGGCTCTGTGTATAAATAATTTAACGGCTTACTCATTTTATTGATTGTTCTCTTTAACAGTTTCAGGAACTTTAGTTACTTTAGATAATAAAACAACAGCATGAACGCCAACACCTTCTTTACGACCCGTATAGCCTAATTTCTCTGTTGTGGTGGCTTTAACATTCACTTGATCAAGCTGTGCTTGTAAATCTTCACATAGACAAGTGCGCATAGCCAATAAGTGCGGTGCTATTTTGGGAGCTTGGGCGACAATTGTAATGTCGGCATTACCCAATTGAAAACCTTTTTCAATCATCAAACCAACGACATGTCGTAATAGAATGCGACTCGATATATTTTCATATTGCCCATCAGTATCAGGGAAATGATTACCAATATCAGCTAAACAAAGTGCGCCAAGAATCGCATCACATAATGCATGAATAGCCACATCACCATCGGAATGAGCAATAAATCCCTGTGGATAATCTATTTCTACTCCCGCTAATACAATAGGGCCTTCACCACCAAATTTGTGTACATCAAAGCCGTGACCTATTCTCATTGTTTTTCCTGTAATTGTTGTTTTTGCTTAGCCAAAAAGAAAGCAGCTAAGGCGAGATCGTCTGGATGTGTAATTTTTATATTTTCACTGCTTGCTGAAATTAGCAGGCTGGGTAAATTAGCCTGTTCAATTGCTGACGACTCATCAGTTAGCTCTGCGCCATTACTTAAGCCATTGATAATCGCTTCTTTTAACTCACTGACTTTATACATTTGTGGTGTCAGTGCATGCCACAGTTTTTCTCGCTCTACAGTGTTCAATATTTGGTTTTCATCTAAGTCGCTTCTTACTGAACGCTTCATTGTATCGCGAACAGGGCTAGCTAACAGGCCACCAACTTGCTTTTCCAAACAATGCCTAACTAAGGTTGAAATATCATCATGACTAACACATGGTCTTGCTGCATCATGTACTAACACCCAAGAATAATGTTGAGGGTCAATCGCTTTTAACCCCGCTAGTACAGAGTTAACACGTTCTTTACCACCAATAACGATTTCAACGTCGATATTATTCGCTAATGATGTTTGCGGAAAATACTCATCATTTTCACCAAGGGCGATAATCACTTTATTTATCAAAGGGTGACTTAACAAACGTCCTATGGTGTGTTCCAGGATGGTTTTATTATCAATCGTTAAATATTGCTTCGGACAATTTGCTAGCATTCGTTTACCAACGCCTGCGGCAGGTACTACAGCAACAAATGGTTGATTAAGGTCTTTCGGCCAATGGGTCATGAAATGTTTAATCCTGCTCTGTTTGCATGGTATTTTTTTCTGACGGGATCAAACGAAAAAATGTTTCGCCTTCTTTTATCATTCCTAATTCATTTCGAGCACGTTCTTCAATTGCTTCAACACCTGATTTTAAATCATCAGTATCGGCATACAATAATTTATTACGTTGTTTGAGCTTATCGTTATCTACTATTTGCCGTTGTACTTCGTTCTCTAACGCTAGGTAGTCAGGCACACTATTTTTACCGAACCAAAGTCGGTATTGTAATAACATTAGGAAAACTAATAAAAGCACCGTTATTGCGCGCATAAAAACCTAAACTTAAGCCTAAAATTTGTATTTAGAAACATCCACGTAACTGGCTATTATAAATGGGTGTTTGCTGGTGTAAACACCCTAAACACATTTATATTTTTTTTAAACTAAAACGGCAAGGGTTGTTTGAAATTCCGCCAATTAATTGCACAAGATAACAGTAATTCACGTAAAGTGGGAATAATAGGATTAGCTCGCTTAGCATTCAACCAGCAATGGCCACTACAAGCGGCCGTCATCACTTTTTTGTTAGGCTTGAGTAATTGTCTATTAGTCTTACGTTCTGCCCCTGTCGATAAATAAAACCAGCCATGGGCGTTCGTTCTAAATCGTTGTTGCTTCAGATCGATTCGATCAATAGAGTCTAATAAAATAGTAGAATCTGTAGCAATAGGTACCACTAAGCCATGATGCAAGCTAATTGATAAATACCATTTATTAACAGATGTTATATCTTGACCACTTAAAGGCATATGCACGCCTTGTTTAGCAGACCAACTTGCATTTTGTACGTCGAGTTCAATTGGCGTTTCTGCCTGCAACATGGAATGTGCCGTACGTTTAATATAATGAGGTAAACTTTTTAAACGCCCTTGAATGGACTGAACTGATAAATTTGGAAGTTCACTTAATAGACGCAGCTCTCTTTCGTACAGCGCATTGCAAAGCTCAGCAAAATCAGCTGATTGGTAGTCTCCTTGCCATAATGAAGTTTGTTCATTCATGAATAATTGAGTGCTTTTTAATACGTAACTGGGTAGAATTCATCCTATAAATTAAGCATAACCTATTGTACGAAAAAGATAAAATAAAGCTATATTTTCTATTTGTATTTTTAGTTAATAAAGCTTCAAATTGGTATAACGCCGAAACCCATGGATATAATATGTTTGAAAAAGTAAAAAGTTCTGCTCCAGCAGTAGAAAGTACCGTACCAGAAGTAGAGAAAACGCTTTCATTAGCGCCCACAGACTTATTACGTCAAGAAATAGATCAAGTGAGTTATGTTTATAATATCATTGTTGATTTTTTTGCTAATTATACTTTTCAATTGATTGGCGCACTCATCATATTTTCTCTGGGCTACATGCTTGCGGGAAAAATATCTAAAATAGTTTTAAATTTATGTACAAAGCATAAACTTGATATCACCTTAAGCCAGTTTTTGGCTAGCACCACCAAAATGCTAATCGTGATCATGATAACGATTATCTCGTTAAGCAAATTAGGCATTAGCGTTACCCCCTTTATTGCCGCTATTGGTGCTGTTTCTCTTGGTGCTGGTTTAGCACTGCAAGGTTTACTCGCTAACTATGCAGCCGGATTTAACATTATTATTATTCGCCCTTTCGTTGTAGGCGACACGATAACCGTGCAAGGTGTGACTGGTATCGTTCAAGAAGTGCTATTAGCCTATACCGTTATAAGCGACCAAGACGGCGTACGTATTACGATTCCCAATAAGCACATTGTTGGTGAGGTACTGCATAACTCTATGAATGATTCATTACTAGAACTTACTGTGGGTATCGCTTATAAAGAAGATCCATTGCAAGTTATTACACTCTTGGAAAAAGTCATTCAAGGTATTGAAATTGTTGGCGAGTCACGGGCACCGCAAATTGGTATTGATGAGTTCGCAGATAGCGCTATCAATATTTCAATTCGTTTATGGACACCAACCGAAAATTTTTATGATGCTAAATTCAAAGCCTACAAGGCAATTTATATTGCTCTGAAAGACAATAATATTGAAATTCCATTTCCACAAAGAGATGTGCACTTAATTTCTCAGCTTTAGTAAACAGTATTTATACTCGCTTTAAATTATCAGGGTAGGCATAGAGTAAAGCTTTACCCTGCATAATAGCGAATGAGCTTAAAGGTAATTCAACAATGGCGATGATTAGGGCAATGTAATGATTAGTTTAAGTACTTATTGATGATTCGTTCATACTCTCCGTTTGCCTTAATTTCTTTCAGTGCAATATTGAACTGTTTTATTAAAGGGGCATACTGAGAGTCTTTATTAACCAATAAACAATATGGTGCAGAGAAAAGTGGGAAATCACCTTGCTCAATAAGTAAAAGTTTTTCACCTAACACAGGTTCAATGCTTATTTGTTTATTAATGTGGTATTTAATTGAAATAGGATCATCTAAAAAAATATCAGCCCGATCAGCTGCTATCATCCATACTGCACTGGTATAATTAGGCGCCCAGCTAATATCATACTCACCTAAATGACTTTCTGCCCAGCCATCACCTTGATAATCAATAATAGTATAGGGCCGAATTTCTGAAATAGTTTTTATTTTAGCGATTAGTGTTCGCTTCACATTTAATTTATTGTAATGGACCCTCATCTCAACTTGCATAATAGGCTCACTTGCCACCAAATACGTTAATCGCTCTTTGGTTGGAATAGTGATCATGCCATCAGCATGGCCTTCTTTTACTAACTTTTGTGCTCTCTTCCATGGATATAATTGATTTGCTAAAGGGATATTCATACGTGCAAATGTAGCGCGCATTACTTCATGAAAAATTCCGTGAACTTCTTTTTGAGAATTTAGGTAAATATAGGGTTCGTAATCTTGATCATCAGCCCAAACAAAAGATTGCTGAGCAAACGCAAGATTATTAGCCCAAAAAATCAATATCAAAATTATTAAATACTTCATATGAACAGTATAGTCTAGATACTCATTTATTCTTTACAGCCATTATTTAAGCAAAAAAAACCACTCAAACGAGTGGTTTTTTTATAGCTATTTTATAATAGTTTAATTGATAACTTGAATTTTCATTCTGGTTCAAGGCCAAAGCGCGCAACTGAGGATAATCAGTGAGCACTTTCAACGCAGAAATAGAATTTAAAGGCTGTTATCAATAAACTATTGGCCTTTTACTTCTGATAAGCCGTTAAATACAGCTTTATCACCTAAGTATTCTTCAATGCGTAATAATTGGTTATATTTAGAAACACGGTCGCTACGACAAAGTGAACCTGTCTTAATTTGACCTGCTGCTGTACCTACGGCTAAATCAGCGATAGTTGCATCTTCAGTTTCGCCGCTACGATGAGAGATAACCGCTGTAAAGCCCGCGTCTTTCGCCATTTTAATCGCAGCTAAGGTTTCTGTTAAAGAACCAATTTGGTTGAATTTAATTAAGATAGAGTTACCAATACCTTGCTCAATACCGCGAGTTAAAATCTTAGTGTTAGTAACGAATAAATCATCACCTACGATTTGAACTTTATCGCCTAATAAATCAGTTTGGTATTTAAAACCATCCCAATCAGACTCGTCTAAGCCATCTTCAATTGAAACAATTGGGTATTCCTCACAAAGCGTGGCTAAGAAATCAGAAAATTCGTTCGCAGTAAATTGCTTGCCTTCGCCTTTAAGGTCGTAAATACCTTTGTCTGCGTCAAAAAATTCTGAAGCAGCACAATCCATCGCTAATGTTACGTCTTTACCTAGCTCATAACCCGCAGCAGAAACAGCTTCTTTAATGACCGCTAAGGCATCAGCGTTTGATGCTAAATCAGGTGCAAAACCACCTTCATCACCTACAGCTGTATTTAACCCCTTAGCTGACAATACTTTTTTCAAGGCATGAAATATTTCAGCGCCCATGCGCAATGCTTCACTAAAGTTTTTAGCACTCACTGGCTGAATCATAAATTCTTGAATATCTACGTTGTTATCAGCATGCTCACCACCATTGATGATGTTCATCATAGGTAACGGTAAAGAATAAACACCAGGAGTACCATTTAAATCAGCGATATGTTCAAATAATTGTACTTTCTTTTCCATTGCAGCTGCTTTTGCTACCGCTAATGAAACAGCAAGAATAGCATTAGCGCCGAACTTCTCTTTGTTTTCAGTACCATCTAAATCGATCATCACTTGGTCAATAACCGCTTGTTCTAAAGCATTTTGTCCAATCAATGCCGTTTGAATGTCATTGTTTATTGCAGCAACCGCTTTTAATACGCCTTTACCTAAGTAGCGAGACTTATCGCCGTCACGTAATTCTAATGCTTCACGTGAACCTGTTGATGCGCCAGAAGGTGCAGCAGCACGTCCCCAAGCACCTGATGCTAAAAACACGTCAGCTTCAACGGTAGGGTTGCCGCGTGAGTCCATAATTTCACGAGCGATAATTTTACTGATATTCGACATTACAATTCCTCTGAATGTGTGTTCACTAAAGTGAATGAACCACTATTAAATTTAAAGTTTTTAATGATTTTCATAAAGCCGTCGCTCTCTGACATCCTGTCATCACGACATACTACTAGTCCTGGACTTGTCGCTCCCTGACATCCTGTCACCGTGACATACGGTTCGTCCTGAACTTGTCGCTCTCTGACATCCTGTCACCGCGACATACGGTTCGTCCTGAACGTAAAACCGCAGCACTAAGCTACGGTTTTATTAATTTTCTGGTTTAACTTGATTGCTGTTTTTGATGCTCAAATGAAGCAGCAATAAAGCTTTCAAATAATGGGTGTCCGTCACGAGGAGTAGAATTGAACTCCGGGTGGAACTGCCCAGCAATAAACCAAGGATGATCAGGTATTTCAATCATCTCAACTAATGTTTTATCCGTAGATAATCCCGAGAACACCAAACCAGCTTTGCTTAATTGTTCGCGGTAGTTATTATTTACCTCATAACGGTGACGGTGTCTCTCATAAATTGTTTCACTGCCATATACGTTATACGCATTGGTGTCTTTCATTAGATGACACAATTGTGACCCTAGACGCATAGTGCCGCCTAAATCAGATTGGTCATGACGGTATTCAATCTGGCCTTCTTCGTCTAACCATTCATTAATTAAACCCACCACTGGGTGTGGGGTTTCTGCATTAAACTCAGTACTGTGTGCATCAGTTAAGCCAGCAACGTTACGGGCAAAGTCAATAAGCGCTACTTGCATACCTAAACAAATACCTAAGTAAGGTACTTTGTTTTCACGTGCGTATTGCGCCGTTAAAATTTTACCTTCGACACCACGTTCACCAAAACCACCAGGAACAAGAATAGCATCTAAATCTTTTAGAATTTCGGTACCTTTCGCTTCAACATCTTGCGAGTCTACATATTGAATTTTTACTTTGACTTGGTTTTTGATACCCGCATGTTTTAGTGCTTCATTTACTGATTTATAAGCATCTGGTAACTCGATATATTTACCGACCATACCAATAACAACTTCACCAGCAGGGTTTGCCTCTTGATAAAGCACTTGTTCCCATTCGCTTAAGTCAGCTTCAGGTGCATCTAAACCAAAACGACTCGCCACTAATTCATCTGTGCCTTGCGCTTTAAGCAACGCCGGCACTTTATAAATACTATCAACGTCAGGCATTGAAATAACAGCTTTCGCTTCGACATTAGTAAACAATGAAATTTTAGCGCGTTCATTCGCTGGTATAGTGCGATCACTACGACAAATCAAGATATCAGGGAATATACCAATTGAGCGTAATTCTTTAACAGAATGCTGAGTTGGTTTGGTTTTTATTTCGCCAGCAGCAGCAATATAAGGCACAAGGGTTAAGTGCATGAACATTGCACGCTCACGACCAAGTTCTACCCCTAATTGACGAATAGCTTCAAGGAAAGGTTGTGATTCAATATCACCCACCGTTCCGCCAATTTCAACCATAGCTACATCGTAACCTTCAGCACCTTCGATTACTCGACGTTTAATGTCGTTAGTAATATGAGGAATAACTTGAATAGTTGCACCTAAGAATTCACCTTTACGTTCACGGGAAAGAATACCTTGGTAAATAGCGCCGGTAGTAAAGTTATTACGCTTAGTCATTTTGGTACGAATAAAACGTTCGTAATGGCCTAAATCTAAATCTGTTTCCGCGCCATCTTCTGTAACAAAAACCTCGCCATGTTGAATCGGGCTCATTGTGCCTGGGTCAACGTTAATATAAGGGTCAAGTTTTAGCATTGTTACTTTCAAGCCGCGCGCTTCAAGAATTGCTGCTAGCGATGCCGCTGCAATACCTTTACCAAGAGACGATACAACGCCGCCGGTTACAAAAATATATCTAGTTGTCATGTGATACCAAAAGTCAGAGTGAGCAGGAATTTTGTGTTTTTTGCTTAAGTTGTTTTGCTAGCTTATTTTGCGAAAAAATTTGCGAATAATGAGGTAAGTTTAGTCATGATTTTGAAAAACGCACCAACCTAGCAGGACGGGAAAGCATTATACTTAAAACTAGCTAAAACGACAATATGATCAAGGGATCAATTTTCATATTTAGTAAAAATTTAATTGGAGTTTTTATTTTCTCTATAAAAAGCTACCATAATGTTTAACTCTCCTTAGGCATTAGATAACATTTATGACTTCATCTCGTTTAACAGCCGTACTTTGTGCTATTGATAAAATAAATAATGACGATCCTAATCAAACGATCGTTGATGGCAACAAGCAAGCCAACGAATTTCTTTACGGGCAGTACATGACAGCCTGCCTTGAACAGTATTTTCCTCAATCAAATGAGTTATTACAAATAGCAGTACGCGCACAGCACATTAAACGCTGGCACTTAAAGCGTACTGAATTTGCAGCTGGTAAAGCAGGTTATTATCAATGGCGTATTGAGCAAGGAAAATTTCATGCACAATTAACTAAATCACTTATGCTCGAAAATGCTTACGATGAAAATGAAGCAGAAACTACCGCTTGTATATTGAGAAAAGAAAAACTTAAAACTAATTGCGATACCCAAACCTTAGAAGATGTTGCTTGCTTAGTATTCTTGCAATATTACTTTGATGCTTTTTCAGCTAAATATACGGAAAAAGGCAACGAAGCGAAAATAATTAGAATTGTGCAAAAAACGTGGGGGAAGATGTCTGAACGTGGTCACGAAATAGCACTATCGTTAACGTTACCTGATCACTTAGCAAAGATAGTAAACAAAGCGCTAGCTTAAAAAGTGTCTTTAAAGGTATTGGTGTAAACTATTGGTTGTAGGTAAACATTCAGGCTTACCTACAATCTCATTTATCTTGGGTATTTATTGCTGTCACTGATTACCATTAGACAAAGGCAAGCGCCATAAAAAAATAAACGGCCCTACGACCAATGCAATAACTAACGCTCGCAACGCATCATCTTCCAATAAATAACATGACCATAGACAAGCTAAAACAATGGAGGTTAATGCAATTATCTTTGCGCTTTTGGGAATACTTCGAGACTCTTGCCAATGATAAATAAGCGGTCCAAAAATTTTATTGTCGAGTAACATTTTATGCATACGTGGTGATGATTTAGCAAAACAAGCAGCCGCCACCAATAAAAAAGGGGTGGTAGGTAAAAGGGGTAAAATTGCACCTAATATTGCAAGCCCCACAAAAAACAGACCTGATATTTTTAATAATATGTTTTTCAATCGAATCTTACGCTCCTTTTAAGTTCGCTCATTATTTGAAGAAGGATGCTTTATGCGTCGTTCTTAGTTTGAGCATAGCACAAATTATGGAGAGTATACCCATCCCTCCTCATCAAGAAAGTTAAGAGGAGTTAATCATGGCAGTAATTGTGGCTGATGCTATTTTTCTAAACAGATCATTTCTCTAGTTCCACTTGCAACAGACTTAACCTAAGGCAATATGAGTTTGTCTCCTGATAGAGTACCCCGCCACCTTTTATCTCCTTCAATCAGTAGTATTTCACCGTACTCACCATTTTTAAGACTTGAGTCAATCGCAATAACACGACCTTGGTAACGTGTTTCTACTTGTTTTTGTGAAGTATGGCCAACAACTAAATGGTCAATATCAAAATGATTCAGTAATAATTCTATTTCTTTTTCGCTGGCACCATTATCTTTTTTGTTATCTTTGAAATAACCACGATACCAAATAGGACCGTTGGATTTATGCAGATATCTCCCCCAGCCTTCACGAGGTTTTGCCAAATCAGCCTTCACCAAGTTACCTTTAAATACTTGATTAATGTCACTCAATGTTCGCTTTTCTTTTGCTAGAGATGGATGAAAACCACCATGGGCAAATAGCATATCATTTACTTTTACTAAGACAGCTTTACTTCTTAACCATTTTCCTAATACTGTATTTTTACCATAAAGTTGCTCAAAGGGTTGTTCAAGTAATTGGGCTGATTCCACATATTTAGGATGCAAGTAACGCAAATCACCATTTAGTACCATAACCTCGTGATTTCCGAGTAATAAATGCAACTTACCTCCGGCAAGTTCAGCTTGTTTTTCAAGCTTATATAAGAACCATAAAATCTCTGTCACTTTTTCACCGCGATCAAAAACATCGCCAGTAATAACGAAATGGCCATTGCCAAAAGCCCAGTCACCATCTTCATTAATAATATGATTATTTGTTAGTAATGTTTTCATAAGATCATATTGTCCATGAAAATCACTACTGGCTGCGACAGCAAAGTCACCTTGATAATCAAGTATTGATTGCTCTGAAAAGTTGATTTTATCGAGTGTTATATCGTAATTACAATTAGGGATTTCTACAGGAAGCTTTAACGTATCAATATTTAATGTAGTGATGTTTCCACCACAAAACCAATATGCCTTCAATTGTTCATCTTGTGTAAAAACATAAGGACCATCATCAACGGCTTTTGCCGTTGCGCGATTAGAAGTATCCTTATTATTTTTTGACAACAGTTTTACTGCAGTATTTTTTTTATCTTCAGTTTCTGCTGTACTACAACTTAAAAGCGTACTAAAAATAATTATTACGACAAAGGTTATTTTTAAAAGCATAAAGATCCTACTATTGATTTAAAATAAAACTTCACATCCCTGTGAAGCCAAAGTTACTAGACGTTATTGTTTAACTCTAGAAAAACACGTCCTTGTGCCATAAGTCATCGAGATTATACTATAAAATTAAAATTTAATTTCGGCTCCTGCGTAGAAGAAACGGCCTTTGCCCCCGCCATAATTACTGTCGTAGTTGCCTTTTCCACCCAAAATAAACGCGCCATTGTTATCGAAGACGTTGTTTACACCACCAAAGAAGCGAACTTTACCGCCGTTTTTTATGTCCATAGAGTAAGATGCAGATAAATCATGCCTTACATATGAAGGTAGATCCCAAAATGCAAGTGATTCAGGGTTTTCAATACAGTCGGCTGAACCTTCAGAACAGCGCTCATCATTTGAAGCCATGTCATCTTTCCAATCATCATAACGGCTATGACTTGCTACAATTTTACCTTTGTATTTAGTACTCCAACGTACGCGGAGTCCATCTTTATACCAAGTTACAGAAGCCGAGGCTTTATTCTCAAAAATATCTTGAGATAAGTCACCTTCATAATTAGTTGTTGCTAACCCATCAGGCGATTGTACTGTTTGTGTATATTCAAGTACTTTTGTGTAATCCGCTTTAAATCTTAAGCGACCGTAATCACCCAAGTCATACTTGTATTCAGCTGCAACATCAAAACCATTAGTGCTAATTTCATCAACATTATAAACACGTTGTAAAACCGTAGTTAACTGTCCATCAGTAGGATCTCGCTGAAGATCTTGACAGAAAGAGTTATCTGGACCAAATGGCGTAGCTGAATCGTAACAATACTGAAGAATATCTTCATTAGAGAAGCTAGAAATGGCATCTTTAATAGTGATATTGTAATAATCAATGGCTACTTGAAAGTCTTCAATAAATGCTGGAGCCATAGTGACACCTAAAGTATAAGTATCTGCAGTCTCTTCCTTCAAAGCTTTATTACCAACATTTGGAGAATAGCCGCTGTCACTAATATCAAACTCACCTTCTGCCGCAATAGTTGCCATAATACCTGGATGTGTACGACAATTGTCATCCACAGTGCCCACTGACGTTGCTGTTACTCCGTCACAAATGTCATCAAAACTATCATAATCACCACGTTGAGGTGACAATAACTCAGTAATACCTGGCGCACGTTGTGCACGAGCCCAATTACCACGAATGGCATAACCTTCAACAGGCTCATAAACAACACCTGTTTTATAAGATTGTACTAAACCAGTACCTGACCAACTATAATCGGCCACACGCGCTGATACTTCGGCCGTTAAGCTTTTCGCACCAGATACATTTTTCAATAATGGAAACGCCGCTTCACCAAATATTTCAGAAACAGTTACATCACCTTTAAAAGTAGGAACGTAGTTAAAAGTAACACCGCCTTCAGGTACATTAGTTTCTACACTTTGTTGGTCTTTACGCCATTCAAAGCCAAAAGCCGTAGCCACAGGACCAGCAGGCATTTCAAATAAGTCACCAGCAATATAACCGAGTACAGTTGTTTGCTTAATATTTGAAGTAATTGTCGGATTAGCACGAATATAGTCAGCAGCTTCGGGTGTGATAGAGCCTTCACCAAAGAGGTTTAGCGGAACACAGCCGGCAGCAACCGCGTCTGCGTCGACACATTGATAACCACCATTGCCGTCACTTTCGACGTCAAGGGCATTACGTACATTTGCCACATAAAGCTCGTTGTAACGAGTTTGTTCTTGCTTAAACTTACCAAAACCTACAGATAAATCCCAATCCCAGTCACCATCAAGCATCGTACCTTGCAAGCCAGCCCAAGTACGCAATGTGGTACGTGTATTATCAGTGATAATATTACCCACTTCAGCAAAGTTACGATCCCATTTCACGCCTTTAGAACTGGCTTGATCGCGAATTTCTTCGGGCATGTATGGGTTGTTTTTAGGAATACGACCAATACAGTCTTTACCGAACTCCCCTGTTTCAGTGCTATGGGTTACAATTGAATCACACTCATCTTCACTTTCTGGTGCTTTGTTATTAATTGAACGGTTATAGCTATACTGCATTTGACTATAAAACATGACGTCGTCACTTAAGTCATAATCAACTTTTAAAGCAACGGATGCTTTTTCATCAGGAACACGAAGCATTACAAATTGGTTTGTATCTATACCATACTCTTCTTCCCACCAATCATTTCTTAAGCCATTTTGATCATACCAAAAACCTGCATCAGGTCGGCTACTACTTTCTTCATCAAAAACACCACCTGGTATTGAGTCGCTTAAGCTACTCCAATCTGCTTGAGTAATATCACGCATACATTGATAACCGACATTTGTGTACATCGCATTACACATTTGATCATCATCATAGGTCCATGCATCGTTAACTTGTGCACGGTCACGATCATAATAAGTCATGCCATACTCTTTATCATAACTAGACGCTAAGAAAACATAACCGCGGCCATTATCAAATTCAGTGCCATAATCTACATCAATACCAAACTCTTTTGCGCCACCTTCTGCCGACTCTCCACCTCGAGCTTTAAACTTGAAGCCTTCATCATCTTGTTTTGTAATAATGTTAACTACGCCAGCGATAGCATCAGAGCCATATGCTGCAGAAGCACCACCAGTGATAACTTCAACTCGCTCAACCATGCCAGAAGGGATAGTCGATAAACTTACATAATTTCCAGAGTAGCTGTTTGATACCACGCGGCGACCATCAATTAGGGTTAAAGTACGATTAGTCCCTAGTTCGCGTAAATCAATCGTTGAAAGGCCGGTATTTTGAACACTCGATTGTGAATTTGAGTTACTGCTACCTTCAGAAATTTGCGGCAGTTCATCGATTAAAATATCTGATAATGAACCAATGCCAGTGTCTTCTATCGACTCTCTATCCATTGTTGCTAACGGCGTTGCGACACTAAAACTATCGCGACGAAGTCGAGAACCCGTTACGGTAATTTTTTCAGTAACTTCTTTTTCAACTTTTGATTCTTTTTTTGGCGACTCTAATGCACTTTTTTCAATTGACTCAAGTTCCTGCGCATTTGCTGCAAATGTACTTGGTACAAAAACTGTTGCTGCAGTAAAGATAGTACTTTGAATTGCTATTGTGAGAAGATTCTTATTCATCACGGCTCCCATATTTCATGTTTTAATTTTTATAATTTATGACTCTTTAAAAGTTAATGAACAATAATTAACATTGAGAGCATCTAGTTGTTACGTTCACTTTATTTGTGAACTAATCGATTTTTATGAGATCTAGGACTTGAGTACAATCTGCTAGAGCTCGTTTATATATCTATTTAACATCTATCTAAAACAAAACCCTTAAAATCAAAACCTTAAGAAAATAAAAATGAATAAGTAGTTAATAGTAAAGTTTCATTTTTCTAATGATATTTTAGAAAAATTGCGGAATAACATTGAACAACCCTAACCAAATGGTTATGCTAAATTTCAGAATAACTAACCAAAGTACTAGCCACTTTAACTTAAGTTATTTTCACTTTTTAATCAGGACCCTATTTTTTTTATGAAGTTTGAGCAACCTTTTTGCCTGGGTAACTGTCATGTACAGCCACTTGAATATTCCATTCAAATTGATCAAAGTGATAAACAATCTATTCAACCTAAGTTTGTTGAAGTACTTTGCTACTTGGCAGAGCAGTACCCTCGTATTATTCCTCGAGAAGAACTCATTAATGAAATATGGGCAGGTAATATTTATGTCGGAGAAAAAGCGTTAACAAATGCTATCTGGCATTTACGTCAAAGCTTAAAGAGAAGCCAGCCAGAAGGGGATGTAATTGAAACCATCCGTAAGGTCGGTTATAGGTTATTAGTTGAACCCGTTTGGCTAGAGAAAGTCGTACAAAAAAACCATGACTCAAGCGGGGAAAGAGCAGCTCCTCTCACAAAACTACAACAAGTTATGAACTTGAAATATTTGCCTTATGCGGCGGTATTGTTGCTCACTCTGATCGTTCTCTATTTTCAACAAAAAAGTAGTGTTCAACAATATAGTTTGCCAACAATAACGAAGATAACAAAGTCTCCTGGTAGTGAATTGTTCGCGTCGCCATCTCCTGATGGCCGATACTTGGTCTATAGTTGGTCGAAAAACAATGCTTCACCAAATTTGTACATGAGAGATACGCTACAACCTGAGCTTTCAGCCAAACAATTAACCTTCGATTCTGACAAAGAAGGCCTTTCTGTATGGGGGAAGCATGGAAAATATTTATATTTTGCCCGTAAAAGAACAGGACTTTGCGAAATCATAAAAATGAATGTCACCACCCAACAAGAACAAATACTTACCCACTGTGCGAAAAAAGGCGGCTACTATTATTTAGATGTTTCTCCTGACAATAAAACACTCGCCTTTCATGGTTTTGAAAAACCCGCCGATAGTGCCGGCATATTTTTTATCGACATTGAAGATATCAACGCTAAAGCTGTGCGTTTTTCTTGCGCTAATAACTGTGGTTATACTGACCGAGATATGGCATTTTCTCCTGACGGTAAAAGCATTGCGGTGTCTAGACGTAGCAACCGTTTTAGTGAAAACATATTCTTAGTAAATATTGAAACCGAACAAGCAATACAATTAACCCAAGGTGAAGAAGACATTGTTGGCTTAACTTGGCACCCCAATGGTAAGCAGCTAGTTTACGCCTCGCAAAGAGCTGATGTAAGGGAAGGTTATATTTTAGAGTTATCGTCAAAGAAAATACACAAAATGGGATTAGAAGGGTTTAGCTACCCTGCTTTTGCCAAAGAAAGTGGTCAACTTTATTATCAACATAGAACAGAAAAGTATTTTATTGCCAGTTTAGAGTTAAATACAGAGACCACTATTTCGCCTTTCCCTGTTATTCAATCTGATTATAACCACCACTATCCTGATTATTCTTCAGTTTCAAATCAGCTGGCATATGTATCAAATGAATCAGGATATTACGAACTTTGGCAATCAGAACAAGATGGTAGCAAGCGAAAGCAACTAACAAAATTGAAACAAACCATTCGTTATCCTAAATGGTCTCATGATGGAAGAAAAATTGCCTTTCTAGCCCCGAATTCTATGGGTGATGGTGACCATATTTATATCTATGATTTATCGACTAACACCTTAAAAGAAGTACCTAGTCAGTTCAAAAAGCACAACAGACCAACATGGAGCTTTGATGATAGTGCAGTGATTTCCGCGGTATATACTCGTGAATTTACTGACCTATTCAAACTTAATATCAAAAGCGGAGAAGCGATAAGGCTAACCTTTGATGGCGGCCGATATGGCATAATGCCTAATGAAACAACACTTTTATATACCAATTTAAAAGACGGTCTTTGGCAAAAAAATATTAACGCATTACCTAAAAGTAAACCGCTGAATAAAATTAGTGGTAATATTTTTGATGCCCTTTACACCTGGAGCTACTCTGGTGACAAAGTCTACTTTCGTAAAAATGAAGCAACTCATCATCAAGTTTCATATTATGATCTAACGAGCCAGACCCTGATACCATTAGTCAGACTACCACTTAAAACATTTGAAAATTATGGCGCATTAACTTTCATTCCTCAACAGAATAAATTGCTATTCACCAGCGCGCTTTTCCCTCAATCTGATATAAAACGATTATCTCATCCGCTTTTAGAGGCTAATTAATAGCTCTGTTTAGTCTCTATTACATCTCTTTTCTCTCGTTTTTACTGTAACTGCCTTCTAATTATACAAACAGTTGCTAGGATGACGAAAACGAAAAATTAGAGATAAACTATGCAATTATTATTAACCCGTTCACTGCTTTTTGTCCTGTTGTGGCAAAGTGCAATTTTCCATGTTTGGGCCGAAGAGCCTCCCTTGCCCTTAGGGCACTTTACAAAGCAATCAATCTTTAACGGTATCTTGCTTTCTCCTGATGGCAAATACTTCGCGGCGACAGTGCCAAAAGAAAAAACAACGGCATTGGTAGTTATTGATCGCGCAAAAATGAAAGTGATCAAAGCGTTTGGTTTTGGCACTCATGAACATGTCGGTAGATTCTCTTGGGCGAGTAACGAACGATTAATTTACAGCAAAGTGTATCAACTCAATGACAGGGAGCGTAAGTCTAATCGAGGTGAAATTTTCGCCGTCAATGTTGATGGTTCTAAGCATTTGCAAATATTTGGCTACACCGATACAAAGAGTAAAAATAGAAGCAAAAAAGGCTTAAAATCGCACGCGACTATTATTCATATGTTGCCCAAGGATCCCGAACACATTCTACTTTCATCACGTAAGTGGCAAAGTACTTTTGATGATCCAATGAAAATATTTAAAGTTAATATCCACAATAAGAAACGCACATTGATCAATAAAACGCCATTAGGCAATATGAAGATTGTAGCCGATGTTAACGGAAAGCTTGTTATTGCTAGTGGTAAAAACAGAGCAGGTGAAAAGGTTAAATATTTATTTAAACAAAATAAATGGCAAGAAATATCGAAAGATAACCCGTTAATCAAATATACGCCTATTTCAGTTAATAGTGAAAAAACTAAGCTGTATTTAACAAAGTCAAAAATAGAAGGTGGAACTCAGGCCCTTTATCAATATGACTTCGGCACGAAAGAGATTACATTATTGTTTAACCACCCATCAGTTGACATAAAATCTTATATTCGTGCTCCGGGCTCTCGAGAAATAGTCGCCGTAAAAACCATGTTTGACGGTATTGATTATCATTACATTGATGAAAATCACCCCTTTTCTAAAATGCATCAACAGCTGGCTGCAACATTTCCGAGTTATGACGTGAATATTTCAGGTAATACCCTCAATGATACTGAGTTAGTTGTCACCATTAAAAATGATAGAAACCCCGGTGAATACTATTTATTTAACCAAAAAGAGCAAACCGTCAATTATCTCATTAGCCGAAGAGAATGGTTAAATGAAAAACAAATGATGCCTAGAAAATTAATACAATTTAGCGCGAGAGATGGACAAACTATCTACGGGTATCTGACATTACCCAAAACCTCAAATAAACCGCATCCACTTATCGTAGATGTACATGGTGGCCCCTACGGCGTACAAGACTCTTGGTATTTTAATAGCGATTCCCAAATGTTTGCTAATAATGGCTTTGCTGTTTTGCAAATAAACTTTAGGGGGTCCGGCGGATTTGGTAAAAAATACAAAGAAAGCGCCTATTTAAAACGTAATAGTTTGATTCAACATGACATTATTGATGGAACTCGCTGGGCTTTAGCATTAGACAATATTGATGATGAAAAGGTTTGTATTATCGGTGGTAGTTTTGGCGGGTACTCAGCTTTAATGGCACCGCTAATTGAACCAACGCTTTATAAATGCGCAATACCTCGATATGGCCCATATGATTTAGTTTATCAAATGCAAAACGCCGATTATATGAGCACAGATTCAGTCTCTGTTGGTGCTAAAGAAAAGTATGGCGATAATGAAGAAATATGGATAAAGCAGTCACCTCTTACTTATATTGATAAATTAAAAACGCCATTATTTATTGTTACCGGTGGTAGAGATGTTCGCGTACCGCCACAAAGTGCTAAAAACTTAAGAAAAGCATTAGAGGCGCGAAATATTAACTATGAATGGATGTATAAAGAAAAAGAAGGCCATGGCTTTGCAAATCCTGATAATAAGTTAGAACTTTACCAAAGAAGCCTTGAGTTTATTAATAAGCATATTCATCAATAACAGTAACAAACATCTAAATTTATATGGATTATTTATAATTTTTAGAAAATATAGACATCACAAAATGTAGATGTCTATATTTCAGTATTGACAATATTTTAGCGCTCGGCATTCCAACTAAATAAATACGAGCCTAACGCTAAGAAAACAGTACTCATGATCACAAGTGCCGCAACGTGATAACTTATATCAGCAAGTGTTGCACCTTCAGTGATTATTTTTCTAGCACCCGCCACTAAGTGTGTTAAAGGTAATAAGTCCGCAAATACTTTTACAGCATTTGGCGCACCTTCTAAACTAAACCAAACGCCTGAAAGCAACATCATCGGCCATGACGTTAAATTAAGTAAGCCGCCAATAAGCTCTTCACTTTTACTTCGACTCGCCACTAACAGCCCTAAAGAAATTAAGCTAACCGCACCTAAAATTGCGACAATAAAAAGGTCAATATGGCTACCCAGCATGTAAAAATCTAAAAAGAAGTTACAGCCTACATACACAACACACGACATAAACAAAACAATAAATATACGTGAAACTAGCTGAGCTGAAACAAATTCAAAGGCTGAAAGTGGCGTCGCTTTTAAACGTTTTAGCACGGAGTTTTTTCTATAACGCACAATCACATAGCCGACACCGAAAAGGCAACTAAACATCATGTTCATTCCAAGAATTCCAGGAAGTACCCAGTCTACGTAGCGAATTTTTTTACCATGTGTTTCTAAACGTTTAAAGTCCGTATGTTGCCCTAAAAAAATTTTCTCAATAAAATAACTATTAGGAGAACCTTGATTTACCCAATAATTTTTATCTGAATAATCAAGCACAAAATCAATTGCATGTTGTTCTAACTTCAATGTCGCTGAAGATTTATCTTTATAATCAATGAAGTCAACATAGCGTGTTGCTAAGAATGGTGATTGCACAGTCTCAAGATTCACTACACCGACTTTATAAACCGCTTTTCCGTCACCAGAAAATACAAATGATAGCCCTGCTAGCATTAGAATTGGAAAGAACAAGCTCCAACCCAAAGAAGAACGGTCTCGGAAGAACTCAATATTACGGGCCTTCATCACCGCAAAAAAACGTTTGAAATTCATTAATATTACTCCCTTAACGAATGGCCGGTTAATTTAAGAAAAAGATCATCAAGGTTTGGCGACTTTACTTGCAAGCCATCTAACGACACTTGCGCGGCAATTAATAAACTAATGGTTTCTTCTACTTGTTGAGTTGTAATTTCAACTCGTTCGTTATCAACTACCCAGTTGTGTTTTTCTATCAAAACTTGTGGTACTTGCCCTTTTGGCAAATAGATAAATACGTTTTGAAAATGCTTAGCAAGCAGTTGGTTGGGTGTACCCGTTGCTATGATTTTACCACTGTCCATAATAACCACGTCATCACAAAGTTGTTCTGCTTCGTCCATGTAATGAGTCGTTAAAATAACAGTTTTGTCTTGCGCTTTAATGTTTTTTATCAACTGCCAAAAATTCCGACGCGCTTGAGGATCAAGCCCTGTAGTTGGTTCATCAAGAAAAATAATTTCAGGGTCGTTAATTAATGCTAACGCTAATAATAATCGTTGTCGCTGACCACCAGACAACAAACGATTATCTCTGTCTAAAAAATCGTTTAAATCACAAAGTTTAATCAACTCTTCATGAGGTATTGTATTATCATAAAACGAGGTAAATAAATTTAAGGTTTCCTGCACGGTTAAAAAGTCTTGTAAAGCCGTACTTTGAAATTGAATACCTATTTGCTGGCTAATATCTTCATCTATTGAGATCCCAGAATAAAGTACCTGACCACTTGTCGCTTTAATGATCCCTTCCATTATTTCAATGGTAGTAGTCTTCCCTGCGCCATTTGGACCTAACAAGCCAAAGCAATGGCCTTTGTTAATGGTGAAACTAATATCATCAACAGCTTGAACTCCCTTGTAACTCTTCACTAAATTATTAACTTCAATAACCATATGCTTCGTTTCGTTCGGGGATCTTTGAACTTGCGTCATAACTATCCTTTCAAGACTAAATTCTTGGTCGTTATTGTAAAGACATATTTATAAACTTTACATCAATAAACTTAACTAAACTGAATTAAATAAAACCGCAAAACGCAAATGATAATAATTATCATTTGCGTTTTGCGGTTTTTTACATTAAATTAATTTTACCGAAATTATAAAGGCAAAGGTATTTCATCATGGGCGCACATCAATACACTATAAACAGAGATAATATGCAGGAAAACTATTCGAGCGTAAATAATGAAAAAGCAAAAGTAGAATTGCCGATTATATTATTAGAAAAATTAATATTATCAGGTGTATTGCCAGGAAACGAATGTAAGTGTCTAGATGATGCGGCACGTAAAACATTATGGAATTCACTTCTGCAAAGTAGTTTATATGGGAACCAATCGTTATGCCTTTAACTGATATAAAAAAAACGAATCCCGCCAGCATTCATAGTGCGACCGCATACTCTAGTGAACTTTGCCAGATAGAAGATTGGTTGAATATATTAACTAAAACGTACGCAACGCATCCCAGCGATGGCTTGGCAAAAGTCATCACTTATTATTTATCGCGTATCATTAAACATGACGATTTTATCGCTTTCGCCAGCCAACCTTGCCACTATTTTACCATGCTTAAGTTTTGGCGAGAGCAAATAACCTAAGTTAAGTAATCAATAGGCACGTTATCATTTATGCGTATTGATGTAGTCAATTAATGCATTATTAAGCATTTTTTTACCGGTTAATTGAAAGCTAGCACATACTTCTTTTAGTGGCTTTTTCTGTAGTATTCGTTCAATCAATAACAACATCTGTGGCTGGAAATTTTTTTTGCAATGCAGCAGACACCAGTAATGTAATGCTCTAACGCAATGACTATACTGTCGTTTTTTTTCAATAAAATCAGTAATGCTGCTTAATTGATGTGAAGTTAATTTCGGTAAACACTTGTTTGGGCAATAATGAAGAACTTGCCAAACGAGCTCTGCCGCTAAACCTTTATATTCATCGGTGAGCAAATAATCAAATGAGCTATAAAATTCACTAATAATTTTTCTTTCAAAGAATTGGCCACGTTCGCTTATCGCCGAAATAACTAGCGTTGAATGTTCGCCACTAGCTTGATCTTTGGTAAACCCTATTCGAGCAATTTGGTAACCTGAATTTTGCCAAAACCTTAACAATTGCGCATTAGCACCAAAACTCGCACCAATAAAATCAACGTTTTGCTTTTTAGCAAATGTTTTTAGCTGCTCCATAAAACACTGACCAAAACCATTGTTATGATATTGGGGGTGAATAGCAATTCGTAAAACCCGTAAGTACTGATAACTAAAGCTTTCAGTAAAACCGCAATGGGTAAGCAATGACTGAGGAATAAACTGATTTTTCAGTCGACGTTGATTCATTGCAATAGCTTGAATATCGGCGTCTTCATTGCAGCCTTCTTCAAGAAGTACAGCCACACCAATTATATCCTCGCCTAATTTAGCAACGAGTAAATGAACCGCCTTATTATCAAGCAACAGTGCAATATCGTTAGGTGAAGTTTGATAATGTGCGGTCACTAAAACAGCAAATATCTGCTGTAATAATGAGGTATTTTCAATCAGCGATTCAGCTGAAACTTGGCTAAAACATAACGATTGCTGAGCCAAATTTTGATCAGCCTTAGCACTCAATGAAGCGGCACTCAAAACAGGTAAATTTGCTAACTTCGCATTAAGTAAACAGCTATCAAAAACAAATGCCTCTAGCGGGTCATTTTCACACCAACGAATGGGTTGATGCATGTGAAAGTGTCGCCATTGCGATGCTAATTTTTTAAGTTTTTGCTGAAATTTTACCGTAAAGCCTCGCCCCGCTCCTTCATAACCATGAACCGTACTCGAAAACACCACTCTCGAAAAACGAGTCGTTAGTGCTGTGAGTAAATGCACTGGAATTGCTGCGGCCTCGTCAACCAATAATAAAGAAACACGTAATGAATCACTTTTTTGAATGAGTCTGTCAACGGCGATAAAAGTAATTGAGCCAAAGCTGTGGATTATTGCCGATTTATTTGTATATTCGAACTTTGCGCCAAGTGCTGTTAATGAAAGGGTAAGTTGTCGGAAAAAAATAGATAAACAGCGAACATGCGGCGCGGTTATAACAATATCTAATTTTTCATTGCCTATTGCATTATTACTTTCTAATAACTGAGCACATGCGATGGCCAGAGCAGATGATTTTCCCCGGCCACGATCGGCAGTTAACACTAACGGTCTGTTTCTATGACCTTGGCTAACTTTGACTATGTGCTCAACGGCTATTTGTTGCTCTTTAGTTTTACATTGAAATAAAAAATCACTAGGTAATGTTGACGCTAATGTAGACGTTTTTGTTATGTGTGGAAAAGTTTGCTTAGTACTTTGCTGAACTATCGGTAAGTCTTTATTATTGAGCAGTTGTTGATAAAAGTATTTTAATGAGAGCAGATTTGTTTGCTCAATCGCTTGCTCTAATGACTGTTCAAGCCACAAAAACATAACCCCTCCGGCAACTAAAGTGCCAGAAAGTGCAGCAAAAGCATCTAAATTAACAGTTTCATTTACATCAATAGTTTCTTGAGCCGAATTTTGTGTAATACCTGTACATGAAAATAAAATTTTACTATTTTCACTACCAAGTTGCTGCGCAAAGTGTTTATTGTCGATAGTTGAATGAATAGCACGGTGATGACTATATACTAGGAAGTCATCTTCATTATTCGTTTGTTTATCAAGCTGAAGTAACGATTCTACCCAACAGGCATCCCCTATAAGCAAAACTAATTGCCTTTGAAAGCACGCTAACGCCTGACATTGTAATTGTTCAAGCCATTGTGGAAAATTGCTATCCGGCATATATAAGCAGCTAACTCTGAGTAAAGGCTAAAGATAAACCAGTTTATCAACGTGCTATCACAATTCAAATAGTTTTATTTTACTGCTTCACTGCATTGAAGCAAAAAACAACGATTAACGTTATTTTATTGAATTTTTATCAGTTGTTGCCTATCTTCAAATTAAACCCTTTAATTAAATATAATTAACCGTGAGACAAATGCGACAATGTCAGATGAATTTAAATCAAACGATGAGTCAGTGAACTACGACAAAGATCTGGCTACCGGCAAAAAAGCAGAACAAAACACTAAAGTGCGCAAGCGCATAGATGATTTATTAGAAAGAAAACGCCTACGTGAAGAGCTAGACGACAGTGACGATTGGGAAATTTAGTTACTTTTCATCATTGCTTAAATCAAGTTAGATTCATAATACCTTATAGTTATACCCATTCCATTAACTCCCTTTCCACTCAGCAAGATTTACAAGCCTTAAGGCGAGGTATTGGTTTAATGTCCTACATCCTTGTGGGAAGCTTATCAAAATCAATAACGCAACTTTTAACCCTTTATATTCGCTCCTCAAGAGCTTTATAGCAACTCGATAATCTCAGAGAATTCCTTTCATATACGCCTACATGGATGCAGAAGATAGAGCGACTCAGGAGGAAAAGTCGAGACTAACGATACGCAAAAAATTATATTTGTTCTTAAACCATTGGTAAGCTCTGAGTTGGAACTAACTTAATGGATTTGGTATTAGATAAAGAACCCTGATACTATCTAGCGAATTCATTCTATATCTCATCATTTTATTCTGCCGTTATGACATTATTTGAAAAATTACGCTGCCTTTTAACGTTTGGTCAAGGTGTTGCCTTACCACTCCCTGAAATTTCTGCACAAACAGATCCCATTACACTATTCGATCAATGGTTTAACGATGCAAGTAAATCAGGCATTCTATTACCTGAAGCAATGTCGGTAAGTAGTTGTGATGAAAACGGCCAACCTAGCTCTCGTATGGTGCTATTAAAAGAATTTAACCAAGACGGTTTTGTTTTCTACACTAATTACGCAAGTCGAAAAAGCCAAAATTTAACGGAAAATAATAAAGTCGCATTATTATTTCATTGGAGTGTACTGCAACGCCAAATTCGAATAGAAGGCGTTGTAGAAAAAGTTAGCCATGAACAATCCGAAAAATATTTTCATAGCCGTGATCGCGGTAGCCAAATTGGCGCATGGGCATCGAAGCAAAGCTCGCCTCTTACCAGCAAAGAAGAATTAAAAGCCCGTGAAGACTATTTCACCCAAAAGTTTGCAGGACAAGAAGTACCCTTGCCAGAGTTTTGGGGAGGCTGGCGAATAAAACCTCATTACATCGAGTTTTGGCAAGGTCGTGCAAACCGTTTGCATGATCGTATTTGTTTTGAAGCCGAGCAAGCTAAAGATGAAATACTCAAAAGCCCCGCATCTATTTGGCGTCAATTTAAATTAAATCCTTAGCGGGTTTATATTTAATACTTACTTAGAAAACAGATTTAGCTAAGCCACTGAAAAATAAGAAACAGCCGAGGTTAACATTGTTAGGTTTGTGTTATAAATTGAATGAAAAAGCTTTGTTACAACAGCTCAGATGACCTCCTTCTCGGCTATGCTTCCTTAGGTCGCTTACTTGCAATGTTCATATATTCACATTTAAAAATTTTATCACGTTATCGCTTTTTTACTTCACCAATAAAAACGGGAAGCAAGGCTTCCCGTTAATCAAAATGAATACTTGTAATATTCTAAGCCATAATACTCAAGTCATTCTATCCCACAAGAGCAAGCAGAATACCTGCAGCAACCGCTGAACCAAGTACACCTGCAACATTAGGCCCCATAGCATGCATTAATAAGAAGTTATGAGGATTAGCTTCTAAACCGACCTTGTTAGCAACACGTGCTGCCATAGGTACGGCAGATACACCTGCTGCGCCAATCAATGGGTTAATTGGTGTAGATGAAAATTTATTCATTAACTTGGCCATTAATACCCCTGAAGCTGTACCAATAGAAAACGCTACAGCACCTAAACCTAAAATACCTAACGTTTCTACATTTAAGAATGCCTCAGCACTTAATTTAGACCCCACCCCTAAACCTAAAAATATCGTGGTGATATTAATAAGTTCATTCTGGGCTGTAGAACTTAAACGGTCTACCACGCCACATTCACGCATTAAATTACCTAAGCAAAACATTCCTACTAATGGCGTTGCTGATGGCAAGAAGAAAATGGTCATCAGTAAGACCCCTAATGGGAAAACTATTTTTTCAATTTTAGTAACATGTCGTAATTGCGCCATTTCAATTTTACGTTCTTCATCAGACGTTAATGCTTTCATAATTGGTGGCTGAATAATGGGCACTAATGCCATATAAGAATAAGCGGCAACAGCAATAGCACCTAATAGTTCTGGCGCTAATTTCGATGCTAAAAATATGGCAGTAGGACCATCTGCACCACCAATTATCGCAATGGCTGATGCATCTTTAAGGGTAAATTCAATACCGGGTATTGTATTTAAAGCAATTGCGCCAAATAAGGTTGCAAAAATACCAAACTGAGCAGCAGCGCCTAAGAACAAAGTTTTAGGGTTAGCGATTAAAGCGCCAAAATCGGTCATAGCACCAACGCCCATAAAGATGATCAATGGGAATATCCCAGTATCGATACCGGCATAATATATATAATGCAATAAGCCACCAACTTCAGAAAAACCCGCTAAAGGAATATTCGTTAAAATTGCACCAAAGCCCATAGGAAGTAACAATAAGGGTTCAAAGTTACGCGCTATCGCAAGATAAAGTAACAAACAACCAACTATCATCATGATCACCTGACCAGACTCAAAGTTAGCTAAGCCCGTAGACAACCAAAGTTTATTTAATGAATCCATTATCTATTTACCCTAAGCTCAATAAAGCTTGGCCAACGGTAACCGAATCGCCTTCTTTAATGTGTAATGAAGTAATAGTGCCCGCATTTACTGCTCTAATTTCTGTTTCCATTTTCATGGCTTCCATAATGATCACTACTTCACCCGCTTCAACTTCATCACCTTCATTGGCTAGTACTTTAAATATGTTGCCAGCAAGTGGGGCATTTAATGCTTCAGATGCCGAAACCGATGCTGACTGTTTCATGGCTTCGTCACCTGCAGGGTGAGTTATTTGGCTAATATCTCCGCCGGGTGCAACAACAACGTCAAAGACTTTACCGTCAACACTGACTGCGTAGCTTTCTGGGGCAGTAGAGTTTTTTGTAGGGGCAGATGTTTCTTGCTCTTCTTCAATACTTGGTACAGGTTCAAATGCGTCAGGGTTGTTTCTGTTTTCTAAAAACTTTAAGCCAATTTGCGGGAAAAGAGCGTAAGTTAATACGTCATCAATAACGTCATCCGCTAAGTTGATTTTTTTATCATTAGCAAGGGTTTTTAGTTCTGCTGTAAGATGATCAACTTCAGGAGAGAGTAGGTCAGCAGGACGACAAGTAATCGCTTCTGCGCCGTCTAAAACTCGCGTTTGTAGCTCAGCATTTACTTTGTCAGCCGTTGCGCCATATTCACCTTTTAATACGCCAGCGGTTTCTTTAGTAATAGATTTGTAACGCTCACCCGTTAATACATTCAAGACTGCCTGAGTACCGACAATTTGCGACGTTGGTGTTACGAGTGGAATGTAGCCTAAGTCTTTTCTTACTTTGGGTATCTCTGTTAACACTTCATCTAACTTGTCAGCAGCGCCTTGTTCTTTTAACTGCATTTCCATATTCGTTAACATGCCGCCAGGAACTTGTGCGAGTAAAATACGTGCATCAATACCTTTTAAGCTACCTTCAAATTTGGCATATTTTTTACGAACATCACGAAAATACGCAGCAACTTCCGCAAGCTTCACCATATCTAAGCCAGTATCGCGCTTCGACCCTTCTACCATTGCAACAACAGTTTCTGTTGGTGAATGGCCGTATGTCATACTCATAGAAGAAATAGCCGTGTCAATAACATCAACATCAGCATCAATGGCTTTCATATGCGTGGCAATACTTAAACCTGTTGTTGCATGACAATGTAACGCAATAGGCAATGAAACGGTTTCTTTTAAGCGACCAATTAACTCTTCGGCATCATAGGGCTTTAATAAACCAGACATATCTTTAATACATAAAGAATGTGCGCCCATGTCTTCAATTTTCTTAGCCATTGTTAGCCAGCCATCAAGGGTGTGCACTGGGCTTTCAGTATAACTTAATGTCCCTTGGGCATGAGCCCCCACTTTAACGGCCGATTTAATAGCCGTTTGCAAGTTACGTACATCATTCATCGCATCAAAGATTCGGAACACATCGATACCGTTAACATGGGCACGTTCAACAAATTTTTCTACCACATCGTCGGCGTAATGACGATAACCGAGAATGTTTTGACCACGAAACAACATTTGCTGTTTTGTGTTTGGCATTGCTTTTTTTAATGCGCGTAAACGTTCCCAAGGATCTTCACCTAAATAACGAATACAGGAATCGAAAGTAGCCCCCCCCCATGACTCAATTGACCAAAAACCGATTTCATCAAGTTTAGATGCAATCGGTAACATGTCCTCAAGACGTAAACGAGTGGCGAGAAGCGATTGATGACCATCTCTTAAAACAACTTCAGTGATACCTAATGGCTTTGTCATGAGTTTATTCCTATTTGGTTTTATGGGTGCTTGAGTTTTGATTATGTTGTTTACGATATTGTGTAACGGCGGACGTAATTGCTGCCACCACTTTTGGTGAAATACCATCAACATTTTGTTTTATTTTTTGGTTGGTTCGCGCTGGTCTTGTTTGGATAATTGCATCAGGATATTTAGCCGCTAAGCGAGTTAAAACTACATTAATGAAAATAATCATTAAGCCTAAGAAGGTAAAAACAAATACCATACCAGCAAACATCAAAGTCCCTGCTTCTACAAATAAGTGATTTAAGTGTTCCATTAACAATCTCATTCAAACAAAAAAGTACAATTAGAATAATCACTCCAATTCTTAAAAACAAATAAATATTTGCTGTTTCAGAAAAATAATTTCGTGTCAATATCGATTAGAGTAAATATTCAGTATTTTTGTATCCATATTACAACAAAAATGTATAAAACCAACATTGTATACAATATAGTATTCCATAATTAAAGAGGTATAGAGTGAAAGTGACTGATAATATACAATATACACATAAGTGTTATTTATTCTTAATATGTGAATAAACATATAATGGGTATTCACTTCATCGTTAATGTTAGGCAGGAGTGAGACTCATCATGGAGAAACTACCGATAAAAAATCCGTAATCCTGAGGCACGTATAGTCATTCAAAACCATCCAATGTCACCCTGAATTTTCAGGCTCTAGCTTGTAAAGTTAAAACCAGATACAAAAATAAATCTAGCATGACTACACTGGAGCCAAACAAACGCCTTACTGAATTAAATTCCGTAGGGCATTTTTCATCAAAAGTAATAGCGGCTATTTTTCATTCAATGCCGTAACAAGTTTTGTCGCTTGTTTACATATTAGCGCATAAATAGAAAGTTGTGGGTTGGTGCCAATGGAAGTCGGAAAAACAGAGCCATCGAATACCCATAAATTATCTAAGTAGTGATACTTGCAATCACTATCGACTAAGCAATTATTTTTATTTTCTCCCATAGCAAGTCCCCCCATTACATGAGCACTGCCAATTAAATTGCTACTTACTTGATGCTCGAGCTGGCTAAAGTTACTTTTGAATGCAGATAAACTTTCAAACCATTGCCCGTGTTGGTGAGCCGGTCGTACTCTTTTCGCGCCTGCTGCAAATTGTACTTCTGCCATCGATAAATAGGCACGCTTAATACCGTCAAATAAATACTCATTTAAAGGGTAGTCTACGATCGGGCTACCGTCATCTGAAAGTGTAATACTTGCCCCTTCACTTTCTGTGTCAAATCCATCGCGCAATAAAGCGAGCATTGCATGGGTATTATTGAGTTTACTCATATCCTCAATCAAACCATTACCATGACCCATCAGCATAATTGATGTAATTCCAGGGTGTAAAGGTGGTACTTCTAGCTTATAGCTAAGTGGCCCTTTAGCGCCATTTACCCACTGGAAATGGTCACTATAAATAGATTGTGGAGCACCGAAGAAGGGAGATATTTCATGTTCAAATTGGGCAAAAGAAAATACAGTTGGGTGTAAAAACGTGCGCTTGCCAATAAGGTTTTGTGGATCAGGCGCTTTTGACCGTAACATCAGTGCAGGCCCGTTAATGCCACCAGCGGCTAAAATAATATAGGGTGCTTTGGCAATTATTTTATTTGCGGTTTTTTTATTGTTTTTATCGAGAGCGAAACATTCGACCCCAGTTACTTTTTTATCCTCGATAACTAAGCGTTCAACTCGCGCTGAATATAATAATGTAGCACCATGCTCAAGTGCGTCAGGAATAGTTGTTACCAACATTGACTGCTTGGCATTAGTTGGACACCCCATGCCGCAATAGCCTAGGTTCCAACACCCTTTGACATTGCGAGGAATGACTTTCCATGGAATGTTCAATTTATCGCAACCTTGCTTGAGTACGGTATTATTCTCATTAGGCTGTCCAAGCCAAGGGGAGATATTTAATCGTTTTTCCATTTTCTCAAACCAAGGTGTCATTTCCGCTGCACTACAACCTTTTACTTGAAATGTTTTTTGCCAATATTCAAGTGTAGCGTTCGGTGTTCTAAAGCTAGACGTCCAATTTACGACGGTAGTGCCGCCAACACACCGCCCTTGTAATATTCCAATGCCACCATCTTTGGTTACTCGTCCAGCACCTTCTTGATATAAATCTGCATAAGCCTGACCTTCATTCAAGTTAAAATCACGAGTCGACTTTAATGGCCCTTCTTCAATCATTAATACTTTTAAGCCTGCTTGAGCAAATATTTCTGCGCTGGTGCCACCACCAGCTCCAGTGCCAATAATAATAACATCGGCACTTAAGCTGTCGATTGATAACTGGTTCGCATCAAAGGTTTTTTGGGTGATCCTTTGTTTATTAGAAAACGGATCATTAATGCCACGAATTTCAGAGACTATTTGCACACTTTATTCCTGTGGTAAATATATTTTAGGAGGTCCGGGGTAACCCGATTGTTGATAATTTTCAGATTGGCAATACCAACTCATCGTAACGAGTTTAACTAATGCAGCATAACCTGTGCGTTTTAGTGAAAACATACTCGTTTTCCACCCCATTAAAAAACTATCGGCTTGTTCAGCAGATGTTGTAGACCATTGACTCGTTGGAGCACCAGCAAGGTAGCGCAGTGATGATGACGTTAATAGCTCGAAGAGTTGTCGTAATTTTTTTTGAGAGTCTTCCCCTAATGATGCTATCTGCCTATCAATTGTAGATATTAATTGTAGTTGTACTTTTTCTGTAAATGCGCCCGACTTGTTAACGCTTAAAATTGCCGGCGCTAACGCTAAAATAAACTCAATATCTAAGGGGCGCATAAAGCTATAGTTTTGCTCTAAGGAAGCATGATCTGGTTTTGCTAGGATTTTTGTCGACAAGCTACTGCCAAGCAATAAAACGGCACTACCGAGTATACTAATTTTAAAAAATTCTCTACGGCTGGTATTCACAAAAGCACCAAAATTTAAAAGGCAATACTACTGGTATTACCTGTTAAGGGATGATGAAAAGATAAAGGATATAAGCGATAAAGTCTAGGATCTATATCGAGGTACTCATTGGTTCACTTTTGCATGGCATTATTCCAATGATATTTTTTGACCAATCATCACTGTTTCATTAGCTTTAACAAGATGTACTTGAGTATTTGCCGCTTCTAGACAGACAAATTCATTTTCAGCACTTTGATGAAGATCCTTCATTTTTTTTGTTAACTCAGCGCCTGGGTTCCATAACACCCATTGCTGGCAATTGGTTGACGATACTTTAATTGTTCTTTGCCATTGCTTGTCGAATATGGCGCATTGCTTATCACAGTAATAAATACGGTCAATTTCACCAATGCAATTATCTAAAACGCTAAGTTGTTGGTCTTCTCCACTGACTTTATCATCAAACCTAAAGTCGTCTAATGGAAAGACCTTTGTATTTTCTGGTCTACTAACCGAAAAATAACTGTGCAAGGCGGCAGTATATTCAATCGCCTTCGACGATAAGTTACTGATAAAGAGTTGTTGTTCAAATTGCTCAGAAAAAATTAGCACTTGTTTTAGCTGATACTTGGAAGGCCATAATGGGTGTTCATTTTCACCACAGAGCAATAAACTAATCGTGACGCTGTCTTCGCTGATTATCACATCTTCAAGTTGCCAATTTCGTTGTCGGGCAAAACCATGATTACCTGCGGTTTCACCACTTGGGGCAGTGTAAGGGCCAAACCATGGCCAACAAAGCGGTATACCACCACGAATAGCAGTTCCTTGTTCAAATATAGCCGCATCGCTTAGCCAAAAAACCGGCTGTTGATTAACAGGTTGCCATGCAAGTACTTGTCCGCCATACAAACTAATTTTAGCGGAACACCTGTTATGAATAATTTCTAAAGCGTTAATTTGCTCGGTAAGCAAAACTTGCTTAATTTGACCAAATTCATTTTCAGCAACAACTGACAACATACAACCTCTTGCGATTTTCTATAAAGTAATAATAAGGATAATAAATTAAGCCATCGGTGGATGATAGCTTAAAAGTATTCATCATAACGACAATGCATAACAATATAGATAATTAACCCCCTGAACATCGTCGTTCCTGCCATCCATAGCATCACGACATTACCTCCAAGGATGGAGGTACTTATGATTTGTCTGGAACTAAAATTATGACCGTTCATCCTGAACATCGTAGTTCCTTGCCATCCATGGCATCACGACATACCGTTCTTCCTGAACATCGTCGTTCCTTGCCATCCATGGCATCACGACATACCGTTCTTCCTGAACATAAAAAAAGCGCTAAACGAACTATCGTTTAACGCTTTCTAAATTTTGGTTATACAACAAGTATAAACTACTTAGTGTAACCTCTTGGCATATCACTCTTCGTGGTATAGCGCTTACGCAGTTCATCTTGGCGACTTTGCGTTGAGTACTCTTTGCCATCAATCCACATTTTATCGACTTTCGTACTCAGCTCGAATGGGTCAGCGCTCCATAATACTAAGTCAGCTTTTTTACCTACTGCAATGCGGCCTGCATCAATATTGAAAACATCAGCTACATTTGCAGTAACCGCCGCAAGTGCCTGATCTTTAGTTAAGCCATTAGCAATAGCATTACCCGCTTCAAAACGAAGTTGATATAAGTTATGAGCGTCGTGTACGGCTAAAGCAACATTAATGCCTGCATTTGTTAATTTCGCAGTATTTTCAAGTGAAGAATGAAGCGAATCAAAGCTGCTCGGCAAATTATCTAATGCACCAAATATAACCGGTACTTTCGCCGCGGCTATTTCTTCGGTGATCAAGATTGCATCAGCGCCACCTGCTATCACTAAATCGATATTAAAATCAGCTTTTAACTTGAGTAACTCAAGTAAATCAGTTGCTCTGTCGGCATAAGCAATCAGTGGTTTTTCGCCAGCTAACAAAGCATTAATGATCTTCTCATCACGTTTAGGCTCTTTCGGTGTTTTTTTCTTATCATCTTTCTTTTTATCTTTTTTAGCCGCTTTTTCTTCTTCAGCAGCCTTAGTTAATGCTTTCTTCGCATCCTCAAACTTGTAACGTAACTTCTGTAAGCTCAACGCGCGTGAACCACTACTTTTTGCGCCTAAATCAATGAGAACCGCATTTTCTTTGATAAAAACACTGTCAAACTCACCAGATAAGTCAGTAACAAAGGTTTGCCCCTTGAACATACTGTCACCGCCACCAGGTACAGTAACGTTACTGGTTATGCCACCTTTACGGGTGTAAGGCACAACGGTTGAACGTGGATTAAATGCCAGTGAAGCATCAAAAGTTATATCGGCTTTCTTGTCACGAGAGTCTCGTGTTCTTGATACTGCATTTACTTCTACTAAACCTAAAGAGTTCATTGAACCAATGAGACCCGGCGTTAGTATTTTACCCATAGCGTCAAAAGTTACATCAGCAACAATTTTGTCTGGGTTTATTGCAATAATTTTCCCGTCATCAATAACGACAGTTGCATTGGTTAAAACGCCCTGCTCAGTAACGGTATGAATAGTTGCGTTAGTTATCGCTAAACTTTCAGCATAAGTATTGCTAACAGCAGCTAAAGCAAGTGCAACTAATGAGGCCTTAAATAAGTTAATGGTTTTCATGATTATTTCCCTCCCTTTTCAGTTAAAGCCGGTACTGCAGCTTGCCCTAACATAAAGTCACTTTTTGCTTGATATGCATCATCAAAGCGATCATAAACTTTCGCGCCATCAACAAATACTTGCTCAGCTTGTGCATAAACACTAAAAGGACTTTGATTCCAAAGAACCACATCAGCATTCTTACCGGTTTCTAAACTACCCGTTTTCTCATCAATACCTAAAGATTTAGCAGCATTTAACGTGATCCAGCGAATAGCTTCAGCAGGCTTTAAAGCAAAACCATTTTCATTAGCGCGATACATCACTTTACCCGCCTCTTGGTTTAAGCGCTGAATAGTACTGCTTGAGTCAGAATGAACAACGGCACAAGAGTTTTTCACGGCATTAACGACTGCTACATTTTCTTGGATCATGTCATAAGCTTCCATTTTGAACCCCCACCAATCTGGCCACATTGCTGCACAGTTACCATTTTGTGCTAGCAAATCAGCGATTTTATATCCTTCAATCGCATGGTGGAAAGTACCTGACTTGTACTTAAACTCTTTACCTAAATCAATCATCATCGCCATTTCTTCGGCTTTGTAACAATGGTTGTGAATTAAAATTTCACCATCAAGCACACCGCGAAGCGTATCAAGCTCAAGATCTCGAGCTGGCGCTAATGGGTTCTTTCCTGCTGCATAATCACGATCATATTTTTCCCAAGCACTTTTGTACTCTGTAGCTTCGGCCCAAGCCATGCGATAACCCGCCATATTCCCCATACGGGTAGAAGGTAAAACTTTACGGCTACCGTAAACACGCTTAGGATTTTCACCACAAGCCATTTTCAAACCGTAAGGCGCTTCTGGAAACTTCATGCCTTGCATAGTATGGCTTGGCACATTACGAAGTGTTACCCCACGACCACCAAATAGATTGGCAGAACCAGGTAGAATTTGCATCGTTGTAACACCACCAGCACGGGCTGCATTAAAACCGGGGTCTTGTGGCCAAATACTGTGTTCAGCCCAAACTTCAGAAGTATTTGGTGAAGTCATTTCATTGCCGTCTGAATGAGACTCAGCCGACGGACTTGGATAAACCCCTAAGTGTGAATGCACATCAATGACACCCGGTGTTACCCACTTACCAGTACCATCAACTTCTACAGCGCCAGCAGCTGACAAGTTCTTCCCTACTTTAGAGATTTTACCGTTAGTCATTAGAACATCAGCATTATCAATACGCTCGCCATTACCAATTAATACCGTGGTATTTTTGATTAATGTCGTTTGTTGGGCTAATGGTTGATAAGTACTCGGATAAGGATTTTTATTAATAGACACTTTCGGGTCTTGTTGCTCTGACTGTAAACAGCCAGATAACGCTAGCGATACGCTAATCGCTAACAACGTGGGCGCGATGCTTTGCTTGATATGCATGTGATGCTTCCTGTGCGGGTTATTATTATTGAATTGATAACAATAAAATTATTCTACCAATACAGCAAGTGAACCTTGAAGAATTACGTTAAATGGTTATACATTTACGGTGAATGGTTTTAGAGCCAGAGCTATACCCATAGCCATTGAAAATGCATGATTTCTCCCATGATTAAAAACCTTTAAATCAGATGCATATAAGACGGACGTTTATCCCTGTCAGGAAGGCTAAAGATTTATCGTTTTAATTGTCTTAAAAATGTTCCTTATTAAATACGACTAAACACTTACTTTTTTAAGTTTAGCCGTGTTTTATAACTATTAATTTTTCAATGAATTACCACAATAACAGTGATAAAAAATTCTTTTTACGTGGCCAAGTACATTTTAATTTATGGTCTATACTTCAAAATTAAGAGCATTGAATTACTCCCTACTTATTAGGCACACCTAAAAAAGGACGAATAATGACAGAAAATACCATGTTGATCGTTGACGATAGCGGTCTTTCCAGGATGATGATTAAAAAATTTGCACAAGCAAGCAAGCCAAATTGGCAAATAATAGAGGCTGAAGATGGAGAAGATGCCTTAAAAAAGTGCCAAGGACAAGATATTGACTACATGACCGTTGATTACAATATGCCTGGTATGGATGGGCTTACTTTATGTATAAAATTAAGAGAGTTATTCCCTCAAGCAAAAATATCATTACTCACTGCAAACATTCAAAACAGTGTCAAAGATAGGGCAGATGAATTAGGTGTTATCTTTATTCAAAAACCCGTTACTGAAGATAAAATTAAAACCTTTATACATAGCTAGAGTCTATACAGATGATTAAATTAACAGCATTACAAAAAGACGCTCTAGGTGAATTATTAAACATTGGTATGGGTAGAGCATCGGCATCGTTAAGCGAAATGGTTGGCGAAGAAGTTGAGCTATCAGTGCCTCATGTTAACATTCTTCCTTATAAAGAAGCGGTTAATAGTGTTAGTGAAAATGTAGGTAAAGAGGTAACCGCCGTTAGAGAATCATTCAAAGGCGCTTTTTGGGGAGATGCCCTATTACTGTTTCCAGAAAATCAGAGTTTACAGCTTGTTAAAGCATTACTAAAAGATCAAGAGCTCCCCATAGAAATTTTGTCAGAAATGGAGCAAGAAGCGTTAACCGAAGTTGGCAATATCATCCTCAATGCTTGCCTTGGTAGTTTATCAAATATTTTCGAACAGAATTTAGAATTTGAACTCCCAAAGTATTCTCATGGCTCTTGTTCAGAAGTGTTAAAGCAAGATAAACGGACTTTGCAAGATCAGCACAATGAGGGGGTTTTATTATTACAAATGAATTTTTCTCTCGAAAAAACAAAGGTAAATGGCTATTTAACGTTATTAATGGATGTAGATTCAATGGAGGCGTTATCTAAACAGTTGTCAATTTATTTCGGCGGCGCGGTTTAGCATACAACAATGAGTATTAACAAAATAACGAATAATCCCAAAAACATCAGTGAGTGGGCTGAGCTAGTTATAAACCTTAGCGATATTGGTATTATTTTAGTTGATGAAAACAGACAAATAAAACAATGGAATCAATGGATAATCAACAGTTCAGGGATCCCTGCTTCTACAGCTATAGGAAGCACATTAGATAAAATATTTCCAGAGCTAAAAAGTGTGCGTTTATTTAATGCCATCGATGATGTTATTCAATATGGTATGCCTTCAATCCTTTCTCAAAAGCTCAACCCTCATATATTACCTCTATATAAAACTACATCAAATAAGTCAGACCAGAATCTGATGGCTCAAATGGTCATGTTAAAGCCAATAAAAGCCGTTCAGAAATATTGTTTAATACAGGTAGTCGATGTTAGCTCTGCGGTAGCAAGAGACCATTTACTGCGTATTCAAGCTGAAAATTACCGCCAAAAAGAATTACATCACAGAACTATTTTGTCTTCAATTGCAGATGCTGTCATTACAACAAACACAAATGGTTGTATCGACTATATGAACAGTGTTGCAGAGAGTATGACTGGGTGGAGCTTTGAGCTCGCCAAAGATAAAAAATTAGAAGATGTATTTTCTATCACCTCAACTCACAGTATTTCATCCATTGAAAAATGTATTAATAATAATCATATCCCAAGTACGTTCGGTAAATGCTTAACCCTAGAAAAAGCAAATGGGGATACAATAGCAATCGAAGAATCTCTTGCTGCCATAACTAACGAGAAAGCTAAAATTGTAGGGGTTGTACTTGTTTTTAGGGATGTGAGTAAAGCCAGAAAACTTGCTGACGAAGTAAACTGGCAAGCTGGTCATGACTCTTTAACTAAGCTTTATAATCGAAATTATTTCGATAGCAAACTACAAGCACTTGTTGAGTTTTCAAAAAGCTCTAACGAGCAAGGGGCATTACTCTACTTAGACTTAGATCAATTCAAAATAGTTAATGACACTTGCGGACATGTGGCAGGTGACGAATTGTTAAAACAACTATCACAGCTACTTAATTCCCATGTACGTAATAACGATGTACTTGCCCGTCTAGGTGGCGATGAGTTTGGTATAATATTATCAAACTGTCCGCTCAATATCGCATTAAAAATTGCTGAAAATATCCGTAAAACCATAAAAGACTATAGATTTGCATGGAGTGATAAATCTTTTGGTATTGGTGTAAGTATCGGTATTGTTGAAATATCTAACCGTAGTGACAGCGTAGAAAAACTATTAAGTGCAGCAGATGCGGCTTGTTATGCGGCTAAAGATGGCGGTAGAAATCAAGTTCACTTATACAAACCTAAATCAAGTGAAGCCGCAGCCCGTCATGGAGAAATGCAGTGGTTTAGTCGTATTCAAAATGCACTAGAACTTAATAAGTTTTGTCTTTATGCGCAAAACATTTCAGCGCTTGATGAGAATAATAACGACCAGCATATCGAAATTTTAATTAGAATGGTTGATGAAGACGGTAGTATTATTCCACCAGGATCTTTTATCCCTGCAGCGGAACGATTTGGTTTAATGTCGTCAATAGACCGTTGGGTTATAGAAAATGTTTTTTCAATGATAAGACAAGCAATTAATAAGAAAGAATGGATCCCGTGCCATTTTGCTATCAACCTCTCGGGCCAAACGCTGAGCGATGCAGAATCACTCATTTTCATTGTTAACCAACTCAGTAAGCATAATATTCCTCAAGGAATGATTGGTTTTGAGATCACAGAAACAGCTGCAATTTCCAATTTAAGCTCAGCAAATACCTTTATTACAAAATTGAAGTCGGTAGGGTGTAAATTTTCACTCGATGATTTTGGTAGCGGATTATCATCATTTGCCTATCTTAAAAACTTACCTGTAGACTATTTAAAAATTGATGGGGCTTTTGTAAAAGACATGGTTGATGATCCGATTGACTACGCAATGGTTCAATCGATAAATCAGATTGGCCATGTAATGAACTTACAAACAATTGCCGAGTTTGTAGAAAATGACGATATTCTTGCTGCTCTCAAAGATATAGGGGTCGACTTCGCACAAGGATATGGCATCAACAAGCCGTACAAACTTATCAAAGAAAATAATAGTTTAGCCTTTAGCAGTATCAAACAAGCCTAGTTCAAATACGGAAAGTTCAAAAGAAAACATCACCACTTAGTACGACCTTTCCTGCTGTTTGAAGGCTTTGTTCAACATGCGAACTTACCTACAAGGATGTAGGCACTTAGGTTTAGTCAGGAACTAAATACCTGTGTTTCAGTATCTGGTTTTAGTTTTAGTTTTAGTTTTGGTTTTGGTTTTGGTTTTGGTTTTGGAAGTAATGGTTCTTGGGGTGAATTCAGGATAACGGTGTTTAGCTCAAGTTTACTTAAAGTTCAAAATCACCAAAATCAAGATCGTTTGCAGTATCGACCTTGGTTTTCGATTGAGTATCAAGCAATGAAGGTTGTAACTCATCAACAACAACTTCAGCTACTTTGATTTTAGGTAAGGCGTTTTTTCGCTTTTTACGCTGCTGGCAACGCTTTACAACTTTTTGCTTATCATCTGATGTTAAGTTTATCCAACTTTGACGTTCTTCACGCGTACGATAACAGCCAAGGCAATTACCTTTTTCATCTGACTGGCAAACGCCAACGCAGGGGCTTGGAACATCAAAAAACTCTAATTGCATAAATATCTTACTTTAACCATTACTCAAACTATTACTTAAATAAAAAGCCTATAACTTAACTATAACCTATAGGCTTTGTTAACGCAGTTGTAAAATAGAGTTAAAGTAAATGTACCTATTTACGCTAATTTGTCAGTAACGATATGATAGTCAGGATCTTCAATCACATTAATTTCAACTAAGCTGCCTGCTTTAGTTAATAACTGCGTACATTCAGGGCTTAAATGTCTTAAATGCATCGTTTTACCGCGCGACAAGTAACGCTCGGCTAGGGTGTCAATGGCTTCAATGGCAGAGTGGTCAACTACACGTGAATTTTTAAATTCAACGATTACGTCATCGCTATCTTTGTCCATATCAAACTGCTCTAAAAAGTTTGAAATAGAGCCAAAAAATAATGGGCCAGTTACATCATAAACTGTTGAACCTTTATCATTAGTTGAGCGGTGTACAATAACATGCTTTGCGTGCTCCCAAGCAAATACAAGTGCTGAAACGATAACACCAACCACTACTGCAATCGCAAGGTCAGAATATACCGTTACACCTGAAACAAGAATAATTACAAATGCATCAGCTTTTGGTACTTTGCCTAAAATACGGAAACTTGACCATTCAAAGGTACCAATAACAACGATAAACATTACACCAACTAATGCCGCTAATGGGATTTGTTCAATCAAACCCGATGCAAATAAAATAAAGCCAAGTAATGCTATTGCCGCAGTAATCCCTGAAGCTCTACCTCGGCCACCGGAATTTACGTTGATCATTGATTGACCTATCATCGCACACCCTCCCATTGCGCCAAAAAAACCACACGCAGTGTTTGCTGCACCTTGAGCAATACATTCTTTATTACCGCGACCACGTGTGCCAGTTAACTCATCAATTAGCGTTAGCGTAAGTAATGATTCAATTAAGCCAATCGCTGCTAGAACTATCGCGAACGGGAAAATTATTTTTAAAGTACTTAAATCAAAAGGGACACTTGGAATACTAAACGATGGTAAACCGCCAGCAATTGAAGCGACATCACCCACTAATTTAGTTTCAAGGTCGATACCAAAAACTAATAATGTAACAACAACAATTGCAACTAATGTTGAAGGTACGGCTTTGGTTAACTTAGGAAAAAAATGAATAATTGCCATGGTTAAAATAATTAACCCTGCCATAGTATAAAGTGCTGAACCTTGCATCCACTCTAATTCACCTGCTGCATTGGTGATTTTAAATTGGCCTAGCTGGGCAAGAAATATAACAATAGCTAAACCGTTGACAAAGCCGAGCATAACGGGATGAGGCACTAAACGAATAAACTTACCGAGCTTAAATACCCCTGCTAATATTTGCAGTACACCGGTTAACACAACTGTAGCGAATAAATACTGAACACCATGAATAGACACTAAGCTCACCATGACAACAGCCATAGCACCTGTTGCACCGGAGATCATGCCTGGACGACCGCCAAAAACAGAGGTGATTAAACCCACCATAAAAGCAGCGTATAAACCAACGAGAGGATCAACACCCGCGACGAAAGCAAAAGCTACGGCTTCAGGTACTAACGCTAAGGCGACGGTGAGACCTGAAAGAACATCGTT